>Ga0105237_10007110_pt1 | contig 12299 bp, 10 predicted proteins | sample KBSC24metaG_FD_81520 | JGI IMG/M metagenome (GOLD analysis project Ga0105237, IMG submission 81520) | Corn rhizosphere microbial communities from Kellogg Biological Station, Michigan, USA - KBS C2-4 metaG | ecosystem: Host-associated > Plants > Roots > Rhizosphere > Soil | place: Michigan, USA...
GACCGAGGCCAGCCACTCCTCGGCGTGCGGGTCGGCCACAACGACCGCCTCCGCAACCCATGTCGCGCTCGACTCGGAAAGTTGGTTTCTGTCACATCGGGCGACAGTTCGACCTTTACCGCCCGCCCACCGCAACCACTCCCCCACCGCCAGCCCCGACGGACCGACCAACACCGCCAAAGTCGGTACGCCGGCCGACCGCCGCGACTGGAGGCGTTGTAGCGGGGAATCCGATTCGCGGGGTAGCGACATTCGGATCGATCTTGTGAGGTGGGCCGTCATGCTATGGCAGTGTCGTCCGTTCGTGAATATATGAACGGCTACGACCTGCACACAATCCAGACCGCACGACAGCCCCGCACCGGAGTCGCACTTTCGGCGGAATGCGACAGGTCACCGGCGGATGTTCTGGTCGTCGGGTCGGCTACGGACCTCACAGAGGGGCGATGATCGCTGGATACGCTGGGCGAAGTCCCCATGCCGGGCGGGATCCACAGCCCGAGGTGTGCGACGGGAGTGGAAAAGAGCAAGACGGCGAAGTGGCGGTTCGCGGACGGGGCGTTCCACCTGTGGTACTCCGCCGGGCACGGGCTGGACGTGAGCGGCAAGCCCGATCCGCTGGGCAGTAAGTCGGACGTCCGCCCGATCGCTCTCCTGCCGCACCCGGAACTGGAGGGTGAGAACGCCCAGTTCCTGGCCGGCATTCCCGACGCCAGCCTCGATTTCGTCCACTCCAGCCATTCTCTTGAGTACCTGCGCGACCCGCGGGAGGGGCTGGCCAAGTGGTGCGGGTGGTGAGGTCGGGCGGGTATGTGGCGGTCACCGTGCCAGTCGAGGACTGAACGAGCAGGCGGCTGGTTGAACTGGTACAACAGCAACCACAAGTGGGCATTCACGATGTAGATCGTGGACGCGAGCGTAACAGAGAAGCGTTATGTGGTACCTGGCATCGGTTCTGCCGGCACACCGTATTATCGTCTGCGTGGTTGTGGTGAGGAGATCGAAGCGTGATCTGGCCTCCGGATGACGAACTGCTCGCCGCTTGGGGCCGCCTGGTTGGTGACCCCACGTCCGGTACTGCGTTCGTGTCTCTCGCCCTGCCGCCGCTCGTCCGCGCGCTGGCCTTGTGGGGGAAGGGGGCACACGCCGATGACATCGAGACGGCCGCCGCCGATGCCGTACTCGCCCTGATCAAGCGTCCCGAGCGGTACGACCCGGCCAAGTCCCCGTTGCCCGCGTTCTTGCTCCTCGTCGCCCGCCGCCGGTGGCTCAACCAGTTCGCAGCCGAGCGCCGCCATCGGGTCGGAAAAATTCCGTGGGATGACGTCGAGTTTGCCCTCGCCGACGGGAATGAAGAGGGAGACGACGCGCCGTCGTTCGACCGCCCCGAGATGCAAGGCGTGATCGCCTCGTTCTCCGACGTGGACCGCCGGCTGTTCGACCTGATGCTGGGTGGGGAACGCAACACCGCCGCGTTCGCCGCTGTGATGGGAATCACCGATCGCCCATCCGACGAGCAGGAGCGGGAGGTGAAACGGGCGAAGGACCGCATCAAGGCCCGCCTGAAACGGGCGGCGGGAGGGACCGATGGATGAGATGGTGATCCGTGCCGCCCGACGCGCGGCGATTGACCCGCACTTCCTGGCGTTCGCCCTGCACCAGTACGCCGAGGATCAGCAGATGGATGAAGTCACCCTCACGGCCGAGTTGGGGGCCACCCCCGAAACGCTCGCCCACGCCCGCCTGTGCCGCATGCCCCGCACCGATCCGGACGGCTTACAGGAAGACGTGGACCGCATAGCCGCCAAGTTCGGGCTGACCCGGAGCGTGCTGGTGAAGGCGGTGCGGGCCGGCGAGGTGGCCGTAGCCCACCGCGTCGCGGCCGAGCGCGAGGTGCCCGAAACCGTCACCCCGATGCTGGCCGCACGAGATCGAACACCCGAGTCGCCGGGGAACGAGGAATGAGCGCGGCCGGCCCTCCGGTGTGGGTGAGCGACCTTGCCGAACGTTTCTGGGCGGTCGCCGGTGGACTGCCGACCCGTTCTCCCCGCGATCTGGAAGACGCCGCCGCGAACGCCGGCGGGTTGACGTGCGTTCGCCGTTCCGGATTGCGGGTCAGCACTGTCGTCGGACACTGCCGTTCGCGGAAGGTACCGGTGGCGTTCGACGGCCCCGACCGCCCGTTGCGGGCCGCACTGTACTGCTGGGCCGGGTTCGGCACTGCGTTCCTGGATCGGGATGACCCGCACGACGAACAGCGGTTCTCCTTCGCCCACGAGTTGGCCCACTTCCTCCGCGACTACGCCGCCCCCCGCCGACAGGTGGAACGCTCGCTCGGGGCCGCTACCCTGGAAGTACTCGACGGCCTTCGGCCGACGACAACCGACGAGCGATTGCACGCCGTGTTGCGGAACCGCCCGCTGACACCGCACTGTCACCTGATGAGCCGCGACCCCGCCGGTCGGCCGCAAGGAGACGACGAACGGCGGGCCGAGGCCGATGCCGATCGGTTGGCGTTCGAACTGCTCGCCCCTGCCGAGTTGTTCCACGCCGAGACCGACCGCGAACACATCTCCCACCGATTGACTGCCGAGTTCGGCCTGCCTGCGTCCGTCGCCGGCGAGTACGCGAACTTGCTCCTCCCACCGCCTGATCCCGTCGGCGGATTAATTGCACGTCTGATGAAATCGCGGTAACGTGGCGTCGAACATCCCTGGAACTGGCGGAACAACAGGCACAGGAGGACTTCGATGGCCGCCCCTGCCGCCCCGATTGACCCCACGCTCCCCGTCTCGCGCATCGCCCGCGGAATGACCGCCGACGAGTTTCGCGAGCAGTTCGGCGAATCGCTGCCCGACATACTCGGCATGACCACCTGGCAGCAGGGGGTCGATCTGGTGAAGGAGTACGCCCGCATCGAGCGGGAAGTGGCCGCGGCGGTGGAGGTGGAACGCCGGCACGAAAGCGAGGTGCGGCGGCGGGTGTTCCCCATGCTGAAGGGGCCGAACGCACCGGAGGAGGCCGGGCACTACACCGACATCACGCCGGACGTGGTGAAGCAAGTTCACCGGGGGTTGCTGTTCAACGGCGGGGTGGAGGCGTGCGACGGCACCGTGCAGACGCACGACACGCTCGCCCTCACCGTGTACCAGATCGGCGTGTGTCTGGTGTCGTACTGCGGGAACCAGGGCAGTTGGTCCACGCGACTGTTCCGCAAAGACCTGCGCGAGGAACACGCCGACCCGGTGGGCGAGGTGATGGAGATTTTGGAGCGGAGGCAACACCGTGCGGGGCTGAATCAGCCCGACCGCCGCGACGGGCTGAGCGAGTTGGCCCAGCGGGCGGTGATGAGCTTCGCCGAGGTACGGGTACTGACCGAGAAGGCGACCAAGCCGTGGCGGATGGGGCACGGCAGCCCGGCCCCGTACCAGTTGCTCGCCGGGGCGGGTAATCCGGACGTGATGATCGAGAGCGTGAAGGTGATGCGGCAGTTGATCGCCGAACACCAGCGGTTCGTGTTCGTGTCGAGCGAGAGCGGCAACCGCGACCTACTCACACTCGGTCAAGCTTTGCGACCGCTGGAGTACCTCATCGTCGGCACTCTCGACGAGCGGATCGAGCGGTTCGTCAGTGAACTGCGGTTCTCCGGGCGGGTGACGGTGGACGACCTGTGGGACGACCATCTCACGCCTGAGAAGTGGGTGCTGCGGTTCCAGAACGACATCGCCAGTCAGGTGCTTGTCGGCGTCTACCGGGCGTCGGCGCTTGCCCCGCCGCAGGTCTTCTACTGCCACCGCAAACACTTCACCACCGCCGCCCGCATCGCCATCGCCGACTCGGTGCTGCTGGCCGACCGCGGGTTTCCCATGCTCATCGACCTGGTGGACCGGGCGTGCAAGAGCGTGTACGGCGGGGGCAGCCTGAAGGAGATGGCCGACGCCGCGTACGCGAAAGCCGGCGCTGGCGTGAGGTACGGCAGCGAACGTCAGAACCGCCCGGAGAAGTGAGATAGTGTTCCCCTCTGGACTCCTATTCCCCTCATTATCCTTCATGAGGGTGATTGGGGTGTTTTCAAGCGGGGAAGGAAAAATGAGCTGAGTGGGGTTGACGACGAAGTTGAGACTGATAGGGTTGGGATACACGAACGGCCCGAAGGGTGTTAGCGCACCCTCCGAGCCGTTGTGTTCCGACATCGCTTGCGACGCCGGTGAGTGCTTGCGCACCCGTCAGTGACATGATTAGGGTAACAGGTGGAATCGCGCGTTTCAAGCCTCCTCATTCCTCAGGAGGTCCGCCATGCGCGGCACCACCGGGCACCCGTGCCCCAAGTCTGGTATTTGGCGTTCCGAGAACTGCCACTCCGTAGAAATCGCGCTTTCTGTCGGTGAGCGATTCCCGCCCTGCCGCACCTGTTCGTCCGCTGTGACGTGGGTTCTCGTTCGAGCCACGCACAACTAGGTCGGCCCATCCACGGCGCGACGAGCCGTGGCCGTATTGAAGCATGAGCGGGATCGGGGTCTTCGATTCTGACCGCGTAGTTTTCCACGGCGGTTTTCGCTGTGGCCGAGTTCCCTGCTCCATTGCCGTCCGACAGCGCACCCTGTGGGCACACCACCCACAGGGTCACTTTTCCTTTTCAGTTTCGAGTTCGCTTCTCAGATTCGCCTTCACAGGCAGGAGCCGGTTCATGGACAGCGTCATCACTCAGGTTTACGTCGAGATGGTACGTCAGCATGGGGCGAGCGTGGATGACATCCTCGTGACCCCGGAGTTGCGGGAGGAATTCTTGTCGCATTCACGGCGCTCCCTCGGAAATGATGTGGAAGAGGAAACGCTACTGAGGAGGCTACACAACCTGCGGAAGCAGTCGAAACTTCCGCGATCCGGTGACCTCTTGGCAGCGTGAACGGTCCTCCACCCACCCGGTTCGCTTCGTTCACCGAACCGGGTGGGGACTTATCCCTCTGCGGTGACATCTCTTCTTGGAGCCACACCATGTCCGACACCAATGGCACCGCCACCAAACTCGACGCCGAGATTGCCGCCGCCGGCGGGCCGGTGCGAATTGACCCCGCGTTGGCCGGGTCGGTCGGCCGCACGCTGTTCGACCTGCCCGGCAGCGCTGACCTGACCGTCACCGTGCTGCTGCCGAACGAGCATCTCGACAAAGCCCCGTCGCAGTCGCTCGTCCGCATCCGCAGCAAAGACGGCAAGCGATATCTCGGCGTCGTCACCGCCGGGCCGTTCGCCGAACCGGACGGGTTGCGGGGCGACTCGCCCATGCTGCAAGCGGTGGCCACCCACGGCGGGGACTACCTGCCGCCGTATCACGGCCGCATCCAGGTGAGCATTCTCGGAGAAGAGTTGGCCGACGGCACGCTCACCCCGCCGCGGCTTCGCCCGCTGCCCAACAGCCCCGTATGGGTACTGAGCGACGAAGAATCGGGGAAGGTGCTGAAGTGCCAGGGTGACGTGCGGCTCGGTCTCGCCGCCGGGCACGAGGGCGTGGAAGTGGGTGTGCCGTCGGACGCGAAAGCCGTCTTCCCGCGGCACACGGCCATCCTCGGCACCACCGGCGGGGGCAAGTCGAACACGGTAGCCGGCTTGGTGAAGCGGGCGACCGACGCGGGCATGGCGGTGGTGCTGCTCGACGTGGAGGGCGAATACACCCGCCTGCACGAGCCGAACGGTGACAGGCGGATGTCAGCGGCACTGCGTGAGCGGAAACTGACCGCTCAGGGCGTGCCGACCGAGTCCATGACCGTGTACCACCTCGTCGGCCGCGACACCACCAACCGCGATCACCCGCGACTCAAGCCGTTCAGCTTGCAGTTCGCGTACCTCTCCCCCTACCAGGTGTTCGAGATTCTGGGGCTGTCCGACGCCCAACAGGAGCGGTTCCTGAAGGCCTACGACATCGCCAAAGTGATCATGCGGGAACTCGGCATCTTCCCGGCGAAGAACGACGCCAAACAGGAACAGATGGTGATGGAGTTGGACGAGTTCGAACGCGGATACCCGCGGATGACGCTCGGCATCCTGATGGACGTGGCCCAGGCGTGCTTGAAGAGGGCCGATTCCGGTGGCGGCGGGAAGCGAGACAGGAAGGCCGCGGAAGACGACGACGAGCCGACGTTCGAGGTCGATCCGTGGTCGAAGGAGTTGAACACGCCGGAGGGGAAGGCCGCGCTACGGAAGCGAGTGCATGCCGCGAACCCGCCGGGGAACGTCATTTCGTGGCAGGGGTTGATCGGCCGGCTCGCCCGTTTGAATCGCCTGAAGGTGTTTTACAGCGAGTCCGGCGGACCCCCGCCGGTGACGTACCCGAACCTGCTCAAGCCCGGCTCGCTGAGCGTGTTCGACCTGTCGGACAGCGGGTACTCGGAGTTGAACAACCTGGTCATCGCCGACCTGCTCCGCGGCATTCAGGAAGCCCAGGACAAGGCTTACGAGAAGTTCGAGAAGAACGGTGGCGAGAAGCCCCCGCGGGTGCTCATCGTCATCGAGGAGGCGCACGAGTTCCTGAGCGACGAGCGGATCGATAAGACGCCGATCCTGTTCCAACAGGTGGCACGGATCGCCAAGCGCGGTCGCAAGCGGTGGCTCGGCCTGTGCTTCGTGACGCAACTTCCGGCCCACCTGCCCAAGCAGGTACTCGGACTGTGCAACAGCTTCATCTTGCACAAGCTGACCGACCCGTTCGTGGTGAACCAACTGAAGCGGCAGGTCGGCGGGGTGGACGACGGCCTGTGGGATCGGTTGCCGGGGCTGGCACCGGGGCAAGCGGTCGCCGCCTTCCCGCACTTCACTCGCCCCATCCTCGTCAGCATCGACCCCGCCCCGTGCCAATTGCGGATGACGGACTGACCGAATGCGATCGCGGACTGGCATCACGGGGCGGATCGTCCGCTCCGTTTTTCGTTGTCGAACTTTTCCTATCCCTCCGGAACTGTTGGCACCACACCGGAGGAGCCGCCGTGTCCGACACTCCCGAACTCGTTCCCGTCCGCGCCCTGAACCAGGCGACCTACTGCCCGCGGCTGTACTACCTGCAGTACGTCGATTGCGTGATGCCCACCAACGAACACGTCGAAGGAGGACTGTTCGACCACCGCCGAGTGGACGACCCCGACCTGAAGCTGAAGTCCCGTACCGAGGGCGAGGCAGTCCGCACCCGCGGCGTGCCGGTCAGTTCGGAGAAGCTCGGCATCAGCGGGGTGCTGGACCAGATCGAGGAGAAGAACGGCGAGCGCTACCCGGTGGAGACGAAGCACGGCACCGCCCCGCGGGACGCCGACGGCAAGCCGACCACCTGGGACAACGACGCCGTGCAACTGTGTGCCCAGGCGATGCTGCTGGAAGAGCAGAGCGGCGAGCCGGTGGGCCGCGGGTTCCAGTTCTACGCCGGCTCACGGGAACGTGTGCCAGTCGAATTCACTCCGGAGCTGCGGCGGAAGACGCTCGACACCATCTCTCTGTGCCGCGACCTGTCCGCCAGTGACAGCCCGCCGTCACCGCTGCCGGCCGAACTCCGTCACCGCTGCTTCGGCTGCTCACTCGCCCCGGTCTGCCTGCCGGAAGAGACGCTGTACCAACTCAACACACCTGAGAAGGCGGAGGAAGTCACCTCCCCCAATCTCGTGCGGGTGATCCCCGGTGGCGACGACGGTGCGGTGCTGTATGTGAACGAACCGGGCAGCTTCGTCGGCAAGCGGAGCGAGCACCTGATCGTGAAGAAGGACGGCCAAGAGGTGACGAAGGTGCCGATGCACGCGGTGCGGCAGGTGGTGGTGTTCGGCAACGTGCAGGTGACTACGCAAGCCCTGCAAACGCTGATCGAGAACGAGATCCCGGTGATGGTGCTCACCGGCCACGGCAAGTTCATCGGCGGGTTCCAACCGCCGCCGAAGAAGAACGTCCACCTCCGCGAAGCCCAGTTCAAGATGTTCGCCGAGCCCGCTGCCTGCCTGTCGCTCGCCAAGGAAGTAGTGCGGGCCAAACTCACCAACCAGCGGGCACTGCTCATGCGGTCACTTCGTGGCGACGGCGACCGCGGCAGCGATGAGCGGTCCGCCCGCGACATGGCCGACCTACTCAAGCGACTCGACAAGGCCGAATCGATGGGCACCGTGTTCGGCCTCGAAGGGCAGGGGGCCGCCCTCTACTTCGGCGAGTTCGGCCGGTTCCTCCGCACCCAACCGCCCGGCCACGGGTTCGACTTCACCAGCCGCAACCGCCGCCCGCCCCGTGACCCCGTCAATGCCCTGCTCAGTTTCGCCTACGCCATGCTCGCCAAGGACTGCTTCGCCGCCGCCTGCACCGTCGGGTTCGACCCGTACAAGGGGTTCTTCCACGTCAACCGCCACGGCAAGCCGTCGCTCGCCCTCGACCTGATGGAGGAGTTCCGCCCGGTCATCGCCGACAGCGTGGTCATCACCCTCATCAACAACGAGATGCTCACCCCGGCCGACTTCCTGACGTGGAAAGACGCGGTGCAACTCACCGAGTCCGGCCGCCGCACCTTCTTCCAGGCCTACGAGCAGCGGAAGGCCACCGAAGTCACACACCCGGTGTACGGGTACAAGATGTCGTACAGCCGGATGATCGAGGTGCAGGCCCGCATGCTCGCCGCGTTCGTCCGCGGCACCACCCCGCGGTACACCGGGTTCGTCGTGCGCTAGGGCGGCCCGCTCCCGTCGAGAGTGGATTGTTCCGACCCACACACCCACCCCCCTGCCGGAACAATCCCGATTCGTCCGGAAGAAAGTGCGTCAGACCAACCTCGCGGGCCAGCCATGACCAGCTACCTCGTCTGCTACGACATCTCCGACCCGAAGCGGCTCCGCAAGGTGGCCAAGATCTGCGAGGACTTCGGCTACCGCCGTCAGTTGTCCGTCTTTTTAGTTCGCGTCTCCGCTACTGAGTTTGTACGCTTACGCACCAGACTGTACGAAGCTGTCAATCTGGACGAAGACCAGGTGCTGTTCCTGCCCCTGTGCGGGAAGTGCTGCTGCGGAATCGAAAGCCTCGGCCGGCCGACCGAACCGGCCGAGAGCAAAGACGTCGTCCTGGTGGTGTGAACTGTTGGAGTTGGAGTTCACGCTTCAGCGTGACGCGATCAGGAAATCACGCTGAAGCGTGAACTCCAACCCGATGTGCTGGTGTGAGGAGAATCGCCCATGTTGACCCATGAACAGTTCAGCGATCAGTTCGCCAAACTGACCGACCACCCGCCGTTCCCGTGGCAGTGGGACTTGTACGACTCGTGGTTCTCGAAGGGGAACATCCCAGAGTCCTGCAACCTGCCGACCGGCCTGGGTAAGACGTCGGTCATCGCCATCTGGTTGATCGCGCTGGCGAACCACCCGGACAAGATGCCCCGCCGGTTGGCGTACGTCGTCAACCGCCGCACGGTGGTGGATCAGACCACCGACGAAGTGCAGAAGTACCGCGATAACCTCCGCACCTCGGGGTTGTTCGACGTGTTGAAGGCGCGGTGCGCCGCCCCGCTCAAAAATGATGACTCGCCGTTAGCCCTCAGCACCCTCCGTGGGCAGTTCGCCGACAACCGCGAGTGGTCGGCCGACCCGTCCCGCCCGGCGGTCATCTGCGGCACCGTGGACATGATCGGCAGCCGCCTGCTGTTTAGCGGATACGGCGTCGGAATGAAGGGCAAGCCGCTGCACGCCGGCTTCCTCGGCCAGGATTCACTCATCGTCCACGACGAAGCCCACCTCGAACCTGCGTTCCAGGAACTGCTGCTGACCATCGAGAAAGAGCAGGAAAGAGAACGGAAAGACAAACCCGTTCTCCCGTGGTCGCAACTTCGCGTGATGGAACTGACCGCCACTCCGCGGGGCGGGGGCGAGGTATTCGAACTGACTCCCGAGGAGAAGGCCGCACCGAACAAACTGCCAGACGAGCCGACCGAACCGATTCACCACGTCTGGCGGCGGACGCGCTCGAAAAAGGCACTCGTTCTGCACGAGATCGGCGACGAGAAGAAAGAGTTGGTGCCCACGCTCGTCAAGCAGGCGCTGAAGTACGTGAGCGATCCGAAATCGCCCGCCGTGGTAGTGTTCGTGCGGACGGTGGACGCGGTGAACGAGGTGGTAAAGGGGTTGAAGGCCGGCAAAGTGGACGAGAAGAACAACATCCTCACCCTGACCGGCACCATGCGGGGGTACGAGCGAGACCGGATGGCGACCGACAGCAAAGTATTCGCCCGGTTCAAGAAACACATACCAATCGAGGATCGCACGGGGACGGTCTACCTCGTCTGCACCTCGGCCGGTGAGGTCGGCGTCGATATGTCAGCCGACCACATGGTGTGCGACCTGAGCACCTACGACAGCATGGCCCAGCGGTTCGGCCGGGTGAACCGCTACGGGTTCGGCGACGCCACCATCGACGTGGTGTATCCGAAGGCGTTTGACACCAAAGACAAGCCGTTCGAGGTCGCCCGCGAACGCACCCTCGGCCTGGTGAAGCGGCTCCGCACTCGCGGCGAGAGCCTTTTCGACGCCAGCCCCGCGGCGCTCGGCGAACTGCTCGAACGCGCCATCCGCGAGAGCGGGAAAAGCCGGGCCGAAGCCCTCCGCGAATACATCCTGGCCGCCTTCGCCCCGACACCCACCCTGCTGCCTGCCACCGACATCCTGTTCGACGCCTGGGCGCTCACCACCATCAAGGACAAACTTCCCGGCCGCCCGCCGGTCGAGCCGTACCTGCACGGCCTGCCCACCGACTGGCAACCGCCTGAAACGCATGTCGCATGGCGGACGGAGGTGGAGAAACTTCAGCCCGAGTATGAGTCCGATGAAGCACGCGAACAGAACCAACAGGCCGACCGCAAAGCGCTCGCCAAACTCGCCGGCGTTTTGCTCGAAGACTTCCCGCTGAAGCCGCACGAACTGCTTCAAGATCGGATGACACGGGTGCGGGCCGCAATCGATCTTCTGGCCGAGAAACACCCGAACGCGCCGGCGTGGGTGGTGAACGAAGACGACGAGGTCACAGTAACGACGCTCGGCGAGTTGATGCTGACCGAAAAGAGGGACGGCAAAACGGTGTACAAGATCGACTCCCGCTATGGCACCATCTTGCTCCCGCCATCGGTCGGCGGGCTGAACGACCAGGGGATGCTTGATCCGAAATCGCCGACAGCGGACGACGTGAGTTGCGAGTGGTACGAGGACAAGGAGCGAACAAAACCCCGCCGTGCCCGTGGTGACGAAGAAGACCCGCCGGAGGGGATGCGGCTCGTCCGTCGCATCGAGTTGCTCGGCGGTGGGGGTGAAGAGGCCGAAGCCGAGTACTGGTACTGGTTCGCCCGAGGGGGTGACGACGATGCCTCGAAGACGGCCCGCGAGCCGATCAGGTGGCAGCACCACACTGACGACGTGAAGCGGAATCTGATGGCCATCGCTAACAAGTTGTTCCCGAACGACACTGGCTGCCAGCGCACGCTCGAACTGGCTGCGGATTGGCATGACCTGGGCAAAATGCGGGTGGTTTGGCAGCGGAGCATCGGCAACCCGCGGCCGACGGAGTGGTACGCGAAATCGGGCAAAGATCCCCGCACGAAGCGGATGTGGAAGCCGTTTGAGTTGACCGACTACCGCCACGAGTTCGGCTCGCTCATCGATCTGTTGGATGAGAAACGAGAGTTTCGGCCGGTGTTCGACACGCTGTCGCAGGAGCACAAGGAGTTGGTGTTGCATCTGATCGCGGCCCACCACGGGCGGGCACGCCCGCACTTCCCACCGGACGAAGCGTTCGACCCGGAGCATCTGCAGTCCGACGCCGACGGCATGGCGGCGAAAGTGCCACAGCGGTTCGCCCGACTGCAGCGCAAGTACGGGCGGTGGGGGCTGGCGTACCTGGAGTCGCTGTTGCGGGCGGCCGACTGGGCCGCCAGTGCGAACCCGTCGGCGTTCGTGGAGGGCGACCAATGACCGAACAACAAGCGTCGATCACGGTGGCCGTAGACCCGACCAACCCCGGCCAGTTCTTCGCCTGCTGCGGCCTGCTCGAACTGGCCGACCGCCTCTGGCCCGGCGCCGAAGGCTGGTTCAGCGAGAGTGGTCGGGAGTTCAAGATCGCCTTCACTGAGGCAAAGGGAACACTTCGAGAACTGCTGTCGATCCTGGTCATGGACCCGCCCACGCCAGTCGAGCGACTGGAAAACGGGTTGGAAGTGCCCACGATCGTCGCACCACTGACATTCAGTTTTGACGGTGGAACGACGACTGGCATGGTTCTGGACGGGTGGACTCGAATCGCAGTTCTGAAGGGCA
>Ga0105237_10007113_pt1 | contig 12293 bp, 10 predicted proteins | sample KBSC24metaG_FD_81520 | JGI IMG/M metagenome (GOLD analysis project Ga0105237, IMG submission 81520) | Corn rhizosphere microbial communities from Kellogg Biological Station, Michigan, USA - KBS C2-4 metaG | ecosystem: Host-associated > Plants > Roots > Rhizosphere > Soil | place: Michigan, USA...
GCGTCGACTGCACTGCGCTGCTCGGTCCGGGGTCGCGCCGCTGAACTCACTTCGTTCGCTGCGCTCTCTCCGTTCAAACAGACGCGGCGAGTCAGTTGACGAAGCGCGCTGGCGCGCGCCGACCCCGGCCCTGCGCTGCTCGTCGCCACCGAAATCGCCCCCGCCGGGCAGCGCCTGCCGCGAAATCGACGGGTATTGGCGTTCGATCCAAACACCGCCAACGTGTTTGCAAAGGCGCGCCCGGGCAGGCCGCAGCGCGCCTCGGAGGCGCCGAGAAGCGCAGGGCTCGTGGCCGCGCGCGCAGCGCGCATCAACGACTGACTCGTCGCGTCTGTTTGAGCGGAGAGAGCGAAGCGAACGGAGTGAGTTGAGCGACGTGGCCACGAGACCGAGCATCGCAGGGGAGTCGCAGCTTCGCTGCGACCGCCGAGGCGAAGCGCTGCGGCCTGCCCGGGCGCGCCTTTGCTCGCTCCAGACGCCGAGAGCAGGGGCTCGTGACACCTCCCGAACGACCGCAATGGGCCGCGAGCCGCCGTTTGTTGCGCTACGCGTGACCAGAAGCGAAATGGATTACTGAGATGCCACTGCAAAACTTCGGCGAGTCCAACGCGTTGTCGATCGGTGTCGAGCTCGAGCTGCAGCTCGTCAACACCTACGACTTCGACCTGACCCCGGCCTCGAACGATCTGCTCGAGTTGCTGTCGCGCAAGCCGTTCCCGGGCACCGTCACGCCCGAGATGACGCAAAGCATGATCGAGATCGCCACCGGCATCCAGACCACGCATGCGCCGTTGCTGGCCGAGCTGCGGGCGATCCGCGACACGCTGGTCGCGGCCTGCGACCGCCTGAACATCGACATCGCCGGCGGCGGCACGCATCCGTTCCAGCGCTGGTCGGAGCAGCGCGTGTTCAGCAAGCCGCGCTTCGAGCAGCTGTCGCAGCTCTATGGCTACCTCGCCAAGCAGTTCACCGTGTTCGGCCAGCATGTGCACGTCGGCTGCCCGTCGGGCGACGACGCGCTGTTCCTGTTGCATTCGCTGAACCGCTACGTGCCGCACTTCATCGCGCTGTCGGCGTCGTCGCCGTACTTCCAGGGCGTGGACACGCAGTTCGACTCGGCGCGGCTGAACTCGGTGTTCGCGTTCCCGCTTTCCGGGCGCGCGCCGTTCGTGCTGAGCTGGGACGAGTTCGCGAACCAGTACTTCACGAAGATGGAGGCGACCGGCGTCGTCAAGTCGATGAAGGACTTCTACTGGGACATCCGTCCGAAGCCCGAATACGGCACGATCGAGCTGCGCGTCTGCGACACGCCGCTGACGGTCGAACGCGCCGCCGCGTTGGCCTGCTACCTGCAGGCGCTGTGCCGGCGCCTGCTCCAACGCGACGAGCCGATGCCGACCGAAGACGACTACCTCGTCTACACCTTCAACCGCTTCCAGGCCTGCCGCTTCGGCCTGGACGGTCAGATGGTCGATCCGCAGACCCGCGAGAGCCGCACGATCCGCGAGGACATCCTCGCGACCCTGCGCAAGATCGATGTGCACGGGGTGGCGCTGAACAGCATCGCGGCGCTCGAAGAGATCGAACGCTGCGCCGCGCGCGACGGCAACCACGCGACCTACCTGCGCAAGGTGCATGCTGCGGCCGGCAATGTGCAGAGCATGGTGCACGCGAGCACACGCTCGCTGCGCAGCGGGCCGTCGAGCTGAGGCCCGCTCAGGCCTCCAGCAGAGGCCGAAGGTAGCGCCCGGTGAAGCTCGCCGGGTTCGCCGCCACCTGCTCCGGCGGGCCGCTCGCGACGACCTGGCCGCCGCCGGCGCCGCCTTCGGGGCCCATGTCGACGATCCAGTCGGCGGTCTTGATCACGTCCAGGTTGTGCTCGATCACGACGATCGTGTTGCCGGCATCGCGCAGCTGGTGCAGCACCTTCAGCAGCAGGTCGATGTCGGCGAAGTGCAGGCCCGTCGTCGGCTCGTCGAGGATGTACAGCGTGCGCCCGGTGTCGCGCTTGGAGAGCTCGAGCGCGAGCTTGACACGCTGCGCTTCGCCGCCCGACAGCGTGGTCGCGCTCTGGCCGAGGTGGATGTAGCCCAGGCCCACGTCGAGCAGCGTCTGCAGCTTGCGCGCGATGTTCGGCACTGCGTTGAAGTAGGCATGCGCATCCTCGACGGTCAGCTCGAGCACCTCGGTGATGTTGCGGCCCTTGTAGAGCACCTCGAGCGTCTCGCGGTTGTAGCGCTTGCCATGGCAGACGTCGCAAGGCACGTACACGTCGGGCAGGAAGTGCATCTCGACCTTCAGCACGCCGTCGCCCTGGCAGGCCTCGCACCGCCCGCCGGCCACGTTGAAGCTGAAGCGGCCCGGCCCGTAGCCCCGCTCCTTCGCGGTGTTCATCTCGGCGAACAGCTCGCGGATCGGCGTGAACAGGCCCGTGTAGGTGGCCGGGTTCGAACGCGGCGTGCGCCCGATCGGGCTCTGGTCGACGTTGATCACCTTGTCGAACACGTCCATGCCTTCGATGCTGTCGTGCGGCTCGGCTTCGGCATGGCTGTTGTAAAGCTTGCGCGCGACGCTCGCGTACAGCGTGTCGTTGACGAGCGTGCTCTTGCCCGAGCCGGAGACGCCGGTCACGCAGGTCAGCAGCCCGACCGGAATCTCGACGTCGACGCGCTTCAGGTTGTTGCCGCGTGCGCCGAGCACGCGCAGCCAGCCCGTCTCGGCGGCTGCGTCGGGCTGGTGGCGCTGCTTCGGCAGCGCGATGCGCAGCACGCGCGAGAGGTAGCGGCCGGTCAGCGAGTCGGGGTGGTCGGCGACCTGCTGCGGCGTGCCCTGCGCCATCACGCGGCCGCCGTGCACGCCGGCGCCCGGGCCCATGTCGATCACGTGGTCGGCGGCGCGGATCGCGTCTTCGTCGTGCTCGACGACCAGCACGCTGTTGCCGATGTCGCGCAGGTGGCGCAAGGTGCCGATCAGGCGTTCGTTGTCGCGCTGGTGCAAGCCGATGCTCGGCTCGTCGAGCACGTACATCACGCCGGTCAGCCCGCTGCCGATCTGCGACGCGAGCCGGATGCGCTGTGCCTCGCCGCCCGAGAGCGAGTCGGCGCTGCGATCGAGGCTCAGGTAGTTCAGCCCGACGTCGTTCAGGAACTTCAGCCGCGAGCGGATCTCGCGCACGACCTTGTCGGCGATCTCGGCCTTCGCGCCCTGCAGCTGCAGCCGCTCGAAGTAGTCCAGGCTTTCGCGCAGCGTGAAGTGCTCGACGCGGAAGATCGGCTCGCGTCTTTGTTCGCCGGAAGGGCCGCCCGCCGCATCGACCAGGAACACGAATCGCGCCTCGCGGCGCAGCCGCGAGCCGCCGCAATCGGGGCAGGGCTTCGCGCTCTGGTAGCGCATCAGGTCCTCGCGCACCGCCGCCGAATCGGTCTCGCGAAAGCGCCGCTCCAGGTTCGGCAGGATGCCCTCGAACGGGTGCGAGCGCTTGACGCTGCGCATCTTGCCGCGCGCCCCTTCGGCTTCGTAGACGAATTCGATGTCCTGTTCGCCCGAGCCTTTGAGCAGCACATTTCGCGCGGCCTCCGGCAGTTCCTCGAACGGCTTGTCGATGTCGAACTTGTAGTGGCGGGCCACGCTTTCGAGCAGCGAGAACGTGTAGGCGTTGCGCCGGTCCCAGCCCTTGACGGCGCCGCTGGCGAGGCTCAGCGACGGGAAGGCGACGACGCGATCGGCGTCGAACACGGTGGTGTGGCCGAGGCCGTCGCAGGTCGGGCACGCGCCGACCGGCGAGTTGAACGAAAACAGCCGCGGCTCGAGCTCGGGCAGCGAGTAGCTGCAGATCGGGCAGGCGAACTTGCTCGAGAACAGGTGCTCCTTGCCGGTGTCCATCTCGAGCGCGACCGCGCGCCCTTCGGCGATGCGAAGCGCCGCTTCGAAACTCTCCGCGAGGCGTTGCTGCAGCCCGTCGACCACCTTGACCCGATCGATCACGACATCGATGTCGTGCTTTTCGGCCTTCTTCAGCTTCGGCACGTCGGCCGCTTCATAGGCCTTGCCGTCGACCCGAAAGCGCACGTAGCCCTGCGCCTGCATGTCGGTGAACAATTCGGCGAACTCGCCCTTGCGGTCGCGCACGACCGGCGCCAGCACCATCAGCCGCGTGTCGGGCGGCAGCGCGAGCGCTGCGTCGACCATCTGGCTGACGCTCTGCGCCTGCAGCGGGAGATCGTGGATCGGGCAGAACGGCGTGCCGGCACGCGCGTACAGCAGGCGCAGGTAATCGTGGATCTCGGTGACGGTGCCGACCGTCGAGCGCGGGTTGTGAGACGTCGCCTTCTGCTCGATGCTGATCGCCGGGCTCAGACCTTCGATCACGTCGACGTCGGGCTTGTCCATCAGCTGCAGGAACTGACGCGCATAGGCCGACAGGCTCTCGACATAGCGCCGCTGCCCCTCGGCATACAGCGTGTCGAACGCGAGCGAGCTCTTGCCCGAGCCCGACAGCCCGGTGATCACGACCAGCTGGTTGCGCGGGATGTCGAGATCGATGTTCTTCAGGTTGTGGGTGCGGGCGCCCCTGACACGCAGTGTCGTCGCGGCTTCGTTGACACGCAGCATCGGCGCGGCTGCGCCCACCGTCCCGGCGCTGGTGCCAGGGGTCGGGCTGTCGATGGGCTCGGGGGTCGGCATCGTGCGGCGCGGCAAAACCGACCATGATAACGACGCCGCGCTGCCGCGGCGCGGTCCACGCTCCCCGCCAAGGTCAGCGGGTCGCCTCGTCGAGCGCGCGGCGCAGCGCTGCGGCGCTTGCCGGCGGCAGCTGTGCCACGAGCGGCGCCTCGCCGGCGATGTCGATCCGGACCCGGCCGTCCGGACCGAGCCTGACGATCGCCCGCACGCCGCCGTCGTGCAACAGACGCAAGCCCTGCGCTTGCGTAGCTGCGGATTCCTGACCTGGATCGACGCCTGACCAGCGGCCCGCCACAGCGCGGTCGAGGCGTTGCAGCCAGGCGTGCAGCTCAGGTGTCAGCGCTCTCTCGGCCGCACCTTCGCGCTGCCATTGCCAACGCGGCGATGTCTCGGCCGACGCCTCGGCCAGCGCTTGCAGCAATGCAGCCAGTGGTGCCGGGCGGGCTTGCGTCGACTGGAGGGCCGCGGCACCTGGCGCTGTCGGGACAGGGGCCGCCGCGGGGGCGGGCGTGGGCGCGGGAGCGGGAGCGGGGGCGGGGGCATACAACATCCCCGTGGCCGCGCCCGGCGCGGAACGCAGCGCCGGCGCAGCGGCTTTCGCCTGCTCGCTTTCGGCGCGCCGCTCGCGCGCCGCGTCGATCTCTTTTGCGTCCTTGTTTGCGACCTTGTCGTCGCGTGCCGTCGCGGGCGCGTCGGCCAGCGCGCGCGTTTCGTCGGCGGCGCGCGGCGCGGGTGCTGCTTCAAGGCGTGCATCGTTCGACGTGCCGCCGCGTGACTTGACCGCTTCGCGCTTGCGTTCCGGCGCGGGGCGCTGCGGTGCCGCCCTGGCCAGATCGCGCGCCGCCTCGGCGGTGGGCGCGGGAAGCGAAGGGGGCGGCTCGGAAGAGGGTGTCTGCACCGGTGCAGGCGCCGCCGCGGGTGCGGCGACCGTCGCGGGCGGCTCGACCGGGCGCAGCGCCTCATCGATCGGCCGGCCCCACCACATCAGGCCGACGACTGTTGCGACCATCACGCTCGCGAACCCGGCCGCGACGCGCGGCCCGCTGAGCCACGACCACACCGCGTTGAATCGCTGCCAGGCGCTGCTGCCGCTCGCGCGGGGCGACGACGACGCGGCGGCCGCCCGCGCCTGGCGCAGGATCGTCTCGCGCACCGCCACCGACGGCGCGGCGTCGGCGTCGGGCGCGTGGCGCAGCGCTTCGCTGAGCCAGGCGTCGCGGGCCGGCTCGTCGTGCGAATCGTCGCGGGCAGGCGGTCGGGTCATCACGCGTCGCTCGGCGCCAGATAGGCGCCCATGCAGGTGCGCAGCTTGCTCATCGCGTAGCGCAGCCGGGTCTTCGCCGTTTCGAAGCCCACTTCGAGCGCCTTCGCCACCTCGTCGAGCGCGAGCCCATCGTCATGGTGGAGCAGGAATGCGCTGCGTTGCGGCAGCGGCAGCTGCTCGAGGCAGCCGAGCAGGCGCTCGCCGGCACGCCGCCAGAACGCGATCTCGTCGCTTTGCGGCGCCGCGCTCGCCGGTGCCGGCCAGTGTTGCCAGGCCTGGGCGTCGGGCTGCCAGGGGTCGCCTGCGTCGTCGCTCTCGAACGCGTCGATCGACACCTCGCGGCCGCTGCGCCGCAGCAGGTCGATCACGCGGTGGTGGGCGAGCGTGAACAGCCACGTGCGAAAGCTCGCCCCCTGCGGTTCCCAACGCGAACGCGCATGCACGACACGCAGCCAGGTGTCCTGGAACACTTCATCGGTCTGCGCGGCGAGCGCGTTGCCGAGCAGGCGCCGGACGAAACGGTACAGCGCACGTTCGTGGCGCGCGTACAGCTGCTCGAACGCGGCGGCGTCGCCGCTGGCGTAGGCGCTCATCAACTCGTCGTCGCTGGGGTCGCAAGCGGGTGGCATCGAGCGTGATACGGCGGACGCGGGCGGGCGGGGTGAACTTTTTGCTTTCGCAGCCCCGCCGTCAGGACCCGCGCTTGAACGGGTTCTTGAACGAGTCCTTGGTCGGCATGTCCTGACCCGGCGGACATTCACCCTGGCCCCAGTGGCCCTTGCAGTGGGCGTAGACGCACTTTTCGCGCTTCACGAGGTTCATGCCGGCTTCTGTCTTGCAGCTCGCGAGCTGCGCGTTCCAGTCGGGCGCCGCGGCGGGCGGCGCGTGCGCCTTCTTCGCGGGCGGCGATTTCGTCACGGTCTTCTTCGCCGCCGATGCTGCAGAGGCTGCCGGCGCCACCGCCTTCTGCTGCGCGGCCGCGCTGGTGACGGCCAGCGCACCGGCGAGTGCGCACCCGATTGCCCAAGCGAGCCCCACGACGGTCGAGCGTGAAATCGGATCCATCGCCTGTCCCCCGGGCCGCTCAGTCCTGCAACACCCGCAGGATCTCGCGACCGTACGCCTCGAGCTTCTTCGCGCCGACGCCGCTGATCTGGCCCAGCGCATCGAGCGAGTCGGGTTGCGACTGTGCCATCTCGGCAAGCGTTGCGTCATGGAACACCACGTACGCGGGCAGGTTGTGCTCGCGTGCGATCTCGGCTCGCCAGGCTTTCAGCGCCGCAAAGCGTTCGAGTCCGCTCGCGTCGAGCGGCAGCGGCGGCGGTTTGTCCTTGCCGCGGCTGCGGCTCGTTCGGGCTCGCTTGGTCTCACTGGGCTGGCGCAGCAGCAGCGGCACGTCGCCGCGCAGCACGTCGCGTGCCGAGGCCGTCAGCTCGAGCGTGTTGTATTCGCCTTCGGTGCGCAGGTGCCCGAGCGCGATCAGCTGGCGCAGCACGGCGCGCCACTGCGTCTCGCTCAGGTCGGCGCCGATGCCGAAGGTCGAGAGCTGCGTGTGCCCGTACTGCGCGACCTTGTCGGTCGTCTTGCCGCGCAGCACGTCGATCAGGTGGCCGGCACCGAAACGCTGGCCGCGGTGCTGGTGGAAGCGGTAGATGCACGACAGCGCCTTGCGCGCTGCTTCGGTCGCATCCCAGGTGGCGGGCGGGTTCAGGCAGTTGTCGCACGCGTTCTGGTACGCGGCACAGGGTTCGCTTGCCTCGCCGAAATAGCCGAGCAGGCGCACGCGGCGGCAGTCGTACGCTTCGGCGAGCGCGAGCAGCGCATCGAGCTTGCCGCGCTGGGCGCGCTTGAACTCCTCGCCGGCGGGGCTCTCGTCGATCATGCGGCGCTGGTTCACCACGTCGGCCAGGCCGTAGGCCATCCAGGCGTCTGCGGGCTGGCCGTCGCGGCCGCCGCGGCCGGTCTCCTGGTAGTAGCTCTCGATGTTCTTCGGCAGGTCGAGATGCGCGACGAAGCGCACGTCGGGCTTGTCGATGCCCATGCCGAACGCGATCGTCGCGACCATCACGATGCCGTCCTCGCGCAAGAAGCGATCCTGATGGCGCTTGCGCACGTCGGCGTCGAGCCCGGCGTGGTACGGCAGCGCGGAGATGCCTTCGGCGACCAGCCACTGCGCCGTTTCCTCGACCTTCTTGCGCGACTGGCAGTACACGATGCCGGCGTCGCCCTCATGTTCGTCGCGGATGAAACGCAGCAGCTGCTTGCGCGCGTCGTCCTTCTCGACGACCGCATAGCGGATGTTCGGACGATCGAAGCTGCTGATGAAGATGCGCGCATCCTCGAGCTGCAGCCGCTCGACGATGTCGGCGCGGGTCAGGTCGTCGGCGGTCGCGGTCAGCGCGATCCGCGGCACGCCGGGGTAGCGCTCGTGCAGCACGTTGAGCTGCAGATAGTCTTCGCGGAAGTCGTGGCCCCACTGGCTCACGCAGTGCGCTTCGTCGATCGCGAACAGGCTCAGCAGGCCGCGCTCGTTCAGCGAATCGAGCTGCGCGAGCATGCGGGGCGTCGTCAGCCGCTCGGGGGCGACATACAGCAGCACGAGCCGGCCGCTCATCATCTCGCGCTCGATCTTCTGGGTTTCGTCGAGCGTCAGCGTCGAGTTCAGGAACGCGGCGTGCACGCCGGCTTCCTCGAGCGCGCCGACCTGGTCGTGCATCAGCGCGATCAGCGGGCTGACGACGATCGCCACGCCTTGCCCGGTGCGATGCCGCGCGATCGCCGGCACCTGGTAACACAGGCTCTTGCCGCCGCCGGTAGGCATCAGCACCAGCGCGTCACCGCCGTCGACCACGTGCGAGACGATCTCGGCCTGCGCGCCGCGAAACGCGCTGTAGCCGAACACGTCGTGCAGGATCGAGTCGGCGGAAGGTGGCGAAGCGAGGGGTATCACGGCAGTCGGGCGCCGGTAGCAAAGCCGCGATGGTACGGGACTCGCCGTCGCGTGCCGTCGCCCGGGCGAGGGCCCTCGCAGGCGCGCCCTCGCCGAGGTGAAGTGCCGCCGGAAGCGGCGAGCGATAATTGCGCCATTCCCCTCTTTCCGTCTTGGAGCGCAGCCATGGCCTCGATCAACAAAGTCATTCTCATCGGCAACCTCGGCCGCGACCCCGAGGTGCGCTACACGCCGAACGGCAGCGCCGTCTGCAACGTGTCGGTCGCGACCACGCGCAACTGGAAGAACAAGGATTCCGGCGAGCGCATGGAAGAAACCGAGTGGCACCGCGTGGTGTTCTTCGACCGTCTGGCCGAGATCGCCGGCGAGTACCTGAAGAAGGGCCGCTCGGTCTATGTCGAGGGCCGCCTGAAGACCCGCAAGTGGCAGGACAAGGACGGCAAGGACCAGTACACCACCGAGGTGATGGCCACCGAGATGCAGATGCTCGGCAGCCGCGAAGGCATGGGCGGCGGCGCCGGCGGCGGTGACGACGACGGCGGCGGTTATGCCGAGCGCAGCACCCCGCCGCGCAGCGCACCGGCCGCGCGACCGGCTGGGCAGCAGGCCAGCAAGCCGGCGCCGAAGTCGACGACCGGCTTCGACAGCATGGACGACGACATTCCGTTCTGAAGCGCAGTCTGTCAGTCAGTCGACGACGGCCCGGGCTGGCAACAGCCGGGCCGTTTCGCCTGGTGCGTGGCGCGTCGGCCCCGGACGCGCGGCTGCAGGTCAGCTTCCCAGGCTGCCAGCGACAGCGATCATCTGTCCCGCCGTCGGGAAGATGCAAAGGCTGTTCGGCCCGTCGAGCGCCTCCACTTGCGCCCACCTGACGATGCCGGCCGCATCGACCAGGAAGTGCCCGGCGAGCTGAGTGCCATGCTTCGTGAAAATTGCCTCGTCGACTTTGTCGAGTTCGAAGCCGTCCTTGGCATTGAGCACAGGGTTGGCAGCCATCGGCTGTGTCGGCTCCGGCAGCTCGCCGGTGGGGTTGATGCGTGCCGCCTGGAATTCCGCCATGCTGGCGCGGTGGGGCCATTCGGGTTGCTCGCCGCTGCCATCGGGCAGGAACTCCAGACGCGGCACCCCGAAGGCGTGATGGGTGCGGCAGTCCGGGTCGCTCAGCAGCATGACAGGCGTCGGTCGGTGACCGAAGTACAGGCGGGCGCGTTCCACAGGCGTGTTGATCACCGCCACGGTCTGTATGCCTGCGGCGCGCAAGGCAGGCTGTACGGCGCCAAGCTGCACCACCTGACGGCGGCAGAACGGGCAATGCAGTCCGCGGAAGAAGCCGATCAGAAACGATCGACCGCGCAAATCGGCGAGGGAGACCGTGCCTTCGCCGTTGACTGCGGCCAGCGAGAATGCGGGTGCAGGGTCTCCCGGTTGCAGCGGGCGCACCTGATCTGCCATGGAAGTCTCCGTTCAGATGAACGCGGATTTGGACCGTAGCACTTGTCGCAGCACGGCACAACGCTGCGCACCCCGGCCCCCAGGCGAACCTCACATTCGATTACGAACTGCGGACCACAGATCGGCCATCATCACTGGCCGCTACACTCGCGCCATTTCGACGATCCCCATTTCATGGCCGCTGTCCCGAACGCGAGCGTCTCCACCACGTACGAGCTCAGGGGTGCCACGCTCTCGCTGCTGGCCCTGCTGCTCAAGACCACCGACCTCGCCGAGCTGGCCGCGCAACTCGATGCCCAGGCGCTCGATGCGCCGGGGCTCTTCGATCAGGATCCGGTCGCGATCGATCTCTCGCAGGTGCGCGAAGCCACCGAGGCGATCGACTTCGCTGCGTTGAACGACCTGCTGCGCCGGCACAAGCTGCAGCCCATCGCCGTCAGGCGGGGCAGCGCGCAGCAGATGGCCGCCGCCCTCGACGCCGGCCTGGTGGAGGCGCAGGAGAGTGCGGCACCCGTGCGGATGCGAGACGAGGCGCAGGAGGCGCCGCTGGAGCCCGCCGCCGAGGATGTCGCCGTCGCCGAGGCGCCGGCCGCGGCGGCGCCGGCGCTGATCGTCGACCGGCCGTTGCGCTCCGGCCAGCAGGTGTATGCCCGCGGCGGCGACCTCGTCGTGCTTGCCGTCGTCAGCTACGGCGCCGAGGTCATTGCCGATGGCAGCATCCACGTCTATGCGCCGCTGCGCGGCCGCGCGGTCGCGGGCGCGCGCGGCGACACCCGCGCGCGCATCTTCACCACCTGCATGGAGCCGCAGCTGATCTCCATCGCAGGCACCTACCGCACGACCGAAACCGCCCTGCCTGCCGACGTGCTCGGCAAACCGGCGCAAGCCCGGCTCGAGGGCGAGCGGCTGGTCGTCGAAGCTCTCAAATTCTGAAAGGACCCCCTACCGATGACCAGAATCATCGTCGTGACCTCCGGCAAGGGAGGTGTCGGCAAGACCACCACCAGTGCGAGCTTTGCCTCGGGCCTCGCGCTCCAGGGGCACAAGACCGCCGTGATCGACTTCGATGTCGGCCTGCGCAACCTCGACCTGATCATGGGCTGCGAGCGTCGCGTCGTGTACGACCTCATCAATGTCATTCACAACGAAGCGAACCTGAATCAGGCGCTCATCAAGGACAAGCAGTGCGACAACCTGTTCGTCCTTGCCGCCTCCCAGACCCGCGACAAGGATGCGCTGACGCAGGAGGGCGTGGGGCGTGTGCTCGACGATCTGGCCGGCATGGGCTTCGACTACATCGTGTGCGACTCTCCGGCCGGCATCGAAACGGGCGCGTTGATGGCGATGCACTTTGCCGACGAGGCCCTGGTCGTGACGAATCCGGAAGTCTCGTCCGTGCGCGACTCCGATCGCATTCTCGGAATCCTCGCGTCGAAGACGAAACGTGCGATCGAAGGCAAGGAGCCGATCAAGGAACACCTGCTCATCACGCGCTACAACCCGAACCGGGTGCAAGGCGGGCAGATGCTGTCGCTGGGCGACATCGAAGAGATCCTGCGCATTCCGCTGATCGGCGTGATCCCCGAATCCGACACCGTGCTCGACGCCTCCAACCAGGGCGTGCCGGCGATTCATCTGAAGGGCACCGACGTGTCGGAGGGCTACAAGGACGTCGTCGCACGCTTCCTCGGCCAGGACAAGCCGATGCGCTTCATCGAAGCGGCCCGGCCGGGATTCTTCAAGCGCGTCTTCGGCGGGAGGTGAGTCGATGTCCCTGCTCTCGCTCCTGTTCGGAGAAAAGAAGAACACCGCCAACGTCGCGAAGGAACGGCTGCAGATCATCCTGGCGCACGAGCGCGGCTCGCGCGGCAGCCGGCCGAGCTACCTGCCAGCGCTGCAACGCGAACTGATCGCGGTGATTTCGAAGTACGTGTCGATCCGGCC
>Ga0105237_10007114_pt1 | contig 12293 bp, 12 predicted proteins | sample KBSC24metaG_FD_81520 | JGI IMG/M metagenome (GOLD analysis project Ga0105237, IMG submission 81520) | Corn rhizosphere microbial communities from Kellogg Biological Station, Michigan, USA - KBS C2-4 metaG | ecosystem: Host-associated > Plants > Roots > Rhizosphere > Soil | place: Michigan, USA...
CGTGGGACCTTCACCAAAAATTTTCCAGGGTCTGGTATTAAAAATACTTTCTTTGTTGATGTCCATCCAATGCGCAATGCCATTTAATATTTCCACTTCCCTGTCATCAATGGTTCCATCGCCCGCACAGGAATATCCAATAATAAATTCCCGTTTTTGCTAACAATATCTATCAACATTGTAATCACTTCTTTGGCCGATTTATAGTTGTTATTAGTAAACCGGCTCCGGTTGTAATGCCAGTCGCCAATGCAACTGCAGGTTTGCCAGGCATGCGGCTGCAGTTTATCGGGTGCACCTCGTTCCACGTCCCACACCATGCATTTTTTTTCTTCGTTAGATAAAATTTTGCCAAACAGTACGCCCTGCAATTTCCCTTTATGTGTTGCCATGTTATGGTTATAATAATGTGCAGCTAATTTCAAACCGGCATCACTAACAGGGTAGAGTGGGAGTTCTGTATCATCAAAATATAGCAGGTCGGGATTGTATTTATTGATTAAATCCATTGTACGGTTATAAAATTTTTGGCAATATTCCTGCGAAGGAATGGAGCAACCATTGTTCCATTCCCATCCATAGCCGGTGCTTAGCGGATGATTTTGCGCATACAATTCCTGCGGATCAAGCCCGTCCCACCAGGTTCCTTTACCATCGGCCTTTGTAAGTTTACCGTCATAAGGGATGTTCTTATATGGTCCTGTGGTATCTGCTTTCTGCGCTGTTTCATACCACATCCATGCATGAGAAGCATGCACGCTTAATCCAAATGGTAGCTTATTTTTTTTTGCTGCTTTTGCCCAACCGTCAATAATATTCTTTTTAGGGCCAACGTGGGTTGTATTCCACTCCTGATATTTACTATCCCACATATCCAGATTGTCGTGATGATTAGCCATTGCAAACAAATACTGGGCACCCGTGCGTTTATACAAAGCAACTAATTTTTCGGGATCCCATTTTTCAGCTTTCCATTCGTTTATTACATCTTTAAAACCAAATTTTGATGGGTGACCATATTTAGCAAGATGTGAGTTGTATTGCCAACCGCCCTCTTGATACATACCGCGACCGTACCAGTCGCCCATTTCGGGCTGACATTGCGGCCCCCAATGAGCCCATATGCCAAACTTGGCATTTTTAAACCATTCAGGAACTTTGTACTGACTCAGCGACTCCCAGGTAGGTTCAAATTTACCGGCGGCTATTGGTTCGGTGATTGTTGAAACCTGTATTGCCTGTTTCTGCGAAAACGCAAACGGGTTTACAAATAGCGCAAGAATTGATACTGTAATTAATTTTTTCATTTGTATAATTTTAGTTGGCAGCTTTGTATTGGTTTTAGATTTCGCTTACACCTTGTGGCTTATCAACTATCTTTTTCTTCGAGTGTTAATTTGATATCAGCCTATTTATTTCGGCATCATATTTTGAACTTATAGACCGTACGGAAGTACTTTTGGGATTGGGCATTTGCTATTTGTACAGTTGATATTAATACGCTTATAAAATTAATAAGTGCTATTATTTTTTTCTTCTTCATAAGTTGTTTATAGGCTAACGAGACTTATTAAATAAACATTGGTTTCATTTATATCAATCGTTTTAGAAAAACATTGTCGGATTTTATAGTTATTGTGCCGGTTGAAAAGGGCATGCCATTGCTTTGGCTTTTTAACTTGTCTACCTGTTGAGCTGTGCAGGCCTGCCCATGTCCACATAGGCAGTGTAGGAGTCGTTTGCCCGATAACCCACTTTATACTTTCCGGCCGGCACATGGGATAAATTGATGGTGACTTTGTTTTTTGATTTCGCGGGCAAAATCTTTAGTATAATAGTTCTGGTTATTCGTTGAGCCGGGCAGGGTGTAAGTGAAATCCCAAAGCAACATTTGCACATCGCCGCGGGTATTTTTTGTAACCCAACTGCGGCTGTCATTGTTTATTAATTCTGTTTGCCCCAGCTTGTTTAAAAATTGATAAGCAAAAAAAGCAGGCTTGTTGATACCTTGTATAGTAGGCAAACCAAAGCCACCATCAAAGGGCGTAAATCTTGGCCCAGGCTCTTCGAACTCCTGTAAAACCGATTCTGTAAAAATGGTAACGCCATCTTTTGCCTGAATATAAGATGGATTTTTCGCGAACACAACATTACAAACAGTAACTAAAAGAAGGCTAAATAAAAGCAATCGTAATTTCATATACAGCAATTCAAACAATGGTTTTATTGCTGTAAAACTATGCAGGCCTAAATGAAATAGTGGGTTGCGAATGTTGCATTCAGGGGTATAAAATGTTGCAAACAATTGAATTTGAACAACCTTTCACTTCAGTGTGTACAAATTACATTCTGCTATTACAGGTTTAAATTGCTTCTGGTTATGGAATCAATGTGGATAAAACAGTAGGATTGACCACTCTTGCCAACATGACTTAACCCCTTGTAAATATGTTTTCAATACAGGTTGGCTCAATTCTATTAATAGGCCTAAAACACAATGCTGATATAAGAAATAGAAGCACATTAATAATTGGCATAGGTGGTCAATCGTAAACGGCAAGCCTGCTCAATATAAAATGGTGCAAGTGGTCAACGGCAATGTTTTTTCCACCCGGGCAGACGGATCTACCCACACGTTTTACAGTATGTCAGCACAGCTACGCCGGGAAAAGAACCGTTACTACGACATACTCGAAAAGACGCAGAAAGGTGATTTGGATATCACAGCCTGGTTGTGCTGGTTTATGGATTGCCATGGCGCAGCCGTTGAAGCGAGAGGGCAGGAACTGGGCTCCATACTCCCAAAAGCGCATTTCTGGAAAATACATGCTTCCGTAAACCTGAACCCAAGACAGCAACTGATGCTGAATAAAATCCTGGATGGTTGGGAGGGTTATATCACCTCTTTCAACTGGGCTAAACAAAAGAATACCTCCTCAGACAGCGCTGTCAGGGATATAAACGACCTGGTGAGTAAGGGGATATTTGCCAAAGGCCCGGCAGGGGGACGAGCACCCGCTATGCACTACAAACAAATTCCATATTTGATCAACTTCGGTAACGCGCTTCTGAATTAAGCATATACCCAACTATATCGAAAATTTTTTGGTATTTTCACTTGCAACTCTAAAGAACTCATTATATCTTTTGTCCCGGTTTCCGTCTTCGGCAAAGTTTTACCCCTAAAAATATTTGACTGCCATGATCCATCAATATCCGCTCATTACATTAGCTGCAATAAGGGAAGATCGTCTGGATACACTAAAACAAAGGTTGGAAACAATAAGAGTGAACCTGCTGGACAGCCAGATGGCAGAAGCGCCCACTGAATTTGGTAAGGTCAGCACCCTTCACTACGGCCGATGGATAATCCTCAGCAGGGAGTCTTTCCGTGATGAACCCGCAGTTCCTGTAGGCATCAGGCTGGTGCTAAGCACTAATTATGATGGGATGGGTGATAATCATGTGGACTACCACCTGACTGAGCTGGTCACTAAACTCTCCACCTATATTGATGATGTGTATGAATGTTGCGTGGGTTACCCGGAACCCGGTGAGCGCACGGAAGAAAGCAGAAAAAACTTTTTAAAAAAGGGGATGATTCCCACCTCCGCTTTTTATAACGGCGCACCTGGCCGGTCAGTCGGGCAGATACACCAGGAAGATGCACTACATCAGCATATCTGGAAATTTCTTACCAGTAAAAAGTGGGACGAACAAACACCTGCCGTGGAGATTCACCGCGCCATCAGGCAGGAAATTGACGCAAGACCTGAGTTTGCCTGGACCAAAGAAAAAGCCGGCGTGCAGGGCATCAAATGGCTGCCCCTTTTAGGCTATGCAGTCCTGTTTATTGTAATGCTGCCACTCATCATTCTCTGGATTATTTACCTGTTCCTTTTTCATGAACTGTGGGATAAAAAAGTTACACTGGCACAGAGTGAGCTGGATGATGCCAAAATAAATGAATTGAAAAAAGTGGAAGATATTTTTCCGCAAAACCAGTTTACACAGGTGGCTGTGCTTAAACCGGGCTTTGCCCGGCAGCTTAATTTCCGGATATGGATGTTACGTACCAGGGTACTTGCGGGTTATGTATTTGTAAAAGGCAAACTGCTTAATATTCCTACCATACATTTTGCCCGCTGGGTGCTGATTGATAAGAACAGGCATGTGCTGTTCTTTAGCAATTTTGACGGCAACTGGGAGCAATATCTCGGTGATTTTATAGACCAGTCGGGCTGGGGATTAACGTCTATCTTCAGCAACACCGTAAAATTTCCGAGGACAAATTTCATGGGTGTGCTGGGTATTGTTCCCGGCATGCCGTTGACTTTTCCGGGAACAAAGTTTGTGTTGACCGGGGGAGCCTATGATGAAGAACACTTTTTAGCCTGGAGCCGCAGTACACAATTGCCTACGCAGGTATGGTATTGTCCCTACAGGCACCTCTCTATAAAAAATATCAACAACAATACAAGTATCCGCAATGAGTTGCGGGAAGACTTAAATGAAGAACAGGCAAAAATATTTTTAAAACGCTTTTAAACTTTGGCATTACCATGACAGCATTAGAGCTTTCAGAAATCCAGGCCTTCCTGCTGAATGAATTTAAAGAGATGGGCTGTTCAAAATATTACCTGATGCAGGTGAAGGATGCTGCGGCAACAAAAAGTTTCCTGGGCGCTGTTGCACACGGCGTCACTTATGCCGGCGCAACTGTGGCAAATACCTGTCTTAATATTGGTTTTACCAGCAACGGCTTAAAACAATTGGGTTATAACCCAGCCAATATGCATTCCTTTTCCCGTGAATTCAGGGAGGGAATGGTAACGGAACACCGCCAGCGCCTGCTGGGGGATTTTGAAAGCAGTGACCCATCAAAATGGCAATGGGGCGGGCCTGCCAATGAAAGGATTGACGTGGTGATGATGGTGTTTGGGAAAGATGAGACCACTGCCGGGAATTTTTACCGGGAAATCAAAGAGAAATTTGACCCTGGGTTGTCTATTATTCATGTACTGGATGGTAAACCCCTGCCCAACAACAGGGAGCATTTTGGATTTCGCGACGGAATATCCCAGCCTGTCATAAAGGGCAGCGGTTTTAAACCGGCGGGTAACAACAATGATATTGAAGCCGGGGAATTTGTGCTGGGCTATAAAAATGAATACAATGTTTATCCCGATACCGCTTTACTTAAAGTCACACAGGGAAAAACTGAATTGTTGCCGGATAATGCCGAAGGACTGAAGGATGAGCAAACGAATATCAGGTACAAGGATCTGGGCCAAAACGGAACCTATTTCGTTTTGCGGCAATTGCAACAGGACGTGAATGGCTATTGGGAATTTTTAAAACAGCAGACGGATGCAGGCGCCGACGAAAAAACACGCAATGAGGAAGCCACCATGCTGGCGGCTAAAATGATGGGGCGCTGGCCGGGTGGAGCTCCATTGGTGAAATATGATAAAGACCCTGGTATAGAGGTGGCAGACGACAATTTCAATTACTTTAAAGAAGACACGTCAGGAAATAAATGTCCGTTTGGTGCCCATATAAGGCGCATGAATCCAAGGGATATGTTTGAAGAGTCACCGCAAAAGGTCTCCCTTAATCTTACGCGGCGCCACCGCATTATGCGAAGGGTGCGTTCTTACGGTGAAGACTTTATTGGCTCGGCGGCAAACCACCAGCCCAATGGCGAAGTAGGGCTGTTATTTGGATGCTTTGTTGCCAATATTTCCAAACAGTTTGAGTTTATTCAATACACCTGGGCCAACTCGCCGAAATTCAAACGGCTTTATGCAGACCCGGACCCGTTTATTGGTGTAAGGGAGGACCCGGACAAAAAACTGGAGCAGATATTTACCATACCTGGGGAAACGACCAACCGGGTGATTAAAGACCTGCAGAGTTTTGTGACAGTAAGGGGAGGAGCTTATTTCTTTTTTCCTTCAATCACGGCAATAAAATTCCTGGCAACCATTTAGCGCAGGTGCAATCAATTTACACAACGGATCCAATAAAAAGAACAAGCATAACAAAACAGGTTGTCGATGGGAACTATCAATAATTTACCTGATACTTCAGGTTTTAAAACTGATTTCTGTTATTCAAAACCAGTGCCTACCCTTGTTGGCAGCAATACCGGCGCCGCTTCGGAAATTGCAAGATGGGTACTTGACCGCAATCATATATTGTATGCAAACGAAACACATGCGGCATGGAAGATAGCTTCCCTGGTAGAAAAGCTGACCGGGAGAAAAAGCAAAAAGAACTACCCTGTGCTTCAAATGACCGATGCCTTTATTTATGGTGCCGAAAGCATAGTCATGTTCTGGGAAAAAAGATGCCTGCCTCAGGACAGGTTGTTACCTGCAGATGATGAACAGCTGGATAAGGTTCTTGAACTCTATTACCTGTTTACGGATGATTTTTTTGCCGGGATGGTGGAGAAATATTTTTACAATATGCTTCTGACTTCAAAAGAATTAGCCTCGCATATTTTAAAACAGGATATTCCACCGGGAGAAAAAGATTTCTTTTCACTGAGCTTTTCCGCCATCAGGAAAAAGCTTGCCCTTGACTATGAGCTACAAGAAAACACGTCAGATGAATGCATCGCTGAAATAAGGAAAGTGTTTGAAAAGGTCAATCAGTTACTGGCCGACGGCAGGAAATATCTTACCGGCAATACATTTACGCTGGCGGACCTTGCTTTTGCTGCTGTTGCGGCGCCCATGATACTTCCTGAAGAATATGGCGGTGTGCTGCCCCGCATCAATGACGTGCCGGATACATACCGTGCACATGTAACAGAGCTGAGGGCCACGCCTGCCGGGCAGTTTGTTTTTATGTTATACCAGGCCTGCCGGCCATCCATGTTACCGCAATCTGAGATTCCTGCGGCGCCCGGTTTTTTAAAGAAAGTTATCGACAGGCGTGTTATCAAACTCAAAAAAAAGCAATACAGGACGTTTTATATTTTACAGAAAAAATACCCTGTGTTAAAAATACCATTTACAAAAATAGTGCTGGTGAGCAGGAACAGCCTGTTAACAGACATGATGAAGCGTGACAATGATTTTACGGTGGAAGAAATCAACTCCAAAAAAATGTCGGATCAGAAAGGGGCCTTTTACCTCGGTATGGACAGAAGCAATCCGCAATTTAACAGGGAAAGGGATTTTGTGATGAAAGCCACCAGGAGGGATGATATGAAGATGATCCAGGATTTTGTCCGCTCCTCTTCAGAAGAGATAACACGAAACGCAGGTCGCTATGGCAAGATAGATGTTGCCAACAGCTTATGCAAAGTGGTCCTGGTACGCCTGCTGGATTATTACTTTGGCGTGCCGGCAGAAAATGAGACGGATATGAAACGCTGGCATCGTGCTATTTTTTATGACCTCTTCCTGAATTTCTTTGACAAAAAAGAATTTTTTAAAGCGGCACTCAAAGCCTCCAATGAAAGAAAAGAGCTGCTGCTGAAAATCATTGGAAAAAGAAAACAGGAACTGAAAGAGGGGAAAACACTAGCTGATAATTTACTGAACCGTCTCATCATCATGTCTTATGAAAGCGGCTACGAATGGGTGGATGATGATGTGTTGCAAAGAAATATAGGTGGGTTACTGACGGGTATTTTTGAAACAACAAACAAGGCGGCTGTATTAATCCTCGATGAATTGCTAAACAGGCCAGATGCTTTAAAACACGCCGTCGAGGTCTCGCAGCAATATGATGTAAAGAAAATGTATGGTATCGTAAATGAGGCACTGCGATTCAATCCTGCCCAGCCCGGCGTAATCCGCTATTGCAAAACAGAACAGACCTTAACGGGTAACGGGCCAAAAAAATACACGATTCCGGCAAAAAGAAAAGTGTTTGCCCTTACTTCCGGGGCTATGTTTGACCCGGAGGCCTTTCCTGATCCCAAAACATTCATTCCAAACCGCGATGCAGTTTACATGAACTATGGCTACGCCCTGCACGAATGTTATGGAAGATATATCAATGCAGTTACATTATCTGAATTTACGATGGCCATTCTCCGGCTGAAAAATGTACGGAGGGAAAAAGGTATCACCGGCAACGGAACGGGAATTGTACAGCAATCATTCCCCAACAATTTTGTGGTTTGTTTTGATATACCTGAGGCCACCTGGTAATATTCGCGGGATATTATTCAAAAAAAATTAAACCGGGATTTATGACTCCTTCAACACTGTTTACACTCATGAATATTCTTTCAGCAGCAGGCTGGATATTAATTCTTGTCATCAGCCGGTTCTGGAAAGGGGCAGATACATTCCTTGTATGTATTGTTGTTGCGATACTGGCTGCAGCTTATTCATACTTCAATTTTGCCCATATCGGCGAAGCGGGTGGTATTGCCGGTTTCTCCACTTTTGAGGGTGTCACTAAAATATTCTCCAATCCCTGGTTAATTGACGCTGCGTGGGCGCATATCGTGGGCATAGACCTGATCCTCGGCATGTTAATAAAAAACAATGCAGCAAAACATGGCATCGCTTATGGGGTGGTAGTTATCGTCCTGCTGGTGACCATCGTATTCGGACCGCTGGGTTTATTGCTCTACCTGCTGATCAGATGGTTAAAAACAAAACAATATTTTGAAAGCATTGGCTGATCGCTGAACCTGTCAGGAATCCATTTCCTCCATCCATTTGGGATCGGAAACCATCTGCCTTATCCGGGATACATTACCGAATGCAGTGACAAGTTCATCACGGTTGCCTTTCACCAGATCCCCTTGAAATTTGTTTTTTTCCATAATGTATTCGACCATGGCTTCACCAATAACCTTCAGTAACTGAAACTTGGACACATCATCCATCTCCATGGATTTGAGTTCTTCATCAGGTACGTCACGAAGCCACTTGGCATGCGTAATGTGAAGATTTTCTATATTCCTGTCCGGCAATTTACTCAAAGACTGGGAGTCAAGGGAAATCTGGAATCTCCTGTAGTCTGATTTGATGAACTTCGCACGCATGAAATCAGACTGCATGGAACTGGCATCCTGGCTTGATTCATCAAGTACATAATTGAGCCAGAAATATACATCGAGGCCGTTTGGATTAAAAGCTTCTTCCGGGCTGACAGATTTAACAAGCTTGCCGGTGCCGAGGCTGAACAGCGTAATCCTGTCACGGTCATATTTTCCTGAGCCATCATAGCAGCACGCCTCGAGTAAGGCTGCAACGGAAGGATTGTTGTATGTAGTGGTGCCGCCATCTATAAAACGTTCGAGCGGATGGAAGTAAGTCGGTGCGCTCATGGTTGCTTCCATCACAATCCTGAGAAGTGCGTCCTGGTAGGTGCCAAATGTTCCTCCCTCTTTATTAAATGCAGTAAAGAATGTTTCTTCATTATCTGTGACATCCTTGGCTGTGATAAAAAGATCAATACCGGTTTTAAGCGCGGCTTCCTTCAGTGTAATGTCCCCGACTAAATCACGCAGGGCAGCACGGTAATTTTTCTTGTCATATTTGGGTGGATTTAGAAAACGGTCCGCCAGCAGGTTCCTTTTCAAAAATACTTTTGTCACAAACTCTATATAGAGCTGTTCAATTTCGGGGGCTGTTTTACCAAAAGCAACAAGACCGCCGATGATTGCTCCCGTACTTGTGCCGGCGACCAGGTCACAAAACTTGTAACACGGGATGCCTGCAATCTCTTCTATCTTCTTTAATAATTGAAGCGTCAGTATGCCGCGTACGCCGCCGCCGTCCAGGCTGAGAATAATGCGGTGATCCAATGGGATGCCGAGCGCCTTGTAAGCTGTTTCCTGTTCAGGCGTCAGGACTTTAGGTTGTACCATTTTTGTAAGGCTTTGAGTTAAGATTTTAAATGATAAACAAGATGGGAAATAAAAATGTAAATAGCAAGGATTGTAAAATTATTAATGAAACAACTTCGTTTTACAAGCGTAACCAGGATTCATTACACCCGGTGAAGGATGCATCCGCCACGCCCGGCGGCTCATTGATACCAGTACCGAAAAAGTGCCTTCCTATGAACAGCTCTGCAGGAAGACAGGTCTGAATGAACTAAAGCTCAAGCACGGCTTCAGGCATTTTTTTTGGTATCGCTCCCTAACGCACGTTTTACAGTTATGTATGCTGCAGGCAAGGGCCTTGTTACTGGATAATAAAGAAACGATTGCAGACATTGCTGTTGCCTGCGGCTACGGTGAAATCACTACCTTTTGCGGATACTTCAAACAGGTGATGGACATGAAGGCTGGGGAGTACAGGAGGAGAGTGAGTGGTGAAGGTTGTATGAGAAGGTGAATCTCTCAAATCAATGCCCAGTTGCCTATATCACAAAATTTTACGGAAGGCCAAACAAAACTGAAATTCAAAAGTATGTTGCATATAAGATTTGCACTTTGAGTAGCATTTTTTTGCTTCATTGTGATGAAAAATAGTTCCTGCAGCCATATTATTTCAAGAGTGCGAAAGTATAGAGCGAGACGATGAAAAATAAATTCGCCTGTTTTATAAGCGTTTATTTTACCGGGCAGCAATGATAATGAAAATGATGGAAAGTTTCTTGTCTGCGTGGAAGTCATTAAAAAGGTAAGATCACCATCTTAAGATCCATACCCATGGGAATGATTACTTGTCATTATTTTTTGGAATACGAGCCTGTAATCATATAAATTTACCTGTAACATTGCTACAAGATGTAACCATTCAGAAAATCTTAATAATTATCATGAGGGCAAGAAACAGCAATCACTTTACGGCGATAAACATGTTGCGTTGCAGCATTGGACTTGTGTATTTATGGTTTGGATTTCTTAAGTTTTTTCCAGGGCTAAGTCCGGCAGATCAGATTGCCCGCGCAACTCTTCATTGCTTAACTTTTGGTATGGTTTCCGACGATGTTTCTATTAGGCTACTTGCCACCTGGGAATGCTTATTGGGTATCATGTTGCTTAGCCGGATTTTGCTCAAGCCTGCCTTAATATTTTTATTCATCCACATGGGATTCACCTTTAGTCCGTATTTGCTCTTTCCACGTGCTACCTTTCAACACCTGCCATATAGTTTTACACTGCTGGGGCAATATATTTTTAAGAACATCATAATTATCTGTGCAGGAAAAATGTTGTGGGAACTTGATTGTAATCGCTTGTCGTCGAATGAAAGACATGAGACCCCAACGATAAAACCCACGGCCATTGCTGCTGAAAACTAACGGAGTACACGTTCAGCCCCAATTACAATTACCGTGAAAACAGCCGGTGACGCCTGGTTTGCCCCGCCACAGCTGTTACCGGCTAGTTTTTCATGCAACAGGACTTATCAGCCTTTACAGCTTTACTAGTAGCGGCGTCTGGAACAATTCTTTCAACTGGAAGGATGGCCTTGTACCTTAAGTTGACTGTCAAAGCAGGTGCACAGTTTAAGGTACAGGGAGGAGTATTGATACAATGAGCTATCACCTGGCTTGGTTATCTTTTACTTCTTTAATATTTAGGGGATTTTTGTCCAGTATTTTTCCGTGCAGGGCCTCTATTGCCTTTCTTGCCTGGGCATCATCCATCTCAACCAGGCCCCGCCGGCTGCTCACGCCTGTTATCGGGTTGAGATAAATCTTTGAATAGGTCACCCAGCCATACGGGTTAAAGAGCCGTTGCAGATCATATTTATCAAACTCCGCAGGAAGGCATGATATTGTCATTCGCATCAGGTAAAGATACCCGGATTTAGTAAAGGGAAAGATTTTCGGTATGGTTTGACTGCGCCGGCGAAAGGGCAGAGCTTGCTTCTAAAGGCTTGTATGGCAACAAAATTTACACGAAGAAAGTACTGCTGGTTAACCAGTTTGTCCTTACCAATTATGCCGCAAATGTCATAATCATCAAGGCCACTTCGATCCCTGAATTCTTTTTCCTGTTTCTCTTTTCTGGAAAAAACATGGCCTTTGACCATCCGCACCTTTTTGCATTGACCAACTCTGCCAAATACAATTGACTATTTGCGCCAATAACATTCGAATTGCTATTTTCCAAATCCGGATTGTGTTCTATGTGATTTGAATGGGAGCTAACACACTCTAAAAAAATATCTACAAAGGGGTCAAGCCTTTTCGGTGCAAGTGGTCAACCCTACAGGTTTGTCCAATTTTAGGGCAGTTTGAATAAAAAAAGCCACACCTAAGTGTGGCTTCGCGGAGAGAGAGGGGATGGAACCTCTCTTCTAAAATATTGTATATCAATGCAGTTGGCTCAGGTAGGAAGGCCGGTGCACCGA
>Ga0105237_10007115_pt1 | contig 12292 bp, 12 predicted proteins | sample KBSC24metaG_FD_81520 | JGI IMG/M metagenome (GOLD analysis project Ga0105237, IMG submission 81520) | Corn rhizosphere microbial communities from Kellogg Biological Station, Michigan, USA - KBS C2-4 metaG | ecosystem: Host-associated > Plants > Roots > Rhizosphere > Soil | place: Michigan, USA...
CTTTGCCGCCACTTCGAAGCAGAGCGTGCGCTCGTTGTCTTTCTTGTCCACGCCCTTCTCGGTAACGAGCGGCCGCTTCAAAACCTCATGAATTGTCATTTCGCGAGTGCCTCCGAGAGCTTCAGCGCCGCGGATTGCGAGATCAGCACGTTCTGGTGGCCCAGCAGGTGGAAGGGATTGATTTCGCGCGTCGCCATCAGCGTCACGCCCTTCAGATTCCGAACACCCAGCGCCAGGTTGCGATTGTCTTCGTTATCCACCAGCAACACCGTGCGGCCGGTCGCCACATTGCTCAACGCGTTCATCGCGTTCTTCGTCTTGTGGTCGTTGAGCGAGAAGGAATGGATCACCTTCAACTCGCCATCGCGCACCTTCGCCGAAAGCGCCGAGCGCAATGCACCCAAAACCATTTTGCGGGGGAGTTTGTAGCTGTAATCGCGGGGAACCGGACCGTGGACCGTACCGCCATGGCGCCAGATCGGCGAACGAACCGACCCGACTCGCGCGCGGCCCGTGCCCTTTTGCTTCCAGAGCTTCTTGCCCGAACCGGCAACTTCGCTGCGCGTCTTCGTCTTATGCGTGCCCGAACGGAGACCGGCTTGATACTGCCGGACCGATTCATAGAGCAGCGCCTTATTGACTTCCGCGCCAAACACGTCGTCAGCCAAATCCACCTGGCCGACCTTCTGGTTATTCAAATCAATTACGTCAACTGTGGGCATGGTAGTTACCTCTGTGCCCTCCGCACCATCACGTATGAACCCTTCGGACCGGGAATCGCGCCCTTGATCACCAGCACGTTGTCCTCGGTGTCCACTTCGATCACTTCGAGGTTCCGTACGGTCACCTTGGCGTTACCCATGTGTCCGCCCATGCGCATACCCGGGACGACGCGCGAGGGAAAGCTCGACGCTCCGATGGATCCCGGCGCGCGGTGAAACATCGAACCGTGAGTGCCTTCGCCGCCGCGGAAGTGATGACGCTTCACGACGCCGGCAAAGCCCTTACCTTTGCTGATGCCGATGACGTCCACCTTATCCTTCGGCTTGAACTGATCCGCCAGCACCTGATCGCCAGCCTTCAGATCGTCGTCGCCGGGACGGAGCGCAAACTCGCGCATGAAGCGCGTGCCTTCCGCGCCCGCCTTCTTCAGGTGGCCCGTGGTCGGCTTATTGATGCGCTGCGGCTTGATAAACTCCACCAAGCCCAACTGCACCGCATCATAGCCATCCGTGGTAGGCGTCTTGCGCTGCACCACCGTACACGGACCCGCCTTCACCAGCGTGACCGGCACGACTTGCCCATCAGGCCGGAACAGCTGCGTCATTCCGATTTTCTTGCCAAGGATTCCTGGACTCATCGTCAACTTCCTTCTTCGACGCGGAAGCGCCGAGACACGGAGGAAAACGCAGAGAAAATCTTAAGACTTTCTCTTTACTCCGCGTTCAATCTCTGCGTCTCTGCGTCTCCGCGTCTAATCTCTTACTTACCGAACGCTTTGATCTCGACATCCACGCCCGCAGGCAAATCCAACTTCATCAGCGCGTCTACCGTCTGCTGAGTCGGTTCGAGGATATCCAACAATCGCTTGTGGGTCCGGATTTCAAACTGTTCCCGCGATTTCTTGTCCACGTGCGGCGAGCGCAACACCGTGGTAATGCTCCGGTCCGTCGGTAGTGGAATCGGACCGGCCACTGTGGCGCCGGTCCTTTTCGCGGTATCTACGATCTCGGTCGTCGACTGATCGAGAATGCGATGATCGTACGCCTTCAACCGGATTCGAATACGTTCTCTGAGAGCCATGTTGTTTTACTTTACGATCTCGGAAACGGTACCAGCGCCAACCGTGCGGCCGCCTTCACGAATCGCGAAGCGCAACCCCTTATCCATAGCAACCGGCGTAATCAGTTCCACCACCAGGCTCACGTTGTCGCCAGGCATCACCATCTCGGTGCCTTCCGGCAACTCCGCCACTCCCGTCACGTCCGTCGTGCGGAAGTAGAACTGCGGACGATAGCCCTTGAAGAACGGCGTATGTCGGCCGCCCTCTTCCTTGCTCAGTACGTAGACTTCGCCCCGGAACTTGGTGTGCGGCGTAATCGATCCCGGCTTCGCAATCACCTGCCCGCGCTCCACGTCATCCTTGTCGATGCCGCGCAGCAGCAAGCCCACGTTGTCGCCCGCCATTCCCTGGTCGAGCAACTTCTTGAACATTTCCACGCCCGTCACCACCGTCTTCCGCGTATCGCGGAATCCGACGATTTCCATTTCCTCGCCGACCTTGCAAATACCCCGTTCGATTCTGCCCGTCACCACCGTGCCGCGGCCCTGAATCGAGAAGATATCTTCAATCGGCATGATGAACGGCTTGTCCGTCACGCGCTCCGGAATCGGGATGTAGTTGTCGACCGCTTCCATCAGCTCATCGACCGTCTTCTCCCACTGCGGTTCGCCGTTCAACGCTCCCAGCGCCGACACGCGAATCACCGGCAGATCGTCGCCCGGGAACTGGTACGTCTTCAACAGTTCGCGAACTTCGAGTTCCACCAGGTCGAGCAGTTCCGGATCGTCCACCATGTCGACCTTGTTCATGGCCACCACGATGTACGGTACGCCCACCTGACGCGCCAACAGAATGTGCTCGCGCGTTTGCGGCATCGGTCCGTCGGTCGCCGCCACCACCACGATCGCGCCATCCATCTGGGCCGCGCCCGTGATCATATTCTTGATGTAATCCGCGTGACCCGGGCAATCCACGTGTGCGTAATGGCGCTTCGCCGTTTCGTACTCCACGTGCGCCACCGCGATCGTGATACCTCGTGCTTTTTCTTCCGGCGCGTTATCGATCGAATCGAAGCTCCGGAATTTGTTCTTCGGATTGTGCTTCGCCAGCACCTTCGTGATCGCCGCCGTCAGGGTCGTCTTGCCGTGATCGATATGTCCGATCGTCCCGATGTTGATATGCGGTTTGCTTCGGTCAAATTTTTCCTTCGCCATGGAAAGTGGATCTCCTTATTTCGTTATCTTGCCCTGAATCTTGTTTACGATCTCTTCCGCGAGATTGCCCGGCACTTCTTCATACTTCCCGAAGTGCATCGTGAAGCTGCCCCGGCCCTGCGTTCTCGACCGCAACTCGGTAGCGTAGCCGAACATTTCAGACAGCGGCACCATCGACTTGATGATCTGAGTCGTACCGCGCAACTGCATGCCTTCAATGCGGCCGCGACGCGAATTCAAGTCGCCGATCACATCACCCATGTACTGCTCGGGCACCACAACTTCCACCGTCATGATCGGCTCGAGCAGGACTGCCTTCGCCTTACGGGCCGCTTCTTTGATCGCCAGCGAACCGGCAATCTTGAACGCCATTTCCGATGAGTCGACATCGTGGTAGCTGCCGTCAATCAGCACTACCTTCATGTCCGACATCGGGAAGCCCGCCAGAATTCCGCCTTCGAGCGCTTCACGCACGCCAGCCTCAATCGGCTTGATGAATTCCTTCGGAATCGTGCCGCCGTAGATCTCGTTGACGAACTCGACACCCGAACCGGAAGGCAGCGGATCCACCTGGATTTTGCAAACACCGTACTGACCGCGGCCGCCCGACTGCTTCACGTGCCGGCCCTCGGCTTCCGCGTGCTTACGAATCGTTTCGCGGTACGCAACCTGCGGTTTGCCGACATTCGCCGCCACACCGAACTCGCGCATCATGCGGTCCACGATGATCTCGAGGTGCAGTTCGCCCATACCCGAGAGAATCGTCTGGCCCGTTTCGATATCCGTATTGACCCGGAAAGTAGGATCTTCCTGCGCCAGCTTCTGAATCGCGAGGCCCATCTTTTCCTGGTCGGCCTTAGTCTTCGGCTCAACGGCCAGCTGAATTACCGGCGTCGGGAAGTCAATCGATTCGAGCACTACCGGATGCTGATCATCGCAAATCGTGTCGCCCGTGGAAACCGTCTTCAGGCCGACCGCCGCGCAGATATCGCCGGCCATGATCTCCTGGATTTCCTCGCGCTTATTGGCGTGCATGCGGAGCAGGCGTCCAATACGTTCCTTGCGCCCCTTCGCCACGTTGAATACCGACTCGCCTGATTTCAGCGAGCCCGAGTACACCCGGAAGAACGCCAACTGACCGACATAGGGGTCGGTCATGATCTTGAACACCAGTGCCGAAAACGGCTCGCTGTCCGACGGGTTGCGGATGATCACCTTTTCGGGATTATCCACATCCGCGCCTTCGATCGGGGGAACATCCAGCGGCGAGGGCAGGTAATCCACCACCGCATCCAACATCGTCTGGACACCCTTGTTCTTGAAAGCCGTGCCGCAGATCACCGGGAAAATCTTCAACGCGATGGTCGCCTTGCGGATACCGGCGCGAATCTCGTCGTTCGTGATCGACTGGCCTTCGATGAACTTCTCGAAGAGCTTGTCGTCGAACTCCGAGATGACCTCGATCATCTTCTCGCGATATTCCTTAGCTTTTTCCAACAGGTCCGCGGGAATTTCTTCCACGTCGTACTTCGCGCCCAGGGTTTCGTCGCGCCAGACAATCGCGCGCATTTCCACCAGGTCAATAATGCCCTTAAACTGATCTTCCGCACCGATCGGCAATTGGATCGGCAACGGGCGGCACTTCAGCCGGTCGATGATCGTTTCCACCGAGTGGTAGAAGTCCGCTCCCACGCGATCCATCTTATTGATGAAGCAAATGCGCGGGACCGAGTATTTGTCCGCCTGACGCCACACCGTCTCCGACTGGGGCTGTACACCCGCCACCGCGTCGAACACCGCTACCGCGCCATCCAGAACACGAAGACTGCGTTCCACTTCCGCAGTAAAGTCCACGTGGCCGGGCGTATCAATGATGTTGATCTGAATGTCGCGCCATTCGCAGGTGGTTGCGGCCGATGTGATCGTGATACCGCGTTCCTGTTCCTGCTCCATCCAATCCATGATGGCGGTGCCTTCATGAACTTCGCCCAACTTGTGGGTGCGCCCCGTGTAATACAGAATCCGCTCGGTGGTTGTGGTTTTACCGGCATCGATATGAGCGGCGATGCCGATGTTCCTCATCCTTTGTAGCGGGGTAGTTCTTGGCATAAATGCGGAAACCTGTCAGTCCTTCCCTACCACCGGTAATGCGCAAAAGCCTTATTGGCTTCCGCCATACGGTGGACGTCGTCTCGTTTCTTAATCGCTCCGCCGCGCAGATTCGCCGCGTCGTTCAACTCGTTCGCCAACTTCTCCGCCATGCCTTTTTCCGCACGACCCCGGGCGTTCGTGATGATCCAACGCATCGCGAGCGAAGTCCGGCGCGTCTGCGGAACTTCGATCGGCACCTGGTAGTTGGCGCCGCCCACGCGACGCGTCTTCACTTCCAGCAGCGGCTTGGCATTCTCCACAGCCTTCTTGAAAGCCTTCAACGGATCGTCGCTGGTACGTTCCCGCAACTTATCCATGGCTTGATAAAAAATGCCCTGGGCGGTGTTCTTCTTGCCTTCCCACATCATCGAGTTCACAAACTTCTCGACCAGGGTGGAGTTGTACACCGGATCCGGCAGCACTTCACGAACTACGGCTCTTCTTCTGCGTGGCATATGCTTCCTACGATTTCAGGCAGCCTTACGACTTCGGCCGCTTGGCTCCATATTTCGACCGGCCCTGCTTGCGGTTCGCAACACCCGCCGTATCCAGCGCGCCGCGAATCACGTGATAGCGCACACCAGGAAGATCCTTTACACGCCCACCGCGGATCAGCACGATAGAGTGTTCCTGCAGGTTGTGGCCAACGCCTGGGATGTAGGTGGTGACTTCAATTCCGTTGGTCAAACGGACGCGGGCTACTTTCCGCAGTGCCGAATTCGGCTTCTTGGGGGTCGAAGTGTACACGCGGGTACAAACTCCGCGCTTTTGGGGGCAACTTTCGAGCGCCGGGCTCGAAGTCTTCCAGCGTGGCGGTTTCCGCCCATTACGCACAAGTTGGTTAAACGTCGGCACGATTTCCTCTCGGAACTAGGTACGATACAAAAAGTGGCGCAACCACACGACAGCCGGACTCTGAAAAATTTGAAGTTCCGGCAAAAAGACTACAGGCTGCAACAGCGAGGATTAGCTGCTTCGGACAGGTCCATGTCCCAGTCGGCGTAACCGGTGGCACCTCGGGACCTCACCTCCGGCCGGACTCTGTTAAAACAGAGTGGTAGCGCAGAGGCAGAAAGCTGTACTCGCGAACCTTCATAGAATAACCGAAGAGAGGGTAGTAGTGCAACTGGTACCTAAGATTCCGACCGATTTGTTCCAACAAACAGGTGGTGGATTGTGGGACAGGCGCTTCCGCCTGTCCATTTTCGCTGCCCCGCAACCGCTTGCACAGATCCGGCGGCCGAATCGTCAGGAAGCCAAAAGGAGCCCTTGATGATTACCTTCCATGTCTTGTGACCGCGCAGCCACCAACGGAAACTGCCCAAACATCACCCTGAACGGCGTTGGGCATAAAATGCGAAAGCACGGGGATTCACTTCGCTCCGCCACTCTGTCTGGCGCCAGCACTCTGCAAGGCCTTTCCGATTTCGCACCGCCCAGCGTGAGCATAGCCATACGGGACCGATCAGCACTTGGTCCTGGAGACCTATCTATCTTTAATAATGAGAAAGACAGAAGAGATGGATCGCTCGCGTACCACTGTAGTTCTCGAATTGCAGACCCGCGAACTGCCCCAACTAGCCGCGCTGCTCCCGGCGAAGTAGCGGATTCCGCCAGCGAAGCCGCGGAAATCGGGCAAAATCATTGTCCGACGAACACAACTCGGCTCCATGCCCGATCGACAGGGCCGCAAGATGGGCGTCGCTAGTCAGATTTCCTCCCGTGCCCATCGGCAACAGCAGATCCCTCAGTATTCTGGCGTGCCGCGGAGTCGGCTCCACAGTGACCACGCACGATTGGGTTAGCCAACTGTCAACCAAGTCCAGTGCGGACGAAACGGACAGGGGCCGCGCTAAGAGTCCCGGCCGTGTCGTGACGCGAAGAAATGCCAGCAATACCACCCAGGCGAAGCCGACCGTCTCCGTTCCGGAAAGAACCGACTCCAGCCACGCCTTCGCCTCTGCGTGGTCTGGCGCGTCGTCGTTAACCGCGTAGATCAGCAGGTTCGCATCGATTAGGATCATTTTCTCAGGGACAGCTTGCGGGCCAGTTCTTCGTCTTCCATAGCGTCAGCAGTCGCCAGCGCTTTGTCCCACCGGAAGTTCTGTTCCGATCCCATCGAGTAGGTCTTTTGCACAAACTTCTGGCTGTTAGCCTTCCCTTGAGCAAGCCCTGCCCGTATTGCGGCGTTCACCGCATCCTTGAAGGAAAGGCCTCGTTCTTTCATCGCCATCCGAAGCAGGGACTCTACATCCGGATCGATCGTGACCGTTGTCCTCATGACAATCTCATCATAGCATCATAATTGTTGCTGTCATGATGCGTAGCATTCCTGCCGGTCCGAAGATCTTGGACCTTCGCGCCTGAGGAATGGGACGCTCTCATTTCCCAATGCTCGGTGCAGGAAAGGCGGCGGACCGGGCTTTTTGCAGGCCGAGGTGGACCAATTCGGCGTCTTCCTGGGAGAAGTCCAAAGGACCCTGTTTCATGGTGGCGAAGTCCCCTAAATTCCAGTGCGCCTGCATGACTCCTGTATCGGAGTGGCGCGCCACGCCCTGCAGCACGTGAGCGATTTCATGGACCAGAATGTGGGCCAGCACGATGGGTTCCGAACGGGGTTGGCACCTCATGGCCTCGTGTAACTCGGCGTAATACACGATGATGCGCGCGCCGTCGACGGCGTAAGGACTGGCGGAGGCATATGCCTCGCGGCTGGTGGACGGCTTCTTGACTTTATCCATCCGAACTCCGATCTCCACGGGGCGCCCGGCTGTGCAGCTGGTGCCGTCCGCCTGGCAGTTCCGGACATGCCGCCGGTTGGCCCATTGCACGTTCACGCCGATCTGGGAAAACATTCGCGTCGCCGTGTCTTCGGCCGGAAACAGCACGGATATCGGGAGCTGATCGACCTCAACATACACCACGACATCTGGCACGCTCTGCTCGCGAAGTACCTGTCTTAGGTCTAAAGCGCTCAACGGCAGCACTGCCAGAATTCCCATAAAGAAGAGTTTGGTTGTCGCGTTCGCCATGTGTTTGTCCTCCGGTTTCCGCCATGCCCGTACCCAGGCACTCAGAACCTTCGGAAACGGAGGGAAAAACGGCTAACGGGCTTGGCAAAGATGTGCCAAAATGCAGCTCAGAATGGAATCCCACTCCGTTTCGGCACTGTTGATCGCCTGGGGACGAGGCGAGCCGGCCGCCCTGGAACAGCTCACCCCGCGGGTCTATGGGGAACTGCACAAGTTGGCACGCGCCTATCTGCGGCGCGGTTTGCCCGGCAATTCACTGCAGCCCACCGCATTGATCAACGAAGCTTATCTGCGATTACTGGACCAGGCGCAGCCGGTGCAGTGGGAGAACCGCGCGCACTTCTTCGGCATCGCTGCCCGACTCATGCGCATCATCCTGGTGGATCAGGCCCGCGCCAACCATGCCGCCAAACGGGGCGGCGCCCTCGCCGCCATCACGCTGGACGATTGCATGGCCGTCAGTCCCGGCCGAGTCCCCGATGTGCTGGAGGTCAACGAAGCTCTCGACAGGCTGGCGGCCGTAGATGAACGTAAAGCCAAGGTGGTTGAACTGCGCTATTTCGGGGGTATGGACCGGGAAGAGGTTGCTGCCGCGCTTGGTCTAACGCTGCCGACTGTGAAGCGCGACCTGCGTCTCGGTGAAGCGTGGCTGCGCAGGTTCCTGGCAGGCGACAGCGTACAATAAGACACCCGTAAGGACCACATGAGCGACAACCGCTGGCAGCGGATTGAGGACATTTTCCACCGAACGCTCGAACTCCCACGCGAATCGCGATCCGCTTTTCTCGACGAGGTCTGTGGGACGGACCAATCGCTTCGTCGGGAAGTGGAGTCGCTGCTGGCCCACGAACGCGAAGACGGAAGCACGTTCGTGGGGCCGGCGACGGAGGCTGCACCGCAATCCATCGCTCACTACCGCATTACCGCCAAGCTCGGCGAGGGCGGCATGGGAGCCGTCTATCGCGCCGCCGATACCAAGCTGGGCCGCGACGTGGCGATCAAAGTCTTGCCCGCTGCCTTCGCCTGCGACCCTGACCGAATGGCGCGATTCCAGCGCGAGGCAAGGGTGCTGGCGTCGCTGAACCATCCCAATATCGCGGCTATTTACGGTGTAGAGGATGGCGCCCTCATCATGGAACTGGTGGAGGGGAAGGATCTGAAGGGCCCGCTCCCGTTACCCACCGCGTTGCGCTATTCCGCCCAGATCGCGGGCGCGCTCGCCTGCGCTCACGAAAAAGGTATCGTGCATCGCGATCTGAAGCCCGCCAACATCCGAATTACGCCAGATGGCTTGGTGAAAGTACTGGACTTCGGCCTCGCGAAGGCAACGTTGTCGAACGTCGATTCCGAGCACTCCGCCACCCTGACTTTAGCTACCAAGGCCGGAGCGATTATGGGGACGGCTGCCTACATGTCGCCGGAGCAGGCCCAAAGCGGAGCCGTGGACACTCGCTCGGACATCTTCGCTTTCGGCGCGGTACTTTACGAAATGCTGACTGGACGGCGGGCGTTCCAGGGCACAACAGCACTTTCCACTCTGGCCGCCATCCTCAAAGACGAGCCCGAACGCTTGAGTACGGTAGTCCGCAGGATCCCATCCGAAGTGGAGCGGATCGTTGCGCGGTGCCTCCGCAAAGACCCCACACGGCGTTTTCAGAACGCGGCTGATCTGAAGGTTGCTCTGGAAGAATTGCTGGATGAGGGCGACAAGGCGCCGGCCGAGCCGGATGCCGCCCCACGATCGAACTGGCGTTGGCTTCTGTGGGCCTTCGTCCTCACCGTCCTCGTGGCCGGCGCGGCATGGAACTGGCGGCTCACACGCGCCGTGCCCGCAAGCCCGCTCCTGGTCCTGAAAAGAGTTACTTCCGACACCGGTCTCACAACGGATCCGGCGCTCTCTCCGGATGGGACACTCATCGCCTATGCATCCGACCGCAGTGGCGAAGGCAACCTCGACATTTGGGTTCAGCCTGTCAACGGCGGGCAGGCAGTCCGGTTGACCAACAACGAGACGGACGATCACCAACCGGAGTTCTCGCCGGACGGCGCACGAATCGCCTTCCGGTCCGAGCGCGATGGCGGGGGGATCTACATCATGCCCGCACTCGGAGGCGAGCCAAGGCTGCTGGTACGGAGGGGGGAACACCCACGATTCTCATCAGATGGCAAAGAGATCCTTTACGCTGTAAGTCACAACGCCAAAGGGGAGTTGTACGTGGTTCCGACCTCCGGTGGGGCACCTCAGCGGCTGCAATCGCAGTTCTGGGGCGCTACCGATCCCGTTTGGGCACCTGACAGCAAGCACGTCCTATTTCTGGGCCTGAGCGCGCCGATCGGAGTGGGTCGCGGCGAATGGTGGATCTCGACCTTGGCCGGCGCACCCGCCGTGGCGACTGCGGCAAGGGATGTCATCGATCGCTACGGCTTGTTGCCGCCGCCCGGGGACCATGATATCGCTCCCAGTCTGTGGCTCGAGCGCGAAGACCAGGTGGTCTTTTCCGCAAGGCTTGGCGATACGACCGATCTCTGGAGTCTGCAACTTTCTCCCGTTACCGGAAAGGTCACCGGTGTTCCGCGCCGCTTGACGGTGGGCACGGGGCTGCACCGGCACCCCTCATTTGCCGCTGTCCCGTCCACACCGGATGGGCGCAGCCTTGGGGTGATTGCGCTGGCAAGCCTGAATGACAATATCGACGTCTGGAGCTTGCCCCTGAACCCGGGCCAGGGTGCGGTAAGCGGCGAAATGACGCGCCTGACACGCGACCCGGGCCCTGACATCAACGTATCGGCCTCCCGGATCGGCGAGCGAGTCGTTTTCGCGTCCGCGCGGTCCGGTGGCTCGCACATCTGGATGAAGGACCTGCGCAGCGGAGCGGAGACCCAACTAACGGCGGGCGACGCGCCCAAAGCATACCCGTATATCAGTGCCGACGGCAATCTAGTGGCCTATGGGACACGAGAAGGCGAGAAGTGGTCCATCGATGCAGTTACCCTCGACTCCAGAGGCCGCAGCGGCCCCGAGCAGCACCTCTGTCAGGGTTGCGGTATGCCCACGAGTTGGTCTCTCGACGCCGGGCAACTGCTCTACGTTGTGTTTCCGCAGGCCCATATCGGCCTTCTGGACTTTGGAGCCAACTTCCGCGGCGATGTCGTCCGTCATCCGAAGGAAAGCCTGTGGCAGGGTGAATTCTCTCCCGATGACCGTTGGATCGCGTTTATGGCCGCCGCCGGATCGACCGGCCGCATCTATGTCGTGCCGGCGGATACACTCCGACATTCGCCCCCGCCCGAGACCTGGATTGCGATTACGGACGGCGAAACATGGGACGACAAACCACGCTGGTCGCCCGATGGCAACCTCCTGTATTACATCTCCGAGCGCGATGGGTTTCGCTGTCTGTGGGCGCAGCGGCTCGACGTGCGGACCAGGCGCCCTTCCGGTGCGCCGTTAGCGGTCCAACATTTTCATAGCAGCCGGCTGTCGTTGACGAACGTGGAGTACCCATACCTCGAGATCTCGATCACCCAGCATGGAGCCGTGTTTAATGCCGGGGAGGTCACGGGGAACATCTGGGCAGCCGAGATACTCAATCCCAAGTAGCGGTGACTCGATTCCGCGGAGGTGGCGGATGCCAGGCACTCAAGCGCGGCCGCATTAACCGGGTAGAGAGGCAGGTTCGTATTGATGAGAGTCGCCAACTCATTTCCCTGACTCAAAGCTCGACCGAATAGAAGATATTGCCCCCATGCGCCTCCACCTCCTCAAACCCGTCCCCTTGAGTGTTGGGAGAGTTTTCCGTTTGCCAACCTCCCAAAAATCGACCGGCCGGACTCGGATCCTTAATCGCCTCTTTGCCCTGAGCTACCCCGATCGCCAGTTCGATGAAATCTCGCACCTTCCCTCCGGTACGATTGTTATCGTCATTAGCAGCCTTAACCCGTATGCTGTTCGCCGACTTCGCTACATAATCGGGATAGTTCGAAAATCCCTGAAATTGGACCCTCTTCTTATGTTGCGCCTTCACTACGTCGGTAAGGGTCTTCGCATGCGGTGCCCAAAACTGCTTCGGGTTATGCGTCAGTCGATTCTCCAGCACCAACCGCATCCACCA
>Ga0105237_10007118_pt1 | contig 12290 bp, 9 predicted proteins | sample KBSC24metaG_FD_81520 | JGI IMG/M metagenome (GOLD analysis project Ga0105237, IMG submission 81520) | Corn rhizosphere microbial communities from Kellogg Biological Station, Michigan, USA - KBS C2-4 metaG | ecosystem: Host-associated > Plants > Roots > Rhizosphere > Soil | place: Michigan, USA...
AGTACAGGAGTCCAAGGTTGTGACGAAAGGCACCGTGAACCTCACGGCGGTGCAGTCGATGTCCGAGGACTCGGCGGTGGTTCTCGTCGCCGCGACGTCGGAGGTCACCAATTCCGCGGGGGCGAAGAACGATCCACGCGCGTGGCGGCTGAAGGTCACGGTGAACCGCGACGGTGGCGTGCTCAAGATGGCGAAGGTGGAGTTCGTACCGTGAGCGTCAAGAACGTGAGTATCAAGAAGTGGTGGCTGCCGATCGTCTTGGCCCTGCTCGTTGTCGCATCCGGGGCACTGGCCGGGTCGCTGTACTGGACCCAGTACCGCCCCGACAAGCAGACCGATGCCGCCGCCGAACGCACCGTGATCGACGCGGCCTCGGCCGGGGCGGTGTCCCTGCTGTCCTACTCGCCCGACACGCTGGACAAGGACTTCTCGGCTGCCAAGTCGCACCTCACCGGCGACTTCCTCACGTACTACAGCCAATTCAGCCAGCAGATCGTGGCGCCGGCCGCCAAGCAACGCGGCGTGAAGACAACCGCGTCCGTCGTGCAATCCGCGGTCTCCGAGCTGCGCCCCGACTCGGCCGTCGTGCTGCTGTTCATCGACCAGGAAACGCGCAGCACCGAACGGCCGCAGCCGAGCCTGGCGGCCAGCAGCGTTCGGGTGACCATGGCCAAAAGCGGTAGCAATTGGCTGATTTCGAAGTTCGATCCCATCTAAACGGAGTCCTCGTTGAGTCTTGCGATTCTGCTCGACATGGCGGCGTCCGCCAACCCGGATCGCGCCGCCGTCGTCTCTGGCGAAACCCGCTGGACGACAGCTGAATTGAACCGCCTTGCCGATGGTGGGGGAGGTGTGGTCGCGGCGTCCGGGGCCGGCAGCGTCGCCTACATCGGGACTGGCGGCGCCATGCTGCCCCTGCTCATCTTCGCCTCGGCGCGGGCGAATCGTCCGCTGACGCCATTAAACTACCGGCTCAGTGCCGCCGCGCTGCGTGACCTCATTGCGCGGTTGCCGGATCCTTTGGTGATCTACGACGAGGAGTATGCCGACGTCGCCGAGACATTAGACCGCGCAATGGAATCGGACGCCTTCGTCGCCGCGGCGACCGCCGCCGACGCGGCGGCCGAATTCGCAGACCCCGACGACGTCGCCATCGTGCTGTTCACCTCGGGCACCACGAACAAGCCGAAGGCCGTCGAGCTCTCTCATCACAACCTGACCAGTTACGTGACCGGCACCGTCGAGTTCGACTCCGCCGACGCGCAGGACGCCGCGTTGATCTGTGTGCCGCCGTATCACATCGCCGGTGTGAGCGCGGCCCTGTCGAACCTGTACGCGGGCCGAAAGATGGTGTACCTGCCCAAATTCGACGCAGCCGAGTGGCTGCGGCTGGCGGCTGCCGAAGCGGTCACGTCGGGCACGGTGGTGCCCACCATGCTGGACCGCATCGTCGCCGAACTGGTGCGCGGCGCCGCGGCACCGCACACCTTGCGCAATCTGGCGTACGGCGGATCGAAGGTGCCGTTGCCACTGGTCCGCCGGGCCCTCGAGCTGTTGCCCGAGGTCGGCTTCGTCAACGCCTACGGGCTGACAGAGACGAGTTCGACCATCGCCGTCCTGACCCCCGAGGATCACCGCGACGCGCACGGGTCACCGGACCCGGACGTGAAGCGGCGCTTGGGATCGGTCGGCAGGCCGGTGCCGGGCATCGAGGTGGAGATCCGGTCCGAAGACGGTAAGCCGTTGGGCCACGGTGAGATTGGCGAGCTCTTCATCCGCGGCGAGCAGGTCTCGGGCAAGTACACCGACATCGGGTCTGTGCTCGATGAGAACGGCTGGTTCCCGACGCGCGACCTCGCCTGGGTGGATGCCGAGGGCTTCCTGTTCATCAACGGCCGGTGCGACGACACCATCATCCGCGGGGGAGAGAACATCGCGCCCGCTGAACTGGAGGACGTCCTCGTCGAACATCCCCAGGTGTGCGACGTCGCGGTGGTCGGTGTGCCAGACCCCGAGTGGGGCCAGATCATCGTCGCGGTCGTCGTCCCGGAAGCGAACACCTCGCCTGACCCGGAGTCCTTGCGCGCCTACGTGCGGGCAGCCCTGCGTGGTTCCCGGACGCCCGACCGCGTGGTGTTCCGGGACGAATTGCCGACCTCGCCGACCGGCAAGGTACTGCGGCGCGAACTGGCCGGGGAACTGAGCGTCGCCGCGGGTACGTCCTGAGAGTGGACCTAAGGGGACTCGAGCCCCTTGGCCCCACTGACGGTGCCCAGTTCTACGATCCCCGCATTCTGAATTGCCGTGGCGCGGTTGGCTTTCCCCGCTGACTTGATGGTGGCGCGGGCCTCGGTACGCCGTTCGTCGATGAGGCGGCCGAACTCGCGGGACAGTTGCGGTCGGTCCGCCAGTAGTCGCTGGATTTCGTCGTGTTCGATCTGCAGCAGGGTGACTTCGTCGAGGGCGTGCACGTAGGCCAGGTTCGCCTGATGGGTGAACGCGGCTACGCCGAGGAGTGCACCCTTGTCGAGGCTGCGCACGCCGGCGACCGACCCGTCAGGCGTCGGCACGGTCAACCGGACATGCCCGGACACCACCACGGTGATCGTTTTCGGTACCTCGCCGGGCGCCTGGATGAGTTCGCCGGTGCCGTACCGGATCAGGCGCGCGTACGGCGCAAGAGCTTGCTGATCGGCCTTGCTCAGCCGGAGCGCGGGCGCCGCCGCCTCGTCGAGCGCCTCGTCGACGCGTTTGGGGGTCGAGTAGTCGTCGGCGACACCGTCGAGATGCAGTTTGTCGCGCCGGGCCGCATACCAGGCCCAACGCAGGAAGGTGGCCTGCACGGCATCGTCGTCCCCGGGCGATTTCAGGCCGATGGTGGTGCGGTACTTGTGGTCGCCGACGGGCACGGCGGTGGGTTCGACATCGTCGCGGCGGTTCGGCAGGGCGGCGGCAATCCGGGTGAGCATCGCACACACTTGGTCGGGTGCATCCGTGGCGGCGAACGTGGTGGTGATGGTGGTGTGCGAGGTCGCCAACCGGCTCAGGTTGGTGAAGGAGGTGCCGGCCAGCACCGAGTTGGGGGTGATCTGCACGCCGGTACTGGACTCGATGTGGACGGCGCGCCAGTTGACCTCGACGACGCGGCCACGGGCCGCGGCGGTGTCCAGCCAGTCACCCATTCGGAACGGCTGCTCGAACAACATGAACAAGCCGGACACGATCTGCCCGACGGAATGCTGCAGCATGAGGCCGAGGACCACCGAACTGACACCGACCGCGGTGAAGACGCCCCTGATGTTGCTGCCCCAGATGTACCGGGAGATCACCGCCAAGCCCAGGATGATGAGCACCATCCGGGCCACGTCGAGGAAGATGCGCGGGATACGGCTCCGCCACGAAGCCTCCGGGGCGTTCGCGAACATCGTGTTGCTCAGGCCGGACAGCACCAGCAGCAGCACCAGGAACACCAGGACGGTTGCCACGATCCGGATGGGCACGTCGCGGGCGGGCACGACGGCGACCTTGAGCATCAGCAGCAGCACGGCGATCACCGGCAGCAGATACGTGCGCAGGAGTCCGACGGGTGCGGCGAGCGGGCTGTGCCTGCGGATCAGGGACCGGCGCCACTCGGTCAGGATGATCAGGCCGGCCGGCAGCCCGATGGCGATGGCTGCGACCCACAAGAACCATGACGAACCGGAGGAGTACATGGTCTACCGCCGCCCCGCGAGCCGCCAGATGGGTTCTTCGACATCGTCGACCATGTGCTGCCCGGCCGGTGTGAACCGGTGGGTGTCGTGCACGGCGTCGTACACCCGCCCGGTGATGTAGATCCCGGGCCCGGCGCCGCCGGCCTGAATCTGATAGGCCAAATCGACTGCGCTGCCCCACATGTCGTACATCATCGTGGCGCCGCCCACCAGGCCGCTGGTGACGGTGCCGGTGTCGATGCCGGCCCGGAAGCCGAGCTGCAGGTTGTCCTCGTCGTTGAGGCGGCCCACGATCCGCTGCAACTCGATGGCGAAGTTGACGATGCGCTCGACGTTGTCCAGTCGGGGCACATTGAGTCCGCAGCTCGCCGTGTAGCCGTTGCGCAGGATTCGCACGGGCTCGACGCCGCTGCGTTCGGCGGCGTCGTCGAATTGGCGCACCAATTCGTTGACCACGGTGAGGAATTGGTCGGCCGGCAGCGCACTGGAGAGCGCGTCGAGGCCGTCGATGTCGGCGAAGAGCACCGCGACGTCCTGGTGGTTCTGGCTGATGGTCTCCTCGCCGCTGCGGTACCGCTCGACGACCGATTCGGGCATCAGCGAACGCAGCAGCTGGGCGTTCTCCCGGCGTTCGCGGCGCAGCAGGTCGTCTTTGATGCCGAGCAGCCGGCTCATGTCGTTGAACGTCTTGGTCAGATCGCCGAACTCGTCGCGCGTCCGCACCGGGATCATCGCGTCGTAGTCGCCGCGGCTGACCTTCTGGGCACCTGCCTCCAGCCGCCGGATGGGGCGCACGAACAACTGCGCCAGGGCCATCGCGGCCAGACAGTCCAGGATGACGATCGCGGTCACGGCGACACCCATCGTTCTGGTGAAGATCCGTTCTGGCGCAAACGCTTCGGCGGTGTCGATCTTGGCAACGATGGTCCACGCCACGTCGGGTCCGACGGTCACCGGCGCATAGGACTGCAGGGTCTCCCTGCCGAGGTAGTCGGTGGTGATCCGCACCCCGGTCTGGCCGCGCTGCGCGGCACGAGTGGCGTCGCCCCCGACGGGCTGAATCAGGGTCGTGCCGCCGAGACGAATTGCCCGCTCTGCCAGTTCGACCGGCGTCCCGGCCGCGGTGACATCACGCTGAAAGGCGTGCTTGTCCTCGACGAACAGTCGCGAATTCGACCGCATGAGATCGTCGGGCCCGGCGAGGTAGGTTTCGCCGGTGGCACCCAGACCGTTGTCCTCCCACTTGCCGTTGAACGTCATCAGCGCGTTGATGCCGGTGATCGGCAGTTGTAGCGCGAGGACACCTATCGTGCGGCCGCCGACCACGACAGGCGCTCCCATCCACGCAACGGGGTGGTCGCCGGCCGGGTGATACGTCTGAAAGTCGGTGACCGAGACATAGTCGACCCGATCAGCGCCCATCGCTTTCGCGAACGCCTCGTGCAGATTGCCTTGTTCGTACGGCCCGGACAAGACGTTGGTCCCTAGGTCGGCACGCTTTTTCGCCGAGTACACGACGTTGCCTGCCGGGTCGATCAGAAGCGCATCGCCGTAGCCGAACAGGTTCACGATCTTGTCGAAGAACGGGTCGTAGCGGGTGGCTGCGGCCGCCCATGTGCTGGGATCCGGGCCATTGGGCTGCGCGGCGGGGACGGTGAAGTGAGCCTGCAGATACCTGGCCGCGTTGGCTGATGGCAGCAGGACGTCGATATTGAGTTTGGCGCCCGTCGCCTGCTCGATCGGGTTGATCAGCTCTTTGTTGTAGTAATTGACGACGGCCTGCTGCTGCGCGGGATCGATTGGCACGTTGGCCAATTCGTTGAATCCGGCGCTGAAGGCCTGCAGCGCGTCAGCCATTGCCGGGCCGCTGGTGTAGACCAGCAGCGCCTTCTTCAACGTGGAGATTTGGGTGCCGAACTGCCGTGTCTGGGTCTCGCGGACCTGCGTGAGCCGGTCGAAGGCGGCGTTGCGCAACGAGGCCTGACCGGTTTGGTAGCCGATGAATCCCACGACTGCCGCCGACACGATGCTGGCACCCAACAGCATCGCGATGAGCTTCGACTGGATGCTGAATCTGCCACGCACCCGCCGCAACCGGACCTCGGTCGCCGGTGCGTCGCCCGGGGTGGACGGGCCGTCCGGGCCATCATCGGCTGCCGTCACGACCTCGTCGCGATCCTCCGGTGGAGGGTTGACCATCGGGCCTCCTGTCGTCGGCAGCAAGTACATCACGGCCGCCGCCGGTCACTGGCCGGTTATGGCAGGTAGAGCAGGAGAAATCAGTGCGCGGTCAGCGCACCAGGCGGGCCGCGACCTGGGCGTAGATTTCGCCCAATTTGTGGGGATCGCGGTGGGTGCGCGAGGGGAACCACCGGCACACGTCGACGCACAGCGACGAGATCGCCATGACGACGTCGTCGAGATTGTCGACGTGGAATTCACCTGTCGCCATACCGCTTTCGATGATGTTGGCGATCAGCGTGGTGACTTGGTGTCGCAGCGGGGCGATGGTGCGGTAATGGGCAGGTGTCAGGCCGTGCAGTTCGTACTGGATGACCCTGGCCTGCTTGCTGTTTTCCGCGTGCCAGGCAGTGAAGGCGGCGACGGCGGCATGGAAGCGCTCGGGGGGTGGCGCGGCGGCGTCATCGGTGGCGCGCAGGGTCTCCAGGAGGCTGCTGTGCCCTTCCAGCGTGATGGCGTAGAGCAGCTCTTCTTTTGAGCGGTAGTGCGGGTACATCGCCGTCGCGCTCATGTTGAGGCGTTTGGCGATCTGGCGGGTGGAGCTGCCGCCGTAGCCGGACTCGGCGAACGCCTCGATGGCCGCGCGCCGGATGCGTTCGGCGGCGGCCGAATCGGTCGTCCGGTCGGTCTTCATGTGCACGTGATCGTACACACAGTTGACACAGGCACGGCCGATAGGCGATATTAGCAATCGCTTAGGAAATAAGCGACTGCTAATGTCTGGCTGCATTGGAAGGTAGAACCCAGTGACTGATTTCATGTCTCGGCGCGACCTGGACTTCTTGCTGTACGAGTGGCTTGATGTCGTCGAGCTCACCAAGCACGAACACTTCGCCGAGCACTCGCGGGACACCTTCGACGCCGTCCTCGACCTGAGCGCCGACATCGCGACCAAGCGCTTCGCGCCGCACAACAAGAAGGCCGACCACAACCCGCCGTTCGTCGACGAGAACGGCCGCGTCGTGCTGATCGACGAGATCAAGCAGGCGCTGGACGACTTCAACGCCGCGGGCCTGATGGCCAGCGCGTTCGACGAGCGCGTCGGCGGCATGCAGCTGCCGAACGTGGTCGCGCAGTCGTCGGCCGCGTTCTTCCGCGCCGCGAATCCCGCCACTTTCTCGTACGCGTTCCTCACCGTCGGCAACGCCAACCTGCTGACCGAGTACGGCACCGAAGAGCAGATCGACACCTGGGTCCGCCCGATGCTCGAGGGTCGCTACTTCGGCACCATGTGCCTCTCCGAGCCGGATGCCGGCTCGTCGCTCGCCGACATCAGCACCAAGGCCACCAAGGCCGCCGACGGCACCTACCGGGTGACCGGCACCAAGATGTGGATCACCGGTGGCGACCACGAGCTGTCCGAGAACATCGTCCATCTGGTCCTGGCCAAGGTTCCCGGCGGCGGCCCCGGTGTGAAGGGCATCTCGCTGTTCATCGTGCCGAAGTTCCTGACCGACGGCACCCGCAACGACGTCGCGCTGGTCAGCCTCAACCACAAGATGGGCAACCACGGCACCACCAACGCCCTGCTGAACTTCGGTGACGGCAGCCACCAGCCCGCCGCCGAGGCGGGTGCGGTCGGTTACCTCGTGGGCGAAGAGCACCGCGGTCTGGCCTACATGTTCCACATGATGAACGAGGCCCGCGTTGCCGTCGGCTCCATGGCCACCGCCATCGGCTACGCCGGTTACCTCACGTCGCTGGAGTACGCCAAGGTGCGCACCCAGGGCCGTCCGGTGGGCGACAAGGACCCGTCGCGCGCGCAGGTTCCGATCATCGAGCACGCCGACGTCAAGCGCATGCTGCTGGCGCAGAAGTCCTACGTGGAAGGCGCATTGGCGCTCGGCCTGTACTGCGCACGGCTGGTCGACCAGATCAAGATCCTCACCGGCGCCGAGCGCGACGAGGCCGAGCTGATGCTCGAGGTCCTCACCCCCATCGCCAAGAGCTGGCCGTCGCAGTGGTGCCTGGAAGCCAACAACCTCGGCATTCAGATCCACGGCGGCTACGGCTACACCACCGAGTACGACGTCGAGCAGCAGTACCGCGACAACCGTCTGAACGCCATTCACGAAGGCACGCATGGCATTCACGGCATCGACCTGCTCGGCCGCAAGGTGGTCATGCAGGACGGCGCCGGCCTGAAGCTGCTGCAGCGGCGGATCGGTGAAACCGTTCAGACCGCACTGCACTCGGAGGTCACTGCCGGTTACGCCCGCGAACTGCAGGCTCAGACCGAGCGCCTGGCCGAGGTCACCGCGGCGCTGTGGGCCGCCGGCGACGCCGAGACCACCCTGGCGAACTCGACCGCTTACCTGGAGGCCGCCGGCCACATCGTGATGGCCTGGATCTGGCTGGAGCAGCTCAATGCCGCCGGCGGCAACACCGGCAACTTCTACGACGGGAAACGTGCTGCCGCGCAGTACTTCTTCCGTTACGAGCTGCCGAAGGTGACGACCCAGCTGGACCTGCTGGCCAGCCTGGACCGCACCACCGTCGAGGCGCAGGTCGACTGGTTCTGATCTGCCTGTCCCGCCCGGAAGTACACGTCGGACCCGAGGATTCCTCGGGTCCGACGTTTCGGTTCTGGGCTACGGCATGACCGGCGGCGTGCCCCAGAAGTCGTTGAGCGGCGCGGCGTAGGCGTCGTTGTTGGTCAGCGGCGCCAACTGCAGTGAATCTTCGATGGTGCGCAGCAGACTGTAGTGATTGGCGTAGCTGGTGTCGGTGAAGTTGCCCGAACGCATTCCGGCGTTGACGGCTCCGGGCGATGGAATCACTACGGTGACAACACGATTGCCGCCGTTACCGAAGCCCAGTGACAGGTTGTCGGTGTCTTCGTCGAATGTGACGACGATGGCCGACTTCTGTGTGGGGTCGTTCCACACCGTCGAGTTCAGGATCGTCGGGATGGTCTGTTGCGCGAACTGGTCGGCTGCCTTGACGTTGTACTGGTGATTGGTGAGCAGCGCACCGATGTAGTTGAGGACGCCCTGGAGCGAGTCGATGGGGCCTTCGCCATTGTTGTCCTCGTTCGCCGCGAACCAGGCGAAGTTGGGCGTGGTGGCCGACGAGGAGAGGTCGGTCGCCATCTGGGTGAGTGGATGTAGATGGGCGGCGGCGCGGGCCTGGTCGTTGTAGATGTCGCGGTATGCCAGGAACGGCAACTGGTCGGGTGCGTAATCGCTTGTCGACACGTAGGGTCCGGCGACGGACATCCCCTGCGCGTAACCGGCCCACGTCTTGCCGGCGGCTTCGATTCTGTCGGCGAGGTTTGTGGCATCGATGCAGTTGGTCGCGCAGTTGTAGCTGAGACCGAAGTCGGAGCCGCCGAGGATCGGGTAGTAGTTCGGGTCGCTCGGGTGGGTCAGCGCGTAGTAGTCGGTCGCGACGCCGTACGTGTTGATCAGCGCGTTGAGATAGGGCGCGTTGGGGCTGCCGACGATGTCCTTGTAGCCCTTGTTCTCCAGATAGACCATGAAGACGTGGTCGAGCGCGCCGACGGTGGACTTCGGCGGGGTGGGCGGCGGTGGTGCCGGCAGCGCCGCCCCGACGGTGAATGACAGATCGTCGGCGAACGCGTTGTTGTAGCCGCCGGTCAGGGGATTCGAATCCTTGAGCGTGACGACCACCTGCGCGGTGCGGGTGCCGACGGGGATGGTGCCTTCGGTGCTGCGTTCGAGCAATCCCGTCTGGAACCAGCGCTCGAGGGGTCCGACGGGTGCGACTTTCCCGACGCCCAGCTGCGTCCCGGTGGCGTCGAGGAACGTCACCTTGATCGACGCCGCCGACGGATCGATCATGGCGCCGCCCAGGAACCCGCTCAGCTTGAACGGCGTCGTGCCGGCGTCGATGCCCGATGCGGCGCCGCTGAGGTCGACCGTCTGGGTCAGCGTGGAGGTCGCGACGTTGCCGCCGCCGAAGAACTGGGTGTCGCCCGGGGTGGGCCTGTCGCTGGGGAAGTTGAAGATGGCCGGGAGTGTCGGCCCAGGTGTCGGGAGGCCCAGCGGGAGCTGGCGCTTGGTGCCGTAGGGGATGACGGTCGGCGTGCCGGTGACGGTCCAGCCGGGAATGGACACCGTGCTACCGCCGGACAGTGATGGATCGCCGAACTCTGCGCCGGGGTTGGTCAGGAGGTTCGGGCTTGTCACGTTCCACGCGGAAACCACATGGGGTGGAAGGAGATTCGTCTCGATCTGCCTGCGTACCCACGCGAGTACCGTCCACAAGGCCGGTGAATTCGCGGGCACGTTCGACGGCAGGGCCGATACCAGCGGCTTCAGCGCGATGCTGATGAGTTGTTTTGCCGCGGTGACGATTTGGCTGATTGCGTTGGGTGTCGTCGGGGTCGATACGGTGGGTGCGAGGACTGCTGCCACCGGTGATGCGACCGCGGTATGGGTTACTGATGCGGTCGCCGGCACCGCCGCGGTGACGCCGAGCGACGGTGTTGGGGAATGGCCGATTGCGGCGGCAGTCAGTTGCGGCTGACTGATTTTCTTTGTGGCGCTGACGGATTCGTCGGCGGCGGGCGTCGATGCCGGTGCGGCTTTGGTGGTGCTGCCCAGATGATGGCTGGGGTTGGTGTCACGGTGCCGATTGGCCGCGTCGGCGCTCTTGCTGTCACTGCCCTTGGGTTGCCGCTTGGGCTTGTGGGTAGGGGAGGGCGCCGAGTCGTCAGGCGTCGATGCCGGTGCGGTATCGGGCTGTGCCGCCGTCGCCGGGGCGGGCGCGTGGTTCGGCGCCGGCTTGCTGGGACCCGCCTCCGTGGAATGCGAGGTGTCTGTCGATGTCGATGACGGTTCGGCGTAGGCGATCGTCTGCCCCGTCGTGATCGATACGCCGACCCCGAGAAACACTGCCAGGGCCCCGATGCGGCCGATATACCGTGAGCAACCCATGGTCGTTCCCTCCGCCCGCGCGCTGTTGGTCTGCGGTAACGGTAGGAAGAATTGACGCCTGAGTTAGCATTTCCGCCTGGGATTCAGCTGGGAGTATTCGTAGAGTTTCCGGGGATTGTGTCGGGGTGGTCGTCGAAAGCGGGCCGCCACCCCGTCAGAACGACGGGGTGGCGGCCGCTTGTTGCCTGCTAGATGCGAATGAACGCACTGCCCTGCATGTCCCAGACGCCCCAGGCGCCCAGGTCAGGGTTCCAGACCACCTGCATACCGGTGGCCCAGTCCGGGAGCGCCGGCGCCGGCGGGGTGCCCATCGGCGGCACCACCGGGACCAGGACCCAGGACGGCGTCGCAGTGAACGGGATGCGGTCCTGCGGCATCGGCCCGCCGTGTCCAGGAGGCGGCAGGTAGCCGTGTCCCGGCGGGAGCGGATTCCCGGGCACACCGGCGTTTACGCCGGGTCCGGGGACGCTGGGTGAAGGAAAGGGCGGTGTCGGCATCGGACCGACCGGATCCGCCTGGGCGAGACCGGCCCCGACGCCGAGTCCTGCCAGGCCAAGCATGCTGGTTGCGACTGCACGCGCTGCGGTCTTCTTCAAGGTCATGGGTTGAACTCCTTGCGTGTGCTCGTGATGAAAGAGGAATCGCTCTTCCGCGCTGTCCCGCGGCAGAACAACTCCACGACCCCCGCAACACCAGATACCCGGGTGCGGCGTCGCGAAACCACGCAATGTGGGAGCTATGAATTGAATCGGCGCCGATGCGGCGCCAGATGCCCCTGATTGGACAGGTCCGGCCACGGCGGGCGCCGCAAGATCGCCAGGCAGCCGATAACCGCGGTCACCAGGCCGGTCACGACACCAACCAACGCGATGCGGTCGGCGTCCACCGCTGGCACCCAGGTCGTCCCATCGTCACGGATCACGAAGATGCCCAGCGGTTTTGCCGACGTCCCAGTGCCAGCACGGCTGACCTTGGCAACGGGGATGACCGTCGCACCATCGGGCGTGTGGTACGGCTCGGCGAACACTCGCCCAGCTGCGTCATCGGCGAACTGGTCGAGAAAAGCTTCCGGATTCTGCAACCTGGCCTCCGCATGCATCGAGCGATAGTCGCCAGCGTAAGGCGGTCGGCCCGTGAAGTGCCAGACCTTCGCCTACGAGGCCCGCCGGCCGGCCGATTCAGTTGCTTGATATGGCCGCACAACACGGTCGCGAACGCGCACCACAGCGGGTAGAGCGCCAACGGTGCGGCCCGTCCACCGATGGCGTCGGTGGGCCGTCGCGCTACGGTTTCGGCGCCGCGGTGCGGTGGGCGCCGATCGCTTGATACCGCCGGAGGGCCTCGGCGCGCTTCTCGCCGTGATCGACGATCGGCGCCGGGTAGTTCGGCGGGGGCGATCCTGACTTGAGGTGGGGATCAGCCACGTCGGCCAACT
>Ga0105237_10007119_pt1 | contig 12290 bp, 10 predicted proteins | sample KBSC24metaG_FD_81520 | JGI IMG/M metagenome (GOLD analysis project Ga0105237, IMG submission 81520) | Corn rhizosphere microbial communities from Kellogg Biological Station, Michigan, USA - KBS C2-4 metaG | ecosystem: Host-associated > Plants > Roots > Rhizosphere > Soil | place: Michigan, USA...
GACTTCGGAAGGGTTTACCTACGAAAGTGAGGGCGAGGTGGCCGTTGGCCAGGTGGTAAAAGTGCCGCTGGGGCAGCGCCAAAGCCTGGGCGTGGTCATCGCTACTGATGTGGCTATGCCAAAGTTCGCTACCAAGATGGTGAGCGAAGTGCTGGATGTGGCGCCGCTTCCGCGCCACCTGATGGAGCTGGCGGCTTGGGTGGGCAGCTATTATTACGCCAGCCCCAAGGCAGTTTGGCAGACACTGCTGCCGGCCGGGATTACCCGCAAGCGGCGGGCAGCCAAGGCTGGCGTAGGCAAAGAGGCCTTTACCCTATCAAAACAAGATCAGCCGCTGACGGCCGAGCAGCAAGCGGCGTTTGCGGCCATCAGCACGGGTAGCGACACGACCTATCTGGTGCAGGGCGTCACCGGCTCGGGTAAGACGCGGCTATATCTGGAATTGACAAGCGCGCAGCTGGCTGCCGGGAAGTCCGCCGTTATCCTGATTCCGGAGATCGCCCTCACCCCCCAATTGCTGGCGCTGTTCGAAGCCAGCTTTCCTGGACGCATCATCGCCTTTCATTCCGGTTTGAGCGAGGCCGAGAAGCATAAAGCCTGGCAACGAGCCTTGGAGGCCACCGAGCCGCTGGTAGTGGTCGGGCCGCGCTCGGGGCTGTTCCTGCCACTGGCTGCGGTCGGCTTGATTGTGATTGATGAGTGTCACGAAACCAGCTATAAGCAGGAGCAAAACCCGCGTTACCATGCCATTGCCACAGCCGCCAAGCTGGCGCAGCTAACCGGGGCTAAACTGGTGCTCGGGAGTGCCACGCCCGGCTTACCGGAAGTCTATGCGGCCGAGATCGGCCGGATCACATTACTCAAGCTGACGCAACGGATTGCCGGCCGGCCACTACCCACCGCAACCGTCGTGGATATGCGTGATCGCCAGGTGCGCGGCGCCAATCACTTTCTTTCGACACCATTGATCGGCGCACTGAGGGAGACCTTGGGGCACGGCCGCCAGTCGCTGCTGTTTCTTAACCGCCGCGGCAGCGCCTCCAGCCAGATTTGTAACCATTGCGGCACCGTAACGCTATGCCCTCGTTGCGAGCTGCCACTAACCTTTCACGCCGATGAGCTCAAACTCATCTGCCACATCTGCAATTACCGCAGCGCCCCGGCAGCCGTCTGCCCAACTTGCGGCCACGCCGAACTGCGCTACCTAGGGGGTGGCACCAAGCGCATTGAAGCCGAAATTACCGCGTTGCTACCCAATGCCCGTCTGGCGCGCTTGGACCGCGATAGCGCCGACCCCAAACTCCTGCCACAGCTGTACAAAGATCTGCACTCCGGAACCATCGATATTCTGATCGGCACCCAAATGGTGGCCAAGGGGCTGGATCTGCCCGATCTCGATACCGTCGGCGTTATTAACGCCGACACCGTTCTGCATATGCCCGATTTTTCCTCGGCCGAGCGGACGTTTCAGCTGCTAGCCCAAGTGGCTGGACGGTCGGGACGCGGCGCCGTTCCCGGCCGCGTCTTCATTCAAACCCACACGCCGGATAATCCCACCATCCAAACCGCCGCCAAGGGTGATTTTTGGGCCTTTACGCAGACTGAGCTCGGCCAACGCCGGCAACTCGGCTATCCGCCGTATCGCTTCCTATTAAAGCTGATGTTCGGTCACAAACAGCAGGCCACCGCCATTTCCCAAAGCCAAGCGGTATATGATAATCTAAAGCAGAACCCTAGGATCAAGGTGCTGGGGCCGGCGCCAGCCTTTCACGAGCGGGCCGGCGGCACCTACCACTGGCAAATCATCGCCAAAGCCGCTCGCCGCAGCGTCTTGCTGGAAATTGCGGCATCCCTCCCGAACACCTGGAAAACCGATATTGATCCCCTAAACGTATTGTAGAGATTATGGCAACCAAGCAACCCCAACCCACTCCCCCACCTGCCGACCGGCCGGGCCCGCGCAATGACATTATCCGCACGCCCGACCCCCGGCTCAAAAAGAAGAGCGCGCGGGTGGGACACATTGACCATTCGACCGACGTACTGGCCCGCCACATGATTGCCGCCACACTGGATTGGGAGCAAACCCGCGAACACGAGTTCGGGGCGGCGCTGGCGGCGGTACAGCTGGGCCAAAACTACCGCGTGGTAGTGATTCGCAATGATTTTGAGGACAAGGCCGAAAAGAGCTTTGGGGTATTCATCAACCCGGAAATTGTGAAGAAGGAAGGTGTCCCGGAGGAGGCTATGGAGGGCTGCTTGAGCGTGCCGGATATGTATGGCCTGGTGCAACGCTATCCCAAGGTGAAGGTGCGGGCACTCAACCTGTTAGGGCAACCGATTCGCGTAACGGCCACCGGCTTTTTGGCGCGGGTATTACAACATGAGGTCGACCACTGTGAAGGGATTTTGTTTACCGACCGAGTGCCCCAGATCAATAAGCTCTTCAAGCTCGGTAAGGACGGCCAGTTTACCAAGTACGTGCCGCCGGCTAGGGCGAAGCGGACGGCGCCGTCGAAGGCAGGCAAGGGCGATGCAATGCGAGTGAAGGCAGGTCCTGCGCCGCCCAAGCGCGCAAAGACACCCAATGCCAAATCATCGCAATAGTAAAAGGGCCCTACAGAAGTAGGGCCCTTTAAATTGGGGGTGGCTAATCGTCGTCGTCACCGATCTCGAATCCGGCTTCGGTCGCTGCGGCTTCAGCATCCTCAGGGTCGTCACCTTCCTCGGTGGATGGTTTGGGCTCGCCCTGTGCTTCAAGCTTCCAGGTTTTCCGTAGCGATACAATCAGTCGGGCAAGGTGCTTAGTGCCATTGTAGCCTGTGGCTACAATGGCTATTGTCACAGCTGTGGTAACCATCCAAACCAGGAAGTTGCCGGAGTGCAGCAGGCCGGTAGCGTTCACGATGATGCCCAAGGCAATGGAGACTATGAGCCCAACAGTCCAAGCCAGCATCAGCCAGAAAGAGCGGTAAATCCGTTGGTAATGAAGATGGAGCGTGGCTTCATGCTCAGTGCGTTGTACCTCCGGCTCGTCTTCGGCGACCGGCGGTGTTGCGTCAGTCGGCACGATAATTCTCCTTTGGCGAGGGAATAGTATATTATTGCATACATTACTTAGAATACAAGAGTTACAATGGTATCTGTGAAACCCAACATTATATTTTTTGGCAACGAACGCCTAGCAACAGGGCTTCAGGATGTTACGCCGCTGGTGCTACAGACTTTGCTTGAACATGGTTATCATGTAGAAGCCATAATAAGCCGTTATACTCCGGGCCGTTCGCGCAGTAACCGGCCGCTGGAGGTAGAAGCTTTTTCCAACCAGCATCATATTCCTCTGCGCAAGCCAACTAGCAAGCAGGAACTGGTAGAAACCGTACGTGGTTACCGCGCCGACATTGGGGTGCTCGCTGCCTTTGGCATGCTGGTGCCGCAGGAAGTAATCAAGGCTTTTCCGTATGGCATCATCAATCTTCATCCCTCACTGCTCCCCAAATACCGCGGGACTACACCCATTGAGCAAGCCATTCTCGATGGCGCAGATGAGACCGGTGTTTCCGTTATGCAATTAGATACGCGCATGGATGCCGGACCACTCCTAGCACAGCGTGCGGTCAAGGTGACGGGGCGTGAGTCAAAGGCTGGCCTTGCTGCCAGATTGCACGAGCTTGGTGCGCAACTACTTGTTGCTGAAGTGGAGAGCCTCCACGCTGGCCGGGCTACCTTGACTGAGCAGAAAGAAGCGGCAGCAACCTTCTGTTCACCCCTGAGTAAAAATGATGGGGTTCTCAATTGGCAGAAGCCGGCCATACAGCTTGAACGTGAAATCCGGGCATATCTTGGCTGGCCTGGAAGCCAGACTACCCTCCTTGGCCGCGAGCTGACAGTCACCCAAGCCCGGGCCGAAACGGCAATGCACCCCGGCCGCACACCGGGTGAGCCCCGAGCCGTCCGAGGCGAGATTTGGGTGCGGGCCAATCCAGGCATGCTCGTTATCACTCGTCTCAAACCAGCCGGCAAGCGCGAGATGAGCGCTGCTGACTTCCTGCGCGGCCAGCATATGCCCGCGTAATCTTAAGCGTATGGTACACTAAAAAGTCATGAAAAATCTCTTTAAGCTCTATCGCTACGTTGCCGACCTAAAATGGCTGATGCTGTTTTCGGGTGGGTTAAGTATTGGCTCCGGCCTGCTTGGTGCCGCCCAACCGTTCGCCTATAAGCAAGTCATCGACAGCATCGTCAACCTAGTGCAGCACCCCACTCATAATGTCAGCCGGGCTATTAATGTAGCGTTGATCTTTCTGGCGGTGATCTCAATCGCACTGCGGATTACTGATTACTACTCCAATAAGTACGGTGTGGTTATTCGAGAGCGGATTGACCGAACGCTACGCCAACGCATTTTTTCTCATCTGCTGGGACTCTCGGTTGATTATTATGAACAAAACCGCCTTGGTGAAATTACCCAGCGGGTCAATTTAGGGTTAAGCGGTTTTTCCAATCTCGTCCAATCACTCCTTTCAACGCCCTTAACCCAAAGTGTGACTCTCATAGCCATGATGGCGCTCATTTGGCACCTCAACCCTTATGCCGGGCTCGTCGCCACACTCACCATCCCCTACAATGTCGTGCTCGGACTACGACGGCTGCGCCAGCTCAAGCCCATCCGCAAACAAGCCAACATGGCGAGCGAGGAATTGTATGGCCACTTCAACGAGACCCTCGGCCACTTTGCTACTGTAAAAACTACAACATCAGACGCGCCGGTCATCGCCAAGTACGCCAGGCTGAACCAACGTGTGCAAGAGCTGGATATCAAACGGTTTGTGGCTTTCTGGTTCAGCTGGAGCGTGCGCGGCGTCTTTAATGATATTGCCTTGGTGATTGCTATCGGCATCATTGGCTACGGTGCCGCGCGAGGCCACAATACTATCGGTGACATCCTCCTCATCTCGCTGTATATGCAACGTATTAGCGGGGCAATCCCGCAGCTCGTGCGGGTGGCCGAGCAAATCAGCGAACAAGAAACCTCGTCTGAACGCTTGATTGACATGCTGGAAACTGAGCCGACGGTAAAGGATGACCCGGGCGCGATCAAGCTCAAAAGCTTGGACACGCTCGAGTTTCGCGATGTGTCCTTTGCCTACCCTGGCAAACGGCGTAAGGTGCTGCAACATATTAGTTTTACTTTGGAGCGCGGCCAAACATTAGCTTTGGTAGGCCCCAGTGGTACCGGCAAAACCACTATTACCAAGCTGATGCTGCGGTTTTACGAGCCCACCGGAGGCCAGATTCTTATTAACGGCCAGCCGATTGAACACTTCACCCAAGCGTCAGTACGACAGCACATTGGTGTCGTGATGCAGGAAGTGGCACTGTTTAACGACACTGTTGAAACAAATCTGCAGCTAGCCAACCCTAAAGCAACTAAGCAACAGATTCGGACAGCAGCCAAGCAGGCCCACGCGGACGTATTCATTAATGCATTACCCGACCACTACGCTACGTTAGTGGGTGAACGCGGCGTGAAGCTCAGCGGCGGCGAGCGCCAGCGAGTAGCGATTGCCCGCGCCATTTTGAAAGACCCCGATATGATTATCTTAGATGAGGCCACCAGCGCGCTGGACAGTGAAAGCGAACGCCATGTCCAGGCCGGATTAGGCCAGTTGATGGCCAAGCGAACGGCAGTAATTATCGCCCACCGGTTATCTACCGTTATGCGTGCCGACCAAATCCTGGTACTGCGCAACGGCAAAGTGGTTGAAAACGGACGTCACGATGACTTGGCTGATAAATCGGACGGCTTGTATGCCCGACTCTTTAAATTACAAACGGAAGGCTTAGTAAGCGCCCGTTAATCAGTGGTGTCGGCAGGTGGTTGTTTCAGTTCATCCATAACTTGCTGCACATCGCCGGCAAACTCCCGCTTTACGGCCTCAATCTCGCCCTGCAACAACTCAGGATAACCGGGGTAGGTTTGTTCCACGTAAGCCATGGCGGCATCATCCCCTTCACTCTCGATGAGTTTATCGAAGTGCTGGAGCTGCTCATCATTTAAGACCTCGCTGAGCTTCAGCGCCACGCGGCTTTGAATCAGCTCGGCTAGTTTGTTAACCATTTCGGCACGCTCTTCATCGCTGGCACTACCCAGACCGATATCTTGAAAAAACTGCTCATCAAACTGCATACTCACCTCCTATCGTTTGAAATTAAATGAGGCCTGGATTGCCTCTTTGGTATACCGCCAATGGTCACCGCTCTTGCGCAATTGGTTGGCAAAATGCAGGGCTTTATCATGTTGCTCATCTGGCGAGAACACACTCCAACCCGGCAGCCTGCCCAGATGCTGCTTGGCGACGCCAAGAGCCGTATCGCCAAAATGAGCTGGCTGGGTCACAATTTCCGGAGAATCCGGCGCCAAGGCAAATTCATGGGTCTCAGGAGCCTGTACGCCACCATTTGGCAGCACATGCTCACCCCCACCCGATGTCGCCATATGCTCGCTGCCGGAAGGCGCGACATGGTCATAGCTCGGGAGGGCTGAATGGGCCGAACCCGGCATCATGTGGTCAGGCTGCACGGCACCATGGTCAAAGTTAAACGACCCCTTAATGGCCTCCTTAGTGTAGCGCCAATGCTCGCCTTGGCGCGTCAGCTGGTTGGCGAAGTGCATGATCTTCTCGTGCTGCTGGTCAGCATTAAAATGACTCCACCCCTGAATGCGGCTCAGGTGCTTCATTGCTACACGTACTGGCGTATCGCCCTTATCTACATGGTCGGTGATAATTTCAGGGTAATGCTCGAGTGAAGCAGCATGGGTTGCGGCAACATGGCCAGCATGAGCCTCGGCAGCATGCACGGCATGGGCAGCATCTTTAAGGGCAGTATGCTCAGCAGCACTGACGCTTTGGGCGATGTGTTCCGTGGACGATGGCCCGCCACCGCTATGGCCAATGATGTGATGGGCCGCCCCCGCAGCATGTCGGCCAAGTATCAACCCGTCCTGGGTAATACCTGCCACCATCCCATAGGTGCCGAGCGCCGCTGCAACCCCTGTCGCGATGGCGGTACGTCGGGCAGCTATCTTCTTGTCCTCAATAAGCTGTTTACGCTCGGCGGCTAACTGCTGCGTGAGGCGCTCATCGAGCACTCTGAGGGTGCCATGAATGAGGTTGGCGCCGAAATGCTTCTCTTGCTGGGTCTCAAGCCGCTTATCAATATCTGCGCGTTCTTTAGCCAGAAGCATATCCAGGCTCTTTTGGTCGCCTTCAGACTGCTTATCCGAACGAGTGGTGCGAGCCTTGGCAGCCAAAATGCGCGTCAGGTGTTCTAGTCGTTCATCAGCATTCATCTGGTCGACTTTTTCTTGTTGAAGCGGAGCCAGCTCGCCTTTGTGGCCAAAATTCCACCACTTACCCTCACTATGACTGAATTTATTTCCACCCACTTCTTGGAGGTCTTTGGCAGCGATATAGCCGCCGATAGCCGAAAGTCCGGATCGAGCCGCTACAGCCGCAATCGCCACGCCACCGAGTCCGGTACTGGCTGCTGCGACTGCACCTAATGACAACGCCACGCCCACTGCAATGCGCGTTTTGCGATGCGTCCGAACCGCATTTACAAGCTTGGCTTGCAACTTGCCGCGCAGGGTATCGGGATTATTTTTAGCCTCAATTTCGGCCTGAGCGCGCTGCAGTAACTCATCAATAATACGCTCGCGTACAAACGTTTGGATATGCTCCGTATCGGCACCTTCTGCTTTGAGTTTTTCAGCCCCTTCTTGAGTAGTCCCCCGCACCTTTGCCCAATAACGGCGTTCGCGGGCGGTAGTGGAATCAGGATCCTCATCAAACTTAGTGGGATCGTTTTCCAACTTGGTGATGCCTTCATTGTCCTTGCGGGTGTGAGCCGCATGCGTACGCTCACGCCCCAGTTGGGCTCGGGCGGACTCCAGCTCACTCACATCTACTGCTGGGTGTAACTGTTGAGTAGGTTGCTCTGGGGGAGAATCAGTTTCGGGGCCGGGCATAATAATCCCTTGTCTATGGCCACAGTTTACCATAAGCAGTTTCCAGACGGCAACCTGTTGTAATCAGTTGTTGATGATGAAAGGGGGTGTCCCCGGGAGCGTTTTCACGCTCCCGGGGCTGGTACTACCACCGTTGGTGCTTTCAGGAAGGCTCCTTCGCCTCTTTGACGTTCTTGCCGATCCTTCTGGCTTTGCCAAGACCTTTCCTGATCTTGCCCTTGCGGGCCTCCTCAAGTTCAGCCTCGGCCTCCTTGCGCTTCTGTTTCTCCTCTTTGGCGTCCGCCTCTGCGTCGAGACGCTTGGACTTCTCGCTATCGGCATCGAGGATCTTGGGCTCACCATCATCGGCCCCATCATCACCCCTACCCGGAGTGGGTGGGAATGGAGGTCGATCGGCATCCTCGTCCTCCTCGCCGTCAGGGCCTAGGCCCGTTAGAGAGGAGGCAAGCTGGCTGGCTTTGAGCGCAATAGCGTCATCGCGACCTTGCGCCAGCCTTTTGTCGGCTTTCTTGAAGCGCGAGACAATCTCGTCCGGAAGCAGACTTGCACTACGCAAGGCGTCTTCCATATCGCGCTGGAGATCCGGGTCTTTGAGAACAACGTTGCCGTTTGAGGCCGGCTGCCTCGCGGGGCTCCGGTCGGCAGCACCCTCCGTCTTCTTTGACTCGACAGAGGGCTCGGCCGGTGCATCAGCACCGGGCCCGCCGCCCTCCTCTGCACTGCGACCCAGGAGTGCCTCCATGGCAGCCTCCTCTGCAGCAGCAGTATCTGTTGTGTCACTCATGACAGAAGCTCCCTTTGTCGTTTGACGTGTTCCTTGATGGCCCGTACGCGGGCCATGGCTTGCACTCCCGAGAGAGGTTTGTGCTCGGATTTCATGAATTCCGAGAGCATCGTCCCATCGTTAGCTTCCATTTCCTCGCGATAGCGCCTCCAGCGCATCGCTTCCTTGGACTCGCCCTCCGGCATATTCACCAGCTCCACCTCTACCCCACTCATCATTTCCAGGATGCCAGGGCATCCCTTGTGATTCCTGGGATACTTCAGTGCCTGGGGGTGGTTGGGTTTAAACGGTAGCATCGTATTGCCTGCCAGGAGATGCTCGAGCATGCCTATAAGGTACGGCGGCTCGAGGTCTTCGGTGCAGACATAGCAGGTCTGGTTGACCAGCGACAGCCGGCCAAGCGGCTCTGCAAGCTCTCTCTTGGTTTTCTCGTGCAATGGAGGAAGCGTACCCTCGTCACTTCGCTTCTGGAATTCTGCCAGAGGAAGAATAATCCACCGCTCAGGAAAAAATACATCCTGAACGGCGACATTACGCCCCCTCTGCCCTGTAACTCGCGGAAGCTCCTGTCTGCGAGCCACGCCGTCCAGCACTTGCTGGAGCTGGCTCAGTGTCATTTTGTCAGCAGGAGTCAGTTGCAGCGACTCATTGCCGAGCTTTCTGACCTGCTCAAAGGCCCCCTTGCTTTGACGCCGACGCGTGGGTACCAGTTGCCCGGACTCTTTGTCGTCGCTCGGCGGAGGAGAAGCGCTATCGGACCTCTTTGCTGCTTTTGCAGCTATGAGGTCAGTGACTTCCTTCTGCCGAACGGGCGTAAATGGTGTCCGTGCCTTGATGTTGTTGTCTGTAAGGAGCTCTCGCAGACCATCAAGGTTGAGATCATGCTCTCTGGCGACAGTGCTGGCAATCTTGTTGCCAGTCCGCGTCCGCATTGGTTTCTTATGAGGCTTAGATGGAGCTGTTACGCTCATAATTCCTCCTAGTTTGTCCAACTGAATCCGCCCATCATAGGTGGGGCGTCACCTTTCGGTAATGCCCACATGGGCGCAGACTGCTGGCCTCCCCAAGGAGAAGCCATGACGTAAGTAGACTGGATTGAGAAGCTGGACCCTCATTACAGGAGCGTCCTTAGGTTTACGTGGTAGTACTGCGGGTTCATCACCCACAACTAATCACAATTGATTTTCAAACTGCGCCCGCACCGCGGCTCATAGGCCAACGGATAGAGGTAATGAACAAAATTAGCATAAAAGAGCTAAAATGTCAATGCTTGAAAGTGGTTATGATAATTGCAATGTGGGCGGTGCGCCCAGGGAGTGGCATGCTCCCCGGGCGCGTTCCGCGTGAATAGTGGTGGCTGTCAGGCGGCGGTAGCAGCAGTAGCCGCGGCCCACTGAGCCAGAGACTGCCCCTTCGCGCCAAGGCCTCCGATCTTCTGCATATAACCCTCCGCGTTCTTGCGTGCCTGCTGCAGTGTCTCAGAGAAACGCTTGACCTCGTTGAGCGGGGTGTCCGTGTACAGGCCACGTAGTAGAATTGGAATACTCCCATCGGTACTGGCCTCGACAAATGCCGGAAACTCTTCGAGAAAATCGGTGGCTTTCTCGTTCAAATCTTCCCAGTCCAATGCTCCCAGTCGCTCTACGGCTTGGTCAAGCCGATCAATGAGGGCTGACCAGACTGTGGACGGGTGGCCATGCAATAGGCGTTCGAGGGTAATAGGTTGCTTGAGAAGTGCACACTGATCGAGCGATAGTCCGACCAACTCCGGATCATCAAAGAATTCAGGGTGAGCCTCCTGATGATGCCGTCGCCGGGCCTCGAGGTCTCGCGTCTGAGCCAAGACCCTGAGAAGGTCTCGCTGATCCTGAAGGTGAGACCAATACCCGGTCAATTGGTCGGGTTTCGGAAATTCGTCAAGACAAAGTTCGGGAAACCGCTTTGCTCGACCAATAATGTCGAGCTCCTCCCGATACTTTCTACCCATCTCCTTCTGCGTGAAGTCCAGATAGTGCGCCGCAATCTGCCTCAAAACCGCCCGGATCACGGTGCTCGGAGATGCAGGTCGGTAGGGCAGATTGAGTAGCTCTCTCTCCCGAGGCGACAGCCACGGATCCCGCTTATGAAGAGCCTTGGCTGCCTCGATGGCGTTCAGCAGTTCCACTCCTTCATTCTTCTCGAGGTAGTGAAGTAGCGTGGTGACCTCTCTTGCATTATTGAAAACCACGGCGAGACCAGACATAAGTCTTTCCCTTCATTCGGATTGTCAGGCTGCGCACCGGCGTCGGTGGCGCCAGGTGTTGCCCTACTATACCATCGGCGCTTCTTGACATCAAGATATTTTGTTGCCTGGTCTAAAATGCAATGGCGCGGACTAGAGTCCGCGGATCAACTTCGTGATCTGTTGGGCGTAGTGTCCACCGGTGTCGCGCTCCAGCGTTAGGCGCGGCACGAATTTGGTCGTTAGCTTGCGGGCAACTGCTTCCTGGAAAGCTGCACGGTGCGCCGCGGCGGCAGTGAATAATTGCATGGCAACAGCTTCGTCGTCAGCCAGTATCCCTACCCAGACGGTGGCATTACGCAGATCTGGTGACACCTGGACTTTGGTGATGGTTAGGCGGGCGGCGTCGGGCAACTGGGTCAGCTCCCCAGCCACCACCTGTTGGATCAAACTTTCGACTTTGCGAACACGCTCGCTCATCTTAGAGGCTGCGGGCGCGCTCTTCGGTGGTGAAGAACTCCAGTTTATCACCCACCTTGATGCCGTTACTGGTAGCGATATTCAACCCACACTGTTCGCCCTCGACCGCTTCGCTAACCTTGTTTTGCTCTTTTTGGACGGCTTTGACGTTGCCTTTGCCGATAGTCTCTTTGTCGCGGATGATCCGGACTTCGACGTCGGCAGTGGCCTTGCCGCTGGTAACGTCGCCGCCACAGATTACAGCCGTTTTGGTGGTCTTAAAGACGCCCAAGACGTTGAGAGTACCAATCTCGGTCTCCACGATCTCCGGCTTCAGCATCAACTCCAAGCCACTGCGCAAGTCATCCAGGAGCTCGTAAATCACCTTATAGAGGCGGATTTGGACTTTCTCGCGGTTGGCCAGCTGCTTCACCGCCGAGCCCATCGAGACATTAAAACCTAACACCATGGCGCCGGAAGTAGCTGCAAAGGTGATATCGGACTCGCTAATGGCGCCAATGCCGCTGGAGACCACGCGCACGGCGACTTCGTCGTTGCGCAACGCCGCGACACTTTCCAGGAGGGACTCCAGAGAGCCTTGGACGTCGGCCTTCACCACCACATTGAGTTCCTGGACCTTGCCGGCAGTAATGGCGCTAGTAAGGTCGCTCGCGTCGATTTTCTTGACGTTAACCATGCTTTTAACCTGGGCTTGGCGCTGGGTGGCGACAGCCCGATCACGAGCCGCCTTCTCGTTTTCGGCGGCATAGAAGACGTCGCCGAAGGCTGGCGCA
>Ga0105237_10007120_pt1 | contig 12289 bp, 7 predicted proteins | sample KBSC24metaG_FD_81520 | JGI IMG/M metagenome (GOLD analysis project Ga0105237, IMG submission 81520) | Corn rhizosphere microbial communities from Kellogg Biological Station, Michigan, USA - KBS C2-4 metaG | ecosystem: Host-associated > Plants > Roots > Rhizosphere > Soil | place: Michigan, USA...
GCGGCGCACGTTCCAAACGCTTGTGGTGGGGTCTGCATCGACGACCAGGATGTCAGCACGACGGCCGGGCGCGATCTGCCCGAGTTCGTTCCATCCGAACTGAATCGCATAATTATTGGTTGCTGCAGCCAGTGCCTCGCGAGGAGAGAGCCCGATGCGAGCGAGCATTTCGAGTTCGGTGTGAAGAGAGATGCCCGGCATGGTTCCCATGACTGCCGCGCCCGATGCCGCAAGGTAGTGTGGAGAACCGGAAAAAATGGATTGGTTGATGCGCCACAGGCGGGTTGCAGACAGATCAGCCTTCTTGCGTTGACTTTCCTGCGTCCAACGCTGCGTCATGCTGGGCATATGGCGCGTCCACGGTGCAAGAGGATAGGTCAATTCGCCAGTCTCGGGATCGGGCGGCATGTACATGTTTGCCGATTCGAGAATGGCAGCGGCAGGTTCGCGCCACAGATTGCGATGCCCCGGCAGATTGAGAAAGGACATGCTGAAGGTGGGCATCAGTACAGCGTGATGTGTTGCGAGGAATCGGCCGTACGCGCGAAAGTGCGGATCGGTGGGCGGCAGATGCTCTGAGTAATCGTAGGCTGTGTTTGCCGCTGACCCGAATGGATCGTCAACTAGCGGCCGTTGCAGTTCGTCGGGAATCACTCCGAGTTCGTAGCGACCCATATGAAGGAGTGCATCCACACCGGCGTCGATTCCTACTTTGTAGGGTGTGGAAATGAACTCTCCATAGGTGACGAGGCCAAGCTGGTGGGCGCGAGTAATAATCCATTGCGTGTTCGCTGCCGTCAGGTCCCAACCGAGCCAGAGCACGCGTGTGCCGAGATGCGCCGTATCGACGATTTGGCGGGCAGTGTCTTCGGTGCTCAATTCAGCGGGGTGCGCACCCTCTTTCAGTTTGGCGGTCCAGTCTGAGCGGCCGATCAGCAGGCTCCAGTTGTCGGTCGAACCAACAGAATCGAGCAGATAGATGTGCGGGCTCGGGTTGGCACCCACGTAGATATGCCCGCGACGATTGTCGCTGCTGGCAACGACTGTGGTGACGCCCATGTACAAATGGGCATTCGCCTGGCCCTGACTGTTCAACCCGGCGAAACCATCGATCAAGCCGGGAATAACAAATTTTCCGGTGCAGTCTATTACCTGCGCGCCTTTTGGAATGGGAATTGCGCGAGAGCCGACCTCGGCGATTCGACCGTCGCGCACAATTACGATCGCGTCTTGTACGTCTTTGGCGGAGTGGCCCCAGTCTGTAACGTCGATAACGGTGCCACCAGCGAGCACTAAAGGGGCGGATCCGGAATTCGGAGGAATTGGCGATAGAGCCTGCGACCACGCAAAGATGCCGGCCTGCAGCGATACGCACATCCATGCCAGAGCGATACAAAACGGTCGCATACGAAAATCAATGTCCTCTGGATTGTCGCACAGGCACATCGGATGAAGGCCAAACGATATAGGGCGCGATGATCGGCGCAGTTTCACTCACTGAATCCGATGCCGATTCAGAAACCAAAGGTCTCTTGCGGGCTTGCGTTTTCTTGGTTGAAGTAATTGTCAGCTGGCCACGAGCGTGCGGCGTTTGCGTTGACTCACTAACGGCAATACCTGAGCCTGCGCCGCTTCGGCGCTCAAACCATATTTGGCACGGAGAGCTTCTACCTTGCCATGCTCGATGAATTGATCGGGCCAGCCAATGCGCACCACTGGGACGGCACTGCCAATCTCCTGAAGGGCGTCGATCACCGCGGACCCAAATCCTCCCATCTTCACGTGATCTTCAAACGTGACGAAGGCAGCGACGCGACGGGAGTATTGTGCGAGCATTTCGCGATCGATGGGTTTGATGAATCTGGGATTGATAACCGCCGCGGAGAAGCCCTGGCTCTCGAGCAGCACAGCCAATTCCTTTGCCATGGTGATCATCGGCCCGAGTCCAAGAATGGCAACGTCGGTGCCATCAGTGAGAACTTCAGCCTTGCCAATGGGCAGTACCTGCGGTTCGGTCTTGCAGTCCACGCATGCTACCGCACCGCGCGGATAGCGAATGGCGCTTGGTCCGTTGATCTGCAACGCGGTGGTCATCATGTCGGCCAGTTCGTCTTCATCCTTCGGGGCCATAAGAACCATCTCCGGCACACCGCGCAAATAGCTGATGTCGAACAGTCCATGATGCGTTGGACCATCGTCGCCTGAGAGGCCAGCGCGATCCATGCAGAAAACTACCGGAAGCTTTTGCAGCGCGACGTCGTGCACAATCGGATCGAAGGCCCGCTGCAAAAAGGTCGAATAGATGGCGCAGAACGGTCGCAAGCCTCGCGTCGCCATTCCTGCGGCAAAAATAACCGCGTGCTCTTCTGCGATGCCGACGTCAAAGTAGCGCTTGGGATGATGCGGCCGGAAAAGATCGAGGCCGGTGCCATTGGGCATCGCTGCGGTGATGGCAACGACACGCTCATCTTTGTTGGCCAGATTGACGAGCGTGTTGGCGAACACTTCCGCATATGTCGGAACGCCTGCGGGCTTTGTTGTTCCGGTCTCGGGATCATAGGGTCCAAGACCGTGAAATTTCTTTTGTCCATCGAGTGCCGGCTGAAACCCGCGCCCCTTTTGCGTCAGCACATGCAACAGCACAGGGCGATTCTCAGCCTTCAAAAATTTGAACGTCTCAATCAGGAGCGGGAGATTGTGGCCATCGATCGGACCGTAGTATTGCACGCCGAATTCTTCGAAGAGGATGGAGGGCCAAAGCATGCTCTTGGCAGCCTCTTCAGCGCGACGCACGACCTCGACTGCCGTCTTGCCGCCGATCTTTTCAACGATGCGGCGAGCCGAATCGTGGAGGCGATTGTAGTGCTCGTTGGTGACGATGCGATGGAAGTAGCGCGCAATGGCTCCGACGTTGCGATCGATTGACCACTCGTTGTCGTTGAGCACGATGATGAGGCGCTTGGTCTGCTCACTAATGTTATTGAGAGCCTCGAATGAAATGCCGTTCGTAAACGCAGCATCGCCCGCAACAGCGATGACGTGTTCACTGCCGCCGACGAGGTCGCGTGCGACAGCCATGCCCAATGCAGCCGAGAGAGCCGTGCCGGCGTGGCCCGCTCCGTAACAATCGTGCTCGCTTTCGGTGCGGAGCATGAAGCCGTTCAATCCGCCGGGTTGGCGAATCGTGTCAAAGCGATCGAGACGGCCCGTGAGAATCTTGTGGATGTACGCCTGATGGCTTACATCAAACAGCAGCCGGTCTGTCGGGGTATCAAAGACGGTGTGGAGCGCCAGAGTCAGTTCGACAACGCCAAGATTCGGGCCGAGGTGTCCGCCGGTCTTCGCCAGGGTTTGAATCAGAAATGCGCGGATTTCCTCCGCCAGATCCGCCATCTGCGCCGGGTTAAGCCGCTTAAGGTCGGCCGGCGAGTGGATGGTCTCCAGCAGTGCTCCCATTTGCAACCCTTCCCCGCGAAAAGCCACGCATTTTGGCAAAAGTCCTTTCGGACCATCGCTTCAGCCAGCTTTGCCAACCAAGAGTATACCAACGGGGCACTTCCGGCGCTGACCGATTAGACGACATCGCGGCACCGAGGTATCGGATATGGCATGGGAGGCGTTGAGCCTGTTGCAGTTCTCTGGCCGAAGGTGTGTAGGATTAACTTGGAATACCGGTGCAATCGGCGGAGGGAGTCGACCATGAATCAAAGTGGAAAAAGGCCCCACAAGGGGATCATCCTGGTCCTGTCGGTAGCGTTCCTTTGCCCTGCTGCAGCTTTGAGCCAGTTGCCTTTGCAGGGCGAGCAGTCGAGCGCTCCTAATCCCCTGACCGATCCGACATCAAAGCCCGGCAAAGCACTCCTGTTCGACCTGGAAGCCCGCTTCGCCAAGGACGTGCTGCAGAAAGGCGGCGCTGCCTTTGCCGACTGGTTTGCCGAAGATGGGGTAGCGCTGAACAACGGCCAGGCACCGTCGATCGGGCGGGTCGCGATTGCGAAGTCCGCGAACTGGAAGGCGAAAGATTATCAGCTCACCTGGACGCCCACCGACGCGCAGATGGGTCCCTCGGGCGACATGGGCTACACCTGGGGTCATTTTGAAGGGATCAGCAAAGACGCTGCCGGCAATCCTGTGAAGACAACCGGCCGTTACATTACCGTCTGGCGCAAACAGGCCGATGGCAACTGGAAAGTTGCGCTGGATGCAGGGGCCAACGAACCTGCGGCGGCCGGAGACTGCTGTAAAGTACCGAATGGCGGCTACTGAGTTCCTGACTACCATACAGATTCTGCAAAAACGCTGGCTGGGGTTGTCTCCGCGTCGATCCGCTTTGGAACCGGGCCAGCTAAGCTAAACTGCAAATGAGCCTGGAGGTTTCCCAATTGAGCCAGTATCGCCCCCATCGAAGATTTCCAAACTGGCTGATGCTGGTCCTCGCCATCGTCCTGGGCGCGATATTTTCATTAACCTTTTGGCAATACATCGAGGCGAAGAACGCTCTCATCGAAAAGCAGAAGCAGGATCAACACTGAAGGCCATAGTGCCTGCATCCTCGCACTCCGATTCCCTTCCCGACCCGGCCCCGTCAGAATAGAGTGGATCCTGAGAAGATGCATGAGTGTGAGTGCGTGAGACGGTATTCTCCAGCGATCTCACTGTGGCGGATCCTTCGGGCGTGGGTTCTCGGGTGTGGTCTGCTTGTCGCTGTCTTGTTTTCGTCTTTGGTTGCCGCAGCGGCTCGATCACAAGAGCAGCAGGAACAAATTCAGATCCCCGCACCGACTGCTCCCAAAGGGGCGCCGACCACGGTGCATGGCATTGTGCGCAATGGTGCCTCTGGCGAAGGGCTGCCACGTGCGCTGGTGCGGATCAACGGCGATGCTTCCACCGGCGCGTTGACAGATGGCGATGGACGTTTCGAAATTCGTGATGTTCCCGCAGGACCACAGGAGTTCCAAATCCTTAAACCCGGATTTGTAGATCAAGCGGCAGAGGGCGCAGACGGCTTGTGGGAAAACCCTCATAGCTATGCACAGAATGTGATCGTCGCGGCAGACATGGCCGATGTGATCTTCTCGATGACACCGGTGAATTCGATTCGCGGCCAGATTCAGCTTTCAACGGGGGAACCAGCGCAAGGCATCCAGGTGACTTTGCTCAAGCGAACGGTGCAGGACGGCCGCGCAGTTTGGCAGACGGCCACGAACACAAAGTGCAACAGTGAAGGCGTCTATCGTTTCGGCGGTCTTGTCGATGGCCTATACGCCGTTTACACCGAGCCCTCGATGGATAGCGATACGGCTACCAATCTGGTTGAGAGCGGAAGAGGCTCCAATGTGGCACGCAATGGCTACGCCAGTGTCTTCTATCCCGAATCGCATGAACTAGCGGGCGCCGCGAAGATAAAGCTGGCTGGCGGTGAGCAGGCGCAGGCTGACATTTCCTTGACTCTGGAACCGTTTCATTCCGTAACGGCGACCGTGGGTTCACCAGATGGCAATCGCAATTCGGCCTCTCACTCGGCACAGTCCGGAATGAATTTTTCAGCGGTTGTAATGGATGGGCAGGGGCACACGCTTCCGTACACTGCGCAATACGATCAGTCGACGCACTCGATTCAGACGTTTTTACCCGACGGAAGCTATACGCTTCTCGTCACAGCGGTCGGAGCCCAATCTCGGCTCTCGAGCACTGACTCGCCCAGGATGCTTCGGGCCCAGGTGGCAATGCTGGGCCAGATCGCCGTCTCGGTAGCGGGCCGCGCGGTTTCAAATCTTCGCGTACCAATTTCACTGTCGCAAGGCAATCCCGTGCAGGTGACCGTTACAAGGACGGGTACGCAGGCGGCGCGCTCCGGCATATTCGTTACGTTGAGCCAGACCGGAGGATGGATCTCGGACGGTATCGTCAGCAGCTACGCACAGGGAACGAGCGGCAGCCCGCTTGAAACTTCTTACACTCCGCCGGGTTCGTATTGGGCTCACACCGCGATCGCGCAGAAGTCTCTTTGCGAAGCCTCGTTCACAGCAGGCGGTGCAAGCCTCGCGCGCGAGCCCCTCGTCGTTGGCATCGCCGGTGCGTCGGCGACGCTGAGCCTGGCTCTTCGCGACGATTGTGCGAGCCTCACACTTTCTTTGCCCGCGGCGGTGGCCGGCAACGTCGCCGGCGTCGAGCGATTCTATACCGTGTTCGCGGTGCCCGATTTCGATTCGACTTCCGACGTTGTTCCGCAAACGCTTCGGCCGTCGACTGGGGGCAAGGTGACTCTGACCGGATTAACGCCGGGGCCTTACCATGTTTACGCCTTCGACAGACCTATCGCCTTGGAGTACCGCAATCCAGCTGCGCTTTCGCGACTTGCCAACGCGGGACAGGTCGTAACCCTTTCACCCGGCGCGAACACCGAGCTCGTTGTGGAAGTGGCGCAACATTGAATCAGTCAAAGCTCAATTCGTTGCCACGCTGGGCTTGGACGAGCCTTGCCGCGCTGATCCTCTGTGTCTGCTGCATCAATTCAGCCTTGCTTTCGCAGTCGCGGGACAACAGCGCTACACAAGCAGCTCCGGAAAGAACGGCAAGGGAAGGTCAGTACCGCATTGCCGGAATCCTGGTCAACTCCATCACAGGGGAGCCGGTGCGGCGCGCGACTGTGGCTGTGCTGGCTGAGAGCAACAGCCGTACCATCGCTTCGGTCGGGTCGGACAGCGAAGGCCGCTTCTCGTTGGAACGGCTGCCTGCCGCCTCGTATCAATTGACGGCTTCGAAGCGCGGATTTCGTACCGGATTCTTTGACGAGCACGACGAGTTCAGCAGTGCCATCGTGACCGGCGCCGATCAGGACACAACCCACCTGGTGTTTCGATTGACTCCTAATGCAGTTTTGCGCGGAGTTGTTTCGGGCGATGGCGGCGACCCCGTCGACGGCGCCAGAGTTTTGCTGTTTCAGCGCCCGCAACATCACGACCCGGGAGAGCGAACGACGCAGGTGGATGCAACCGTCACTGACGATGCCGGGGCATATGAGTTCAGCAATCTAGCGGCTGGTGAATATTTGCTCGCTGTCGTGGCAGAACCGTGGTACGCCCAGCACGGCTCAGAAAACGGACCGCAAGCGACCAAAGCCAACACCGAACTGGACGTCGCTTATCCTGTCACCTATTTCGATTCAACAAACGACGAAGCAGCGGCTGCGCCGATTGTTCTGACCGCAGGCAGCCGGGCAGAGGCGAACGTCAACCTGCACGCAGTTCCAGCTTTGCATCTCTCCATTGCAACGCCGCGCAAGCAGGACGGCTCAATTGCACGCGCGGAGTTGCAGAAAACTGTCTTCGGCACCGTGGTCACCGCCGAGAGCGCAGGCTTCATTGATTCGATGCGGACCGGGAAAGTGGAGATGAATGGTATCGCTCCCGGCCGCTATCAACTTGTCCAGGGCGATCCCCCGCGTGTTGTGGATCTCGACTTGCTTGCCAGTCTCCAGGTTGATCCCAATGTCGGCAGTCCAGCCGCGGTAGTGACCGGCACGCTGCAACTCGATTCGGGTCTGGCTGCTCCGGACGAGGTGAATCTCACCTTCGATCGCCTCGACAATGTGCCTGGTCCGGGTCAACTTGTGGCCGTAGCACATAAGGGCCGCTTCAAGTTTGATAACGTAACGCCCGGCTCGTGGACGCTCTGGGCCGTAAGCGGCGACAAAGCACTCTCGGTCGTGGCCACGACGACAGGCCGTGCACAACGCGCCGGGAACATCGTGACGGTGCGGGACCAACCGCTCAATCTTGTGGTGACTGTGAGCCAGGGCGCGACGCGGGTCGAGGGATTCGCCACGAAAGCTGGAAAAAGCGTCGCAGGCGCCATGGTGGTGCTGCTTCCGAAGGACACCGGGGCCTGGCAGTCGCTCGCCCGCCGCGATCAATCGAACTCCGACGGAAGCTTCGCCTTGCGCGACGTCGCTCCCGGCCAGTACACGCTCGTCGCTATTCAAGACGGCTGGTCACTCGACTGGTGGCGACCGGAGCTCATGGGGCGCTATCTTCCCGGCGGTACAGCCGTCACAGTAACAGGCAAATCCGGCAGTCTGATGCGATTACCCGCCACTGTTGCAGTACAGATGCGCTAACCCCTCGCTGGCCGTCCGCGCTTCGTGGAACAGGGGGCGAGAAGGTAGTCTATGAGGGTACCGGATTCGAGTTACGGCACCCGCTCAAGGGCAATGGCCCCAGGTGGCTGAACAGTTCCCGTTCGGTGTTCAGGAGAATTTCAATTGAAGAGTAAGTTCCTGTTTTTTGTCTTAATCATGGTTGCGGCCATTTATATGCCCATGACCGCCACATGCCAGGTTGCCCCAGATCGTGTCCCAAAAGAGCCGATCGGGCCCGTGTACAAAAATGAGGCATACATCGGATGGGGCTACACCAGTCTCAATCAAGTCAGTCAATCCCGCAGCGGCTTGCAGGGACTGAGCTATTCCTACACCCGCAACTTAACTGAACACTTCGGCCTGGCCTTTGACGGCGGCTCCTATCGCTGGGATGTCTCGGCGACGAACGAAGGCAGTCCGACCGTGGACCTGTTTCTCGCCGGCCCGGTGTTTCGAGTTGGTTTTTTTGAGAAGGTAGGCGGCTTCGCTCATGTGCTGCTTGGCGGCGCTCACACGGGCGGCGTCGCTATCCAACCGGACGTGTCGTTTGCCGGTGGCGTCGGACTCGGCCTGGACTACAATAAAAACCCGCGCTGGTCGTTTCGCGTTTACGGAGATGACATCGCATCCTCGTTCACTCTGACGCCATTTCAGCCTGGCTTCTCACCGCACATTCGCTGGAATGCCCGCGCTGGCGTAGGCGCCGTCTACCACTTCTAAATCTGCACAATAAGTATCAGTGAGGCGGAGGCGACGGCTTCCGCCTTTTCTGCGCGTGGGTGCTTCTCGAGCGCGAGGATTCGGATTAGGACGCTTGCGAGACATCGTACGAAATCGTCAGAATTCCGCTGCGCAGCACTTTGCTTTGAACATAGCGCAGAGGCCAGCTACGCCCCTTCGGCAGCAAACGAATGCCATCCCCAAGCAGCACAGGAACGACGGAAAGCTCGACGGTATCGACCAACCCCTCATCGAGGAGGCTGCGAAAAAGCACGCCGCCACCGAAGAGCCAGATATCCTTGCCTTCTTCCTCTTTGAGTTCCGCGATCGCCTCAGCAACTTTGAATCGCAGGATAGTGATTTCCGGGTGCTGAATCGGGCGAAGGGTGGTAGATACGACAAACACTCTCATGCCGAACTCGCTGGCGGAATGACGCTGTGCGAGCATTGCATCGTAGGTGCGGCGGCCCATCACAATGGTGTCGAACTGCCGGAAGAGTGCGCCGAAATCAAAGGTGGGATCTTGCGGAATCCAATCGTATTCTCCCTTGGGCCCCGCAATGAAGCCGTCCAGGCTCATGGCCGCGCTAAAACGTAATCGGCGTGGCGGTTGGCTCGGCATACCGCTATCCTTCTTCTGCCTCGCGCAGCTTGGCAATCACGGTGAAATCTTCGAGCGTGGTCACGTCACCCTTGATTTCGCCATGTGTGGCCAGTTCTCTTAACAGCCGGCGCATAATTTTGCCGCTACGCGTTTTAGGCAATGCCTCGGTGAAGCGAATATCGTCGGGCCGCGCCAGGGAACCAATCTCTTTGGACACCCATTTGCGCAGTTCATCTTTCAACTCTTCACTCGGTTGATGGCCGCTCTCGAGAGAGACGAAGGCGGAAATGGCCTGTCCCTTCAATTCATCGGGCCGGCCAACCACTGCTGCTTCGGCCACCTTCGGATGCGCAACGAGCGCCGATTCTACCTCCATCGTTCCCAGGCGATGACCGCTCACGTTGATGACATCATCGACACGGCCCATGAGCCAGAAGTAGCCATCGGGGTCCATGCGCGCGCCATCTCCGGTGAAGTAGCAGCCCGGCACATCGCTCCAGTAGGTCTTCTGAAAGCGCTCCGGATCGCCGTATACCGTGCGCGCCATCGATGGCCATGGCTTGCGAATCACAAGCAGGCCGCCGTGCCCGGGTGGAACGGGATTTCCCTCTCTCGTGACAACCTCGGGCTGGATGCCGAAAAACGGCCGCGTCGCCGAGCCGGGCTTCGCCGGCACCGCACCCGGAAGGGGCGCGATCATGATGGAACCGGTTTCGGTTTGCCACCAAGTGTCGACGATCGGGCATCGGTTGCGTCCGATCTTCTCGCGGTACCACATCCACGCTTCAGGATTGATCGGTTCTCCTACGGTCCCCAGCAGCCTGAGCGAATCGAGTTTGTGTTTCTCGACGTGCTGATCGCCCCACTTCATGAAGGCGCGAATCGCGGTCGGCGCGGTGTAGAAGATCGTGATCTTGTGGTCGTCTACGATCTTCCAGAAACGCGAGAAGTCAGGCCAGTTCGGTGCGCCTTCATACATCAGGATGGTCGCGCCATTCTGCAGCGGCCCGTAAACGACATAAGAATGCCCGGTGACCCATCCGATATCGGCTGTGCACCAGTAGATGTCCTCATCGCGAAGATCGAAGACATACTTCGTCGTGATGTAGGTCTGTACTGCGTAGCCACCCGTGGTGTGAACGAGCCCCTTGGGCTTGCCAGTGGTGCCCGATGTGTAGAGGATGTAGAGCGGATCTTCGGAGTCGAGCGGTTCGGCGGCGCAGGCCGTTGGCGCATTTGCCACAAGATCGTGCCACCAGCGGTCGCGGCCTTCCACCATGTTTACCGGCGAGCCCGTGCGCCGGTAGACGATCACATGCTTGACCGTCGGGCACGCCGGCATGGCTTCATCGACGGTGCGCTTGAGTTGAATCTCGTTGCCGCGACGATAGCTCGTGTCCTGCGTCAGGATAGCGACGCATCCCGAATCGTTGACCCGATCTGCAATGGCGTTGGCCGCAAATCCGCCGAAGATGACGGAGTGTACTGCGCCGATCCGCGCACAGGCCAGCAGAGCAATCGCCAGCTCCGGCGTCATGCCCATGTAGACGGCGACGCGGTCACCCTTCCTGATGCCCAGCGCCTTGAGGGCATTTGCGAATCGCTGCACCTCAACGTGCAACTCGGCGTAGGTCATGCGACGAATCTCTCCGGGTTCCCCTTCCCAGATAATCGCGGTCTTGCTGGCGCGGGCTCCCAGAGCATGCCGGTCGACGCAGTTGTAGCTCAGGTTGAGTTTGCCGCCGACAAACCACTTCGCAGATGGCAGGTTCCACTCGAGCACTTTGTCCCAGGTTTTGAACCAGTGCAGATCTTTCGCGATACTGGCCCAGAAGGCCTCGGGATCTTCGATGGATTTCTTGTACATCGCCTCATACTCTTCGAGGGTCTTGATGTGCGCCTTGCGGCTGAACTCCTGCGGTGGCGGGAAGACGCGCAATTCTCGAAGAGTGGAGTCCAAATCCTGATTGGAAAGAGATGAGACCGAACTGGAAACAGCCGGAACGTGCGTGGAAGACATGAATGAGTCCCCTTCAGGGAAAAAGGTGCAAGCCACTGCAAAAACGGACGGTATGGAGCCCTGTCCGCGAACAATGCGTGTTGGGTCACTTTATCGAGGTGGGGGCATGAGGGGCAAGTCACGAAATGGATTACACGGTAACCAGCGCGGAATACATGTGAGAGAACCTGATCATCTTGTTGAAAAAGGAAAGGCCCCGTGCAGCACCCGGCGGCAGGGGGCCTTATTGGGATTTGCTTCTTGTGATCAGGAAATTGGGTGTCGTTTCGCTTAAGGGAGATCGATGCGAACGATCTGGCCAAGGCCCGCCGGGGCTGCACCGAAGTTCGAGACGTGGGGATCGCCTCGGACCAAGGGTCATTGCGGTCGGAACGGACAGGCCGGTTGCGACGTTTTGAATGCTGCCATCTGCCCTGACGCGCACAACCTTGCCTTTGCCGGGAGTTGGATTCCCGGAGCATCAGAAAGTTCGAGCTCATAGAGGAGCCTGTCGGGTCCGAAGGCAGCTGACACTATGGCCGTGAATCCCGCCTTCGAGCCGAGCACTGGATGCCGTGTTGCTCGCAGGAAAGGGTGCAACACAAACGGTTCATCCGATGAACCTCTTTTATTCGGTCGAACGAGAGGGGTCACCAGCATCAGCTAAGCGAATTTCCCGTTTCATCCCAGATCAGGGTGCCGTGGGTTTCTTTGAGGAATATCGTGCCCACGACGAAGGTGAGCAACGCGACGGCAATGGGATAAAAAAGCCCCGCGTAGATATTGCCCGTCGCGGCCGACAAGCTCACACCGATGAGCGGGAGCA
>Ga0105237_10007121_pt1 | contig 12288 bp, 11 predicted proteins | sample KBSC24metaG_FD_81520 | JGI IMG/M metagenome (GOLD analysis project Ga0105237, IMG submission 81520) | Corn rhizosphere microbial communities from Kellogg Biological Station, Michigan, USA - KBS C2-4 metaG | ecosystem: Host-associated > Plants > Roots > Rhizosphere > Soil | place: Michigan, USA...
CCCGGGCTGACAACGCTCGTCTTCGAAGTATTTCACTGCCCGTGCGGGCCACCTGACTCATGTTGTACTGATCATCCGCAAGGTGGCCCGTCCAGTCTATCGCGACTGGCGTTCGTGATTGCGTAGAAAGGCGGCCATCATGCGATCCGTCACGGCGGTGTGATTGTCTAGCCATCCGGCGACATAGTCTGCCAGTTGGAGGGCCGCGTCCGTATCGCCTTTTTCCACCAGAGGCAAATAAAGGTCGATGCGTTTTCGTACGGCGTTGTGCTGATCTTTGTGCCAGGCGTAAGCCGGATAGCGGGCCGCGCGCATTTTACTTTCCTCACCCGCGAAATGCCCGGCGGCAGCCGCCACCAGATCGCGCGTTGCCTGGAGGAGTTGCGGAAGATCAGCTTTACTCGAAGCGGCGGACCGGACTTCGGTTACGTGGTGAAACAGGTCCTTATGTTCGGCGTCGAAGCCCGGCAGGTAGACCTCATGCTCGGGCGTCCACTCAGACGATACCATCCTGACAATTTTATCAGAATTAACGCATTGACGATCCCCAACTCCTAATGCATTACCATTTTGACTTTGTCATGCAAAGTACCCTACGATTGTTCCATGTGGCGACCAACCTGCCTGATTTGTGCTTGCGCACTCCTCACCATCTCTTGCAGTCGCTCGAATAACCTTCTCTTGGGACGGGTGGAGGCGACGGTCGGCGCTCACCAGGCGGTCGTCACCGACTGTTACCGAACGAGTGTTCCCCAGCCTGTTCAAGTGGAGCCTGCGGTCTATCGCTTCACTCCTTGCCGCGACGCCGATATCCTCGTCACCAAGGACGAATTGATCGTCAACGGGAAATCTTACGGCCAGTTACAGCCGCGCGACGTGATCGTTGTCGACCACAGCGTGGTCTCCGTGAAACATCCGTAAGGCTTACGGAACGAGTGCTACCGTGACGGTCACGGTGGCGCTTACTCCCACCGTGCCGGTTTGAACAGGAGTGGAAGCAGTCGCCGAAGGTGCGCCATTCACAATGATTGGCGTATAAGAGGTTCCCTCCTGCGCGGAAACGACTGCGCCAGTCTTTACACCGAGCCCCGATGCCATCGCTCCGGCATGTGCCAAAGCCTGCTTCGATGCAGCGGCGAGTGCCTGCTGTAGAACAGGTTCCGGATTTTGCAGCCCGAAGCTAACGCCGCTGACGTTGTTCGCTCCTGCCTGATTGGCCGTATCGATTAGGCTTCCGATGATGCTCAAATTCGTGGTGGTCACCTGCACCGTGTTGCTGGCGGTGTAGCCGATGATGGTGGGTGTGTTCCCGTTGCTATACCTCGGCGAAATGGAATAGCCAACTGTCTGAATCGTACCGGCCGTTCCGATTAGCCCTTTCAGAGCATTCTGTACCGCCGTAGCTAGTACGGAGTTGGACTGCCCGGCCTCCTGCGCGGTGGCGCCCTGAGTAACAACCCCCACCGTGAGCTGCGCCTGATCGGGTGTGACATTCACGGTGGAGCTACCGACCGCTTGCACGGTTCCCGTGGCAGTTTGCCCAAATACCGCGGCCGCGGCCAGCAGCCCGACGACCGTCAATCCAAAGCCCCTTTTCATCGAATCCTCCTGGTTCAATATAGCGCGCCCAGTACTCCGGTTTACAGACATTTACGGACCGCAACCGCAACCTCAGAAGGGAAACGGAGTTTAATAGTTACAGAGGTAGGAAATGCGCAAGAAAGCCGCGATTGCCCTGGTATGTGCGCTCAGTTTGGCGACATTTACAGGTATTTCCGCTTACGCCGGTAAGAAAAATGACGAGCAGGCCCGCCTCTTCGCCAAGCAGATTCCCGGTGCGGAGCGGATTACGCAGGCGTTGAACCGGCTGACATTCGGCGCGCGGCCAGGCGATGCGGCGGCAGTTCGTTCGATGGGGCTGAAGAAGTGGATCGCTGCGCAGCTCAATCCCGATAGCATCCCCGAGAACCCCGTTCTGACCGATAAGCTGAAGACGCTCGACACGCTGGCCATGTCTGCCGAGGAGCTGGTGAAGAACTATCCCACTCCGCAAATGGTGAAGCAAATGGTAGCGGGACAGATGCCGTTTCCCACCGACCCCAATCGCCGCATGATGATCGAAAGGCTGGTCGTGAAGGCCGAGAAGAAGCAGGGGCAAGGCGACCAGGTCAATCCCGACGCACCACAGGCCCAGCCGCTTGCCGACGTCCTGTCGCGCGAGGAAATTCGTGCGTTGCGTACCGGGACTCCCGAGCAGCGGCGGGCAGCTTTCCAGAGCCTTCCCAAAGACAAGCAGGATGATGTGATCGCCGCGATGGCGCCAGGCATGCGCCAGGGGCTTTTCCAGAATGCGTCACCCGAAGTGCGGCGAAAGATCGTGATGGCCAACGGACCAGCGCAGGTGGTCGCTCGCGATTTGATGGAGAGCAAGCTGCTGCGCGCAGTGTATAGCAATCGCCAGCTCTCCGAGGTTCTGGACGACTTCTGGTTCAACCACTTCAACGTCTTCTTGGACAAGGGCGCCGATCGCTACCTGATTACCGCGTACGAGCGCGACGTGATTCGCCCGCACGTGCTGGGGAAATTCCGCGAGTTGTTGGAAGCTACCGCGAAGAGCCCGGCGATGCTCTTCTACCTCGACAACTGGCAGTCGGTCGGCCCCAATGCTCCGCAGCCTCGCGCCGATGCCAAGAAGGGACGTCGCGGGCTGAATGAAAATTACGGCCGGGAGCTCCTGGAATTGCACACGCTCGGCGTGGACGGCGGGTACACGCAGAAGGACGTCACGGAAGTGGCGCGCTGCTTCACTGGCTGGACGATTCTGCAACCGCAGCGCGGCGGCGCGTTCAGTTTCAATAAGCGCACCCACGATTCGGGCGAGAAGGTGGTGCTGGGCGTGACGATTCCCGCCGGCGGCGGCATCGAGGATGGCGAGAAAGTACTCGACATCGTGGCGCACCATCCCGCGACGGCGCGATTCGTCTCCACCAAGCTGGCGCAGCGTTTCGTGGCAGACGAGCCGCCTGCGACGTTGATCGATCGCATGGCGCAGACGTTCCTGAAGACCGATGGCGACTTGAAGGCCGTGATGCGCACCATGATCGATTCGAAAGAATTCTGGTCGGAGGGCGCCTATCGGACAAAGATGAAGTCGCCTCTCGAAATGGTGGCGAGCGCGGTCCGCGCGGTCAATGGCGATATCGATTATGCCTTCCCGCTGGCCAACCAGATCGCGCAACTGGGACAGCCTTTGTATCGCAAGCAGGAACCGACAGGCTATTCGAATTCCAGTCGCGAATGGATGAATTCGGGTGGCCTGCTGGCTCGCATGAATTTCGCGTTGCAGTTGACGAATGATAAGGTGCCGGGCGTCAAAGTGGACATGGCGAAAGTCACCAAGCCTTCCGACCCGACATCCGGCATTGCGCTGGGTTCGCCTGATTTCCAGAAGAAATAAAGAGGAACTATGATTCAATCTCGTCGGATTTTTCTTCGCAATTCGGCTTTGGCCATGGTGGGGATGGGCACCGCGCCGCTCTGGTTGCAGCGCGCCTTGTATGCGAATACGGGCTCCGCGGGCCGCAAGAAAATTCTGATCGCGATTTTTCAGCGCGGCGCGGCCGACGGTTTGAATATTGTGGTGCCACACGGCGAGAAGGCCTATTACAACCTGCGGCCGACCATCGCGATTCCCCGCCCTGACAGCGGCGATGCGCAGAACTCAACGATTGATCTGGATGGATTCTTCGGCCTCCATCCTTCGCTCGCCCCTTTGAAGCCGCTCTTCGATCAGCAGCACCTCGCCATCGTCGACGCGGTAGGCTCTCCCGATCCGACGCGTTCCCACTTCGATGCCCAGGATTACATGGAGTCGGGCACGCCCGGCCTCAAAGCCACTCGCGATGGTTGGATGAATCGGGCGCTACCCAGGGAACTGGGCGAGGTCTCGCCGGTGCGTGCCGTCTCCCTCGGCGCCACCATGTCTCGTTCGATGACGGGACTAAATCCCGCAATCGCGTTACAGAGCATCGCCGGCTTTCAGGTCAAGGACGCGGAGGCCGCCAAACAGTTCGAGAACATGTATATGGGCAGCAAAGACCCGCGCATGCAGGCTGCCGGCCGGGAGACTTTCGCTGCCGTCTCAATGCTTCAGAGCATTCAAAAGCAGGCCTATACGCCCGCGGGGGGCGCCGAGTACCCGCGTAGCAACTTCGGCAACAGCCTGAAGCAAATCGCGCAGTTGATCAAGTCAAACGTCGGCATGGAGATGGCATTCGCCGATATCGGTGGGTGGGACCATCACGTCAACGAGATGGGACAGCACGCGTCGGAAGGACTTCTGGCCACCCGTCTGGCCGACTACGCGCAGGCCTTGCGCGCTTTCTGGCAGGACATGGGCGACCGCATGCAGGATGTGGCCGTGGTGACGATGTCGGAGTTCGGAAGGACAGCGCACGAGAACGGCACTCGCGGCACCGATCACGGCCACGCCAACTGCATGTTCGTCATGGGAGGCGAGGTAAAGGGCGGCAGGGTGTACGGCCAGTGGCCGGGTCTCGAGCGGGATCAGCTCTACGAAAATCGCGACCTGGCTCTGACGACCGATTTCCGCGACGTGCTAGGCGAGCTGGTGGCGAAGCACTTGGGGAATCCGCAAGTGAACGGCGTCTTCCCCGGATACTCTCCAAAGTTTGTCGGGCTGACGTAGAATCAGTGCGTTACCGAGCCGTGACCGCAAGAGCGTGGTGGAAGAAGTTTTAAGCCGATCCACGATATAATTTCGGGGTAGCCTGCGGATGTGGCGAAACTGGCAGACGCGCTGGATTTAGGTTCCAGTTCCCGCGAGGGAGTGTAGGTTCAAGTCCTATCATCCGCACCACCTGTATTGCAGCTACCGCATTCGGCCTACGCACTTCCAGGTGACCGTACCCCCCGGGTGCTCGCACCATTCGTATAATCGTTCGTCGGCGCCCAAGTACCTCTTTATGGACCCCTCCGGACTTTTTTCACTCCACATCATGATCGTGAGGTGGCATTCAGGTTTTCGATCGAGGATAACCGGCGAGGAGAACAATTCTTCGTGTGACATTAAAGGCTTTCGATCAGATGAGATTCAACAAGCGAAGGGGAAAATATCGGGCCCGACAGCACGTGAGCCAAAATTATTATAGTGTTTTTTTGAACAAATTTCGACCAAAACTGTCGCGATAGTACTACTACAGTGGTAGACTGCCGATACATCCTCCGTAGTTCCCTGTAGCACAAGGCACCCGGCGGACTAGCCGGGTGCCAATTTTCGTGTCGTCTTCTCCACCAACTCCGCGCTTCCCCTGAGTCCAGGCGGGTTGCAGGGCAAGAGCTATCCATAGTTAGGTACCGGCGGTACCGCGATGGGTAATTGACTTGTGCCCGGCGATCACCCTAGCATCTCCGTGTAGTGTGACCGTTCTATGACCGAGACCAGTCAAGTAGTCGGCAATTATGAGTTTTTCGGAATAGTCGATAAACCTAAAGCGGGCGTGACTTATAAGGTCCGCAACCTGGCTACCGGCGAGTTGGAAGCCCTTAGGACACTGTCCGGAGCCGCATACAGCGATCCAGAGTCTCTGGAGCGCTTTCTCCGGGAGATCAAAATCCACACGCGCCTGTCCCACCCCAACGTCGTAGCCTTCCACGACGCACTGGAGCTGGACGGCCGCCTCGTGATGACTTCGGAATTGGTCGAAGGGAGCACCCTTACGGAGCTTTTACAGCGCGGCGCCATGCCTCAGAAACAGGCGATTCAGGCGATGTGCCAGATTCTGTCGGGGCTGGAGGAAGCGCATGCCCTCGGCATCGTGCACCGCGGCATCACCGCCGAACACGTCACCATCGCGCGCGACGGGCAGGCCAAGTTGGGGGGGTTCGGCCTCGCCAAGCCCACCACCGATGTGAACTTGACGCGCGCCGGCGCAATCGTCGGTAATGCCCGGTACATGTCTCCCGAGCAGGTCACGGGAGTCGATGCCCTCGATGCCAGGGCGGATCTTTATTCTGTCGGGATTCTCCTGTTCTACACCCTCACCGGCAAACTTCCCTTCGATGGCGCCAACGATTTCGACATCATGGTGACGCAGGTGAGTACCCAGCCTCCCTTACCCAGTTCTGTCAATCCCGCAATCGCTCCAGAAACGGAAAGAGTCATCCTCACCGCGCTGGCCAAGAAACGCGACCAACGATTTGCGAGCGCGACCGCATTCCGCTCGGCGTTAGAAGCGCTGAACGGGGGTGCTGCGCCGCTGCCCGTACCCGCAGCCGCTACGCTCGTGCCGACTCCGCCACCAGCCGAGGTCCCCGTGTTCCAGAACCAGACCGAATCCAAGCCGAACCGAACTCTTTTCGTCCTGGGTTTCGTCGGCGTCGCGGTCCTGCTCATCGTCATCTACTTCGCGACGATGCACCGCGCATGAGAACCCTCCACGTTGGCGATGTAGTCGGCGATTACACCGTCATCGACGTGGCCGGCGCCGGTGGCATGGGAACGGTCTACAAGATCGAACACCTCATCACGCAGCGGATCGAGGCGATGAAATTGCTGCCTCCCAGTGTGAGTAATGATCCCGATCAGGTGCGGCGTTTCGAGCGCGAAATCCGTTTGCAGGCCCGCCTCCACCATCCCAACATCGTGGCCCTCTACAACGCCATCCGGGACGGCGACTCGGTCGCGCTGGTCATGGAATTCGTGGAAGGTGAGTCGTTACAGCACAAACTGGCCGCGGGTCCATTGCCGGTCGAGACGGCCGTCGATTTCACGGTCCAGGTGCTCCACGCTCTCGCCTACGCACATGCGGAGGGCGTCATTCACCGCGACGTATCGCCCGCCAACATCATCATCACCCGGGAGCAGGTTGCGAAGCTCACCGACTTCGGTCTCGCCCGCGGCGCTACCGATCTTCGCCTGTCCACTTCCGGAGCGCCCGTCGGCTCACCTTTTTATATGTCACCCGAACAGGTCAAGGGTGGTCACGATCTGGACCCTCGCACCGACCTGTATTCCATGGGCGCGGTGCTCCATGAAATGTTGACTGGGAAGAAACTGTTTGAAGCCGAGAGCGCCTTCGATGTCATGCGGGCCCATGTGGAAGCGGAGCCGCAGCCGCCAAGCTCGCTCCGTCCCGAAGTACCGCAAGCGCTTGACCAGGTGGTCGCCAGGGCCGTCGCGAAGGACCCAGCCGGCCGCTTCTCTTCGGCTGAAGAATTTCGCATCGCCCTGCGGTCCATCACCTCAGACATGCCGATGCTGCCCCGGCGATCCGCGCCTAAAGCATGGAATCCCCTGCCCTCGAGTTGGGCTTCCGAACTGCGGACCCTGCGGCCTTCCATACTTCTCGTCCTTGTGCCCACAGCGATGGCGACTGGCTTTTGTGCTGTTCAGTTCCTACCACCCATCCGTCACGTACCGGTCAAGCAGACGAGCCTGGCCGCGCCAGCCATTGCGACGAAAGCCGTGGAACCGCCGGCGCCTATCGTTTCTCCACCACCAGACACGCCGGTTCCCCTCGATCTGGCTGCAGCGCCGGACTTGCCTCGAAACGCCGAACCATCGACGCCCGCCCCAGTGGCGGCGGAACCGGCCGCCAAGGAAAAGCCGCGGCAGCGCCAAACGGCGCGAAGCACGGCGCTCCACGTCACCGGTAGCGTACAGCCAATCCCGGAGCCGCCCGCACCTAAACGTGATCTTCCGAGTCCCGTCGCGGCCGCTGAACCAACGATTCCCAAGCAGGATCTCGTGGAAGTTGCACCTGCGGCAACACCGCCCGCAACGACAGCGAATGCAGAGTCGACCGCTCCACCCGAAGCCGCCGCCGACAAACCGCAAGCTACCGGCAACCGTCTGATGCGAGCACTCGGCAAAGTGAATCCATTCCGGAAAGCCGCCAGGCGCGATCCACCCAAATCCCCACTGAAGCGGGACTGAACAGTCAGCCTGACATGAGATCGAACGACTCATCGGCAAATGCTTCAAACTGTTCGAACGAATGAGAACTCCGCTCCCAATCGAGGAAATCCGGATAGGCGAGGTCGGTAGGATAGCCAGGCGCCCGATTGTACAGCGCCACCACGACCATTGCGGTACGGTAGCGGATCAAGGACAACGCCATGCAAGACGCTGAAGAGGGCGGTGATCGCAATCCCCAGCGCGAGCGCGGCGATCGCCAGGCCCGGGCTCTTCCGCCAGAACGGGAGGCGTAGCGAAACCCCATGCGGGCATCATGGCGGAGTTGACGATGACAGGGCCTCTGCGAAGAGTGATTGCATCGCCTCAAGATAGGGAGCTAGGAAGGTCTCGCGGTCGATCCTTCCTTGTTTCGTTTCGACCGTTCCGTCAACGAAGTTCAGCTGCAAATCGCGCACTCCGAGGTTGCCGAAGAAGGTTCGGAGCCACGGCTCCAGATGATTCCTGGCGGCGTCAACCGAATAACGGCCGTAGTTCCGGCCTGCTGCTACGAATAAGGTGATCCGCTTGTCGTCGAGCGTGCCTTGCATACCAGACGGGGTCAGTGCAATCGTTTCTCCGAAGCGCACCACCTGGTCCACCCATAATTTGAAGCTCGAAGACGGTCCCCAGTTGTGCATTGGCACCCCGATGACACACTCGCCAGCACTCAGGAGCTCGTCGGTCAATACCGTCGAAAGCGCCAGGATGGCGTGCTGGCGCGGGCTGCGGGACTCGGACGGCGTGTAGTTGGCCGCGACCCACTCCGCATCGATCACCGGAATGGCTGTCTTGGTGAGGTCGCGAGTGACGACCACTCCTTCAGGGTTGGCGCGCTGCCATAGTTTCACGAATTCGCGCGTAAGATGCCGAGTGATGGAGCCTTCGCCCATAGGGCTGGAATCGATATGAAGCAGGACAGGCATATTTCCACAATATTCAACCAGTTGGTTGATTGTCAACCTGGTGGTTGAATATAATAGAATCGGAGCGTGAGAAGGAATCCGCTATGAACCGGACTGAGCAACAGGCCAGGAATCTCGATCTGATCTTCGGGGCAGTTGCTGACGCCACGAGGAGGTCCATACTCGACCGCCTTCGCAGTGGCACACTCACGGTGACTGAGCTCGCGAAGCCCTATTCGATGAGCCTGAACGCGGTCTCCAAGCACGTGAAGGCACTGGAGCGGGCGGGATTGATTCGCCGCACCATCAATGGCCGTGAGCATTCCTGCCAGCTGGATGCAGCGACGTTCGACGAAGCGTTGGATTGGATGAGCCATTACTCCGAGTTCTGGAGCGATCGAATCGGTGCGCTTGAAAAACATATCGTGAATAAGCGCAAACGGGGAGTCCAGTGAACGATCAGACGGTCACCGTACGGCGGACTTTGGCGGCATCGTGCGAGGAAGTGTTCGATGCATGGCTGGATACGGAGGGAATGCGGGAATGGATGCGTCCGGGGCCCGTTACGGACTGCGAGGTGACATTGGAACCGCGGGTCGGCGGGCAAATTCGAATTGTGATGCTGGCTCCCGGAGCGCAAATCGTGAACACCGGTGAGTTTCGTGTGCTGGAACGGCCATCAAAGCTGCAGTTCACGTGGATCTCGTCACGCTGGGGGAATCGGGAAACGCTGGTAACCGTGGAACTTCACCCACGCGATCGGCATTGCGAACTAATCCTCACCCACGAACGCTTTCCGATGGTACATTCTGCCAGACAGCTCGAGCTAGGCTGGGGCGGAATGCTGGACAGGCTGGCCAGGACTTTTTCGATCCGCGCGTGAACACCCGGACAGCCGGTTGGTCTACAATGCAAACGGTGGCCGCCTCCTTGGATGTAATTTCGCATGGCGGCCAGGAGATCAACGCAGATGTCTCTACGTATCAACGACGAAGCACCGAATTTTACTGCCCAAACCACGCAGGGCGAAATTGATTTTCACAAATGGATTGGCGATGGGTGGGCAATCCTGTTTTCGCACCCGAAAGATTTCACTCCCGTCTGCACCACCGAGCTCGGGTACATGGCTGGATTGGAGCCGGAGTTCAAAAAACGCAACACCAAGATCATCGGCTTGAGTGTTGACCCGGTCGAGAATCACGGCAAGTGGGCTGCCGACATCGAAGAAACGCAGGGTCACAAAGTAAACTACCCGATGATCGGCGACACCGAACTGAAGGTGGCCAAGCTTTATGACATGCTCCCCGCCGATGCGGGCTCAACGTCTGAAGGCCGCACAGCCGCGACCAACGCTACAGTCCGGACGGTGTTTGTGGTCGGTCCCGATAAGAAGATTAAGCTGATGTTGGTCTATCCGATGAGCACAGGCCGCAACTTCAACGAAGTGCTGCGAGTGCTCGATTCGCTGCAACTTACGGCGAGTCATAAGGTGGCCACGCCGGTGAATTGGAAGCCGGGCGAGGACGTCATCATTCCTCCGGCAATCTCCAACGAAGACGCCGAGAAGATGTTCCCAGGCGGTTGGAAGACGGTGAAGCCGTACCTCCGGGTGACAGCCGCACCGAAATAATTCCTCTGGCTTTCCCGCGGCTGGATCGACGATCAGGTTCTTAGTAAGGCCTGAACGTATTCCGGCCGCAGGGGAAGACGGTGGGCAATTTTTCCGGTCGCATCATGAAGCGCCGCAGCGATGGCCGGCGCCGCGAGCGCATTGGCCGCTTCCGACCCGCCGCCATAAGTGCCTACCTCCGGACGATTGATCAGCACCACTTTGATTTCCGGGACGTCCGCCATTTTGAGAATCGGATAGGAGAACCAGTCGCTACTGGTGATGCCGCTCTCATTGAAGCGGGCTTCTTCCAGCAGCGCGTGACTTACTCCCATTACTGCCCCTCCCTCGACTTGCCGCTTCAACTGGAACGGGTTTACGATGATGCCCGGGTCCACTGCAATCGTATACTTCTCCACGGTGATGGCGCCGGTTTCGGGTACGACGGCGATCTCGCAAATACACGCCCAATAGGTTGCGGAGCGGAGCATCGCCGAAACGCCCCGGCCACGCAAGGGCGTGGATCCACGAGCGGACTGTTTGGTGTGGGAAGGGCGCGGTTCCCAGCCCGCCGCTTCGCGAACGGCTTTGAGGACACCGATGACGCGGGCGTCTTTGGTGTGGTCGATGCGGAATTGAATGGCGTCCGCCCCGGCCAGCGCCGCGGCTTCACTAATGGCCAGTTCACGAGGGAAGTTCTGCTGGAACTGGCCGGGAGTCCGCATGCTGTGGTCGCGCAGTCCGACCGCGATGGGCGAGGCTTTCTGGCCGATTTGCATGGTGCCGTGACCGCGCTCCAGTAATGCCGGGACAGTGTCGTAGAGCCACGGGTCTTGGATGCCGTTTCCGGAGGAGGGGGCATCCGGAGCGGACATGGTCGGCAGTCCGGCGAGAACGGCGCCGATCGGGCGATCATCCTGCATGGCTGGCATGTAGTGGTCCGCCTGGTAGGCCACGATCTTTCCCTTTACATCCAGGGCAATCTCGACATCGGAATACGCCGCGGGCGATTGCGTAGACCATTGGAAATCTTCAGGCCGCATCCACTGAACGCGGACGGGTTTGCCGACCGCCTTTGAGAGGAGGACGGCTTCGTCTTCGGCACCTGCATTGCCGCCATTGGAGCGCCCGTAGTGACCCGCGCCAGGAAAACTGCGGATGACGATTTGGTCAATCGAGCTGCCCAGCATCTGCGCCAGTTGGCCGCGAAGCGCTTGCGGACTCTGATTGTGGGTATAGACGTAGACGGCTCCGCCGGGGCGGACATCGGCCACCGCGATGGTCGGTCCGATGGGCGCATGCTTCATGAAGGGAAGCTCATAGCTGGCCGCGAGTTTCTTCGACGCGCCGGCCAGTACAGGTGCTACGTCGCCTTTGTTCTTATCGCTTTTACTGATGGGAGTGGATTGCCAGTCGGCCTCTTTCCGCAGGTGGGTGAAGAGGTTGGTATGGCCCGGCAGTCCCTTCCACTCGCTCCACCTGGTGTCGCCGGCAACTTGCTGAGCAGCGCGAATGGCTTCCCATTCGGTAGTGGCGACAACGCCCACGAGGTTACCTTTGACGACGAGCTGCGCGGTGGGAAAACGATTCTTGTCTACCTGGCCGGCGGACAGCAGCGTGGAGCCGATCGTCTTCGGATGTACCATGCGCGCGTGGAGCATGCCGGGCAGGCGGACATCGGTGATCCACTGTTCCTTGGCCGCGACCTTGGACGCCGTGATGCTGTTCTGGTAGGACTTGCCGATGATCTTGTACTGACGGACCGGCTTGAGCGGCGGATCGCCGGTGATGGCAAGACC
>Ga0105237_10007123_pt1 | contig 12288 bp, 8 predicted proteins | sample KBSC24metaG_FD_81520 | JGI IMG/M metagenome (GOLD analysis project Ga0105237, IMG submission 81520) | Corn rhizosphere microbial communities from Kellogg Biological Station, Michigan, USA - KBS C2-4 metaG | ecosystem: Host-associated > Plants > Roots > Rhizosphere > Soil | place: Michigan, USA...
CAATGTCTTGTTCCGCGTACAGAAATTGAAGCCTTTGATATTACCACCAGTATTGATGAAGTAAAAAAACATTTTATAGAGACCAAGTTAAGCAAGATCGTTGTTTACAAAGACAACATAGATAATATACTTGGTTATATTCATCAGCTTGATTTGTTTAAAAAACCAGCCAGCATTCAATCAATTCTTTTACCTATTCCTGCTGTGCCTGAAAGCATGAGTGCGACAGACCTGATAAGTAAATTTTCAAGGGAAGGTAAAAGCGTTGCATGGGTGGTTGATGAGTTTGGTGGAACCTCTGGCATTGTTACCATGGAAGATGTATTGGAAGAAATTTTTGGTGAGATTAAAGATGAATATGATACAGAAGAGTTTGTTGAAAAGCAGATTGCCGAAAATGAATTTGTGCTTTCCGGTAGGCTTGAGCTGGATTACCTGAAAGAAAAGTATGATTTTGAGTTTCCGGAGAATGAGTCTGAAACCTTATCGGGCTATATTATAAGTGAGCATGAAACTATCCCCCGTCTTAAAGAAAGAATTATTATTGACAGGTACGAATTTGATATTCTTAATGTCAGCGACACAAGAATTGAAATGGTTAAAATGAAGGTCTTAAGATAACTCACTGCAGCAGGCTTCTGCTTAGGATTAATTTGCGGTGGTTGGCGGCTATTTTTCCAATTACATTTTCTTTCACTTTGTTTTTATCATTGAATACCCCATACCATTAACTTTGCCTGCCTGTTTAAGAGGCATAACTTAATGGCAAAATCATTTATCAGCAGGAGAAACGAAAACCAGGAGATGTCATTCGTAGATCACCTGGAAGAACTGCGTTGGCACATCATACGCTCCGTGATTGCAATTTTAGTAATGGCGGTCGTAATTTTCATCAACATAAGATGGGTGTATGAAAATATTATTGCAGGCCCTATCAATCCAAACTTCGTAAGTTATAAAGCGCTTTGTGATTTTAGTCATTGGTTGCATATTGGTGATGCACTGTGCATGCCGCCCATCAGCGTTAATATGCAGACAACCACTTTTGGCGGACAGTTCATTAGTGGTATTTCAATGGCGTTTATAGGCGCATTCATTATTTCATTCCCCTATATTTTCTGGGAGTTCTGGCGTTTTGTAAAACCAGCATTAAAGCCCAAAGAAGTAAGAAACACAAGGTTCATTATCTTTTGGGTTTCTTTCTTTTTCTTTCTTGGCGCAGCATTTGGTTATTTTGTTCTTGGCCCTTTTACATTTAATTTTCTTTCCAGTTTTAAATTGGGTTTCATGGTTGAAACAAAGCCAACCATTAATGACTATCTTGATAACCTTACCAATATCATTTTAGGTTGTGGCCTTGCATTTGAATTGCCCGTGCTTTCTTTTGCGCTAACAAAAATTGGTTTGATAACACCGCATCTTTTAAGACGCTCAAGAAAATTTGCAATCGTAGTAATATTAATAGTTGCTGCTGTAATTACGCCAAGCCCCGACTGGATGAGCCAGCTTATCGTTTTCACTCCACTATTTCTCTTGTACCAGTTAAGTGTTATCGTATCTGCAAGAGTTTACAAAAAGGATCACATGGATGAAGACGAAAAAGAATGGAGTTAGATAATAAGTCTATGCCAGCTGATTAATTTACAGAACGAAAAATTACTCAGTCATTCCTGGTAACTTACTAATAAAAAAAGTGTTGTATGCAATAACATACAACACTTTTTTATTGAAACCAGGATGGAATTTATAAATATGTTGTTGGGAGAATCAATAAAACTATCTACTTATCCAGGCAAATATTGAATGAATACATAAGTGTAATGAGGATGCTATAAATCGGGAATAGTAGTACAATTGAAAAGACGGCCAGCTATAAATTTAAGTAACGGAACTATCACGCAAGACCAAAAAATTCTGTCGCAATTTATTTTAAGCTGCTTACTATTTCACCAAGCTCCTTATCAATTTCTCCTTCTTTGCCATATTCAACAACACGGCCCATTTCCTTGCCATCCTGCATTACAATAAAGGTGGGAACGTTTGTTACATTAAAAGCTTTTTCAAGATTACCTGTGGTGGTCTTTGCCCTGTCTACGCCAATAAGGGAAATGCTTGATTCAGGAAGCCCGGCTTTATCTGCAAGACGAAAGAAAACGGGAAGAAGATTTTGGGTATCATGGCACCAGGTTCCGCCAAAAACAACTACCTGGAATTTGTTGACCTTACTTTTAAAAGATTCAACTGCTGCGCTGTTTGCTGTGCCTAAAGCATAATTCTGTTTAAACCAGTGAAAGGTTGTATCCCCCTCTATATCTGAACGCTTAAGGATACCTTTTAATACCTTTGTTTCATCATCTTTTATTATCTCGTAAGTATGACTCTGCGCTTTAATTTGAGAGAGACAAATTGTAAGTACGGCTGATAAAAATAATTTTCCGGTAAATAGCTTGCTCATGCACCTAAATTAGCCTTCAATTCTAATAGAAAGCTTCTGAATTTTGTTAAAGATTGTATAAGCTGCACGTTGGTATCGGCGCTTTTCCTGTTTTCTTTCAGGTATTTTTTAGCACCTTCGATGGAAAATTTGCGTTGACGTAAAAGATAATAAATCACCTGGAGGTTCTTAACATCTTCCGGTCTGAAAAGTCTGTCGCCTTTGCGGTTTTTACGTGGTTTTAAAATGTCAAACTCATTTTCCCAATAACGCACCAGCGATGTATTTACGTGAAACCATTTGGCAACCTGGCTTATGGCATAGTACTGTTTCTCAAACAGCATTTCATCATCCGGCACTTCTACAAGATCAAGCTCTGCATCTATCTCTTTAAAAGATTTTCTTCCTCTTTTTTTAACTACTACAAGTATTGGTCTTTTCTCAGGTGTTTTGGCAACCTCTGGTGCAGGCTCTTCTGTCACTTTAGGCTGCGGTTTGAGTTTTACCTTAACAGCAATTTTATCATCTTCAAAAACAATGGATGATGAGATTCTGGCCTCAGCCTTATCTTCTGTTTTATTTGTAACCAAATCCTCCACTGGCGTTTCAGGTTCTTCAGTGGCTGCTACTGCATCATGAGGTTCTATCGAGGCCAGGATGATATCTTCAACAGGAGCTGTTTCCACAAAAGCAGCAGTATCGCTGGCGTAAAGATTATCTTCATTAATAAATACATCTTTACTATCATCCTGCGATGTATCTGTTACATCAGAAGTGGCTAGAGGCTCTTCATCAGTTGCTTTAACAACAGCATTTACAGTAGGCGTGTTGCTTTCAACAGCAGAAAGCGTGTCTTCTTTTTTAACAGAAGGTGGCGCAATCTTTTCCTGTTGTTCAGGCTGTTCCCAAAAACCAAATAAATCCAATTGTTTCATCCTGTAAAATTAACACGGATAAACACCTTTTTTACATGTTTTTATTCGTGGTGGATAAGATGTAAGTATCTGCTTAACGTAGTAAGTTTGTCAAAAATTATACCGTATGCAAAACATACATGCAATATGTGTTTGCGGAGCTGGCACTATGGGTAGCGGCATAACACAGGTTGCTGCACAAAGTGGCCTTAATGTAATACAGTATGATGTAAGCGATGCAATGCTGCAACGAAGTAAATCTGCCATAGATGCTTCGTTGTCTGCACTTGTACAAAAACAAAAAATAACTCCTGAAGACGCAACCAATGTTTTAAAGAATATTCATTACACCTCTGATATTATCACATGCAAAGCTGATGTTGTTATTGAAGCAATCATAGAAAACCAGGAGGCTAAAACCCAACTGTTCAGAAATCTGTCAAACATTAATAAAGAGCATACCATTTTTGCGACTAACACATCCTCCATTTCCATTACAGCAATTGCGAACGATGAAAGTTTTGCATCACGGGTTGTAGGCATGCACTTTTTTAATCCCGCTCCGCTAATGAAACTTGTTGAAGTTATAAAAGCAAGGCAAACCGATGTAACTGTTGTGGATAGCATTTTCCTTCTTGCAAAAAAAATGAACAAAGTACCCGTTGTTTGCAATGATTCACCAGGTTTTATTGTTAACCGGGTAGCAAGACACTACTATCTTGAGGCAATGAAAATGGTTGAAGCCGGTGAAGCAGATTACACAACCATAGACGCTATAATGGAATCATCAGGCTTTAAAATGGGGCCATTTAAATTGATGGATTTGATTGGTCTTGATATTAACTATACGGTGAGTGATATTGTCTGGAATAACCTTGGCAAACCTGAACGATTAAAACCATCTGCACTTCAAAAATCAAAAGTGGAAAAAGGTGAACTGGGCAAAAAGAGCGGAAGAGGGTTTTATGAATATTAATTTTTAAAGTTTCAGGTTGTCAGTTGCCGGTCTGTTGAAATGTCCATTCCTATTGCCTTGCCACAGCGTTTCACGCAAAGACGCTAAGACGCAAAGAAATATTAAACAATTTAAGCATCGCTCATCTTCGTGCCTTTGTGCCTCCTTACCTCTTTGCCAACAAGCATCACTCTTCCTTAAACTGAAAAGTTTCTGCTTCTAAAGAATACGGAGTTACCTACATTTGAAAATTAAAATTTTTTACGCTGATGGTTCTCGTAACAGGCGCAACAGGATTGGTTGGTTCTCATCTCATCAAGACTTTATTGCAAAAAGGTGAACAGGTAAGGGCTTTATATCATAATTCACTTCCTCCACAAAGTTTGCAAAAAGCAGAATGGGTTAAATGTGATATACTTGATATTATTGCGCTGGAAGAAGCACTACAGGATGTAAAACAGGTTTACCATTGTGCAGCGATTGTATCGTTTAGCCCCAAAAGAAAACATCTTCTCTATCAAACAAATATTGAAGGCACAGCTAACATTGTTAATGCATGTCTTGATGCAGGAATAGAAAAGCTGGTATATGTAAGTTCAGTTGCAGCGCTTGGCAAAATAAGCAATGGTGAATTGATAACCGAAGCCATACAATGGGACAGCGAAAGCGATAACAGCGAATATGGTAAAACAAAATACCTCGCTGAAATGGAAGTATGGCGTGGCATTGCGGAGGGTTTAAATGCAGTGATTGTCAATCCCGGGATTATACTTGGCTCCGGTGACTGGAATAAAGGCTCTGCTGAAATATTTAAAACTATCTATAAAGAATTTCCATGGTATTCAGAAGGCGTGAATGGTTTTGTTGATGTTGCCGACGTTGTTAATGCCATGATTTTACTGATGGAAAGTAATATACAGGCGCAACGTTTTATATTAAGCGTTGATAACCTTTCTTATAAAACATTATTTACAGAAATTGCCCGTTGCTTTAATAAAAAACCGCCACATAAAAACATAAGTCCCTTACTTGCTGCAATTGTATGGCGTGCAGAAAAAGTAAAAAGCCTGCTTACAGGTAAAGACCCGATGATAACAAAAGAGACCGCACATTCCGCACTTGCAAAAGTGTATTATGATAACACCAAGCTGGTTAAATTTCTTCCGCAGTTTAAATACACATCATTGAAAGAATCATTACAGCGTATTTGTGTAGAGCTAAAAGAACAATATCAACTTTCGTAAACACGAATTGATAGTTTAATTACTGATTCAATTACTTGCTTTTTAGTTTCTCCCACATTTCAGGAATACGCTTTATCCAGACAAGCTCACGTCTCTTGACAGAAGCATCTTCAGCAGGATAACCAAAATAAGTTTTATTGCCTTTTAACGAAGATGGCACACCGCTTTGTGCAAGCACAACAGCATTAGCACCAATGGTTAATGTTTTGCTTACACCAACTTGTCCCCATAGCGTTACACCATCTTCAATTATTGTTGCTCCGGCAATACCAACCTGTGCTGCAAACAAACAGTTTTTGCCAACATAAGTATCATGACCTATGTGCACCATATTATCCAACTTTGTACCGCGACCAATAAATGTGGAAGCTGTTACTCCCCTGTCTATGGTACAACCCGCACCAATTTCAACATCGTCTTCAATAATAACATTACCACAGCTTTGCATTCGTTTATACCACACATCCCTGTTTTTTTTAGTATTGTAATAAAATGCATCGCTGCCTATAACAGTTCCTGCCTGTATAACAACATTATCACCAATTACAGTATAATCCATGATCGTTACGTTAGGATGAATAACACAATGTTTTCCTATAACAACTTCTTTACCAATAAAAACATTCGGCATAACAATGGTGTCATCTCCAATTACTGAAGTATCACTAATTGACCTGGTTGTAGCGGTAAAAGGTCTGTACTGATTTACAATAGTTAAGTATGCTTCAAATGGGTCTGCTACATACAATAAATTTTTACCGGCAGGTACTATAACATCTTTTGTATTGATGATGATGTGCGTTGCCTCGCTTTGCAAACATGCGTTATAATATTTTGGATGATCAACAAAACATAAATCACCTTTTTCTACTTTATGAATCTCATTAATGCCAATTGCAACAGTGCTTGAATCACCAACTATCTCAGCATGTATTAAATCAGCAATCACTTGTAATGTAACAGGCAAAGGAAATTTCATAACAATCAAATTTTCGGCTTCAAAGGTAGTATGCAAGCACTTGCTTTATAAAAATTAATATTGGAAGTATTGATTGCTTCTTTGTTACTTGCAAAACAACTATGTGCAACAATTAAAAGAAGTTATGAATGTTTTAAGCAAATAACCATTTGGCTGAAACCCTTTATTCATCAATGTTTCAGCGAAGTACTTTTTGAATGATGCATACAAAGAGTTATACATTCAACAATAAAACTTAAGCGTAACCAATGCATCACACGCAATGAAATTCACATCTTAAAAAAAAATGTGAATAAAATTGTTTGAAAAATTTTTTGTATTGGTGAAAACTCTTTTTAATATTGTGATGGGAATTTACTTTCCCATTACTTACTAACCCATCCATATATTAAAGTCCCGCATCAAGCGGGGCTTTTTTTATTATGTATCACTACTACATCATCTACAAACCATACCTTGTTTTATCCCAGTTTACATCGCAAGACGGGAAGCAATCACTCAAAGATTTTTTTGATGTACCTAAAGATGTTTATGCTGTAGGCAGACTTGATTATGACAGTGAAGGTTTATTAATTCTCACCAATGATACAAAGCTTAATCATCGTTTATTAAACCCTTCATTTGCACATGAAAGAGAATATTGGGTACAGGTTGATAGCGCTATTACCAATGAAGCTATTCAACAATTAAGTAATGGTGTTGAGATTAATGTTGATGGTAAAATTTATACTACAAAAAAAGCCAAAGCATCTTTATTCAACAACTTACCATCAGTACCGGAAAGAGTACCGCCTATTCGCTTTCGGGCTAATATACCTGCTCCGTGGGTTAAGCTGATTCTCACAGAAGGCAAGAACAGGCAGGTAAGAAAAATGACAGCCAAAACAGGCTTTCCTACATTGCGCCTGATACGTTATCGCATAGCAAACATTGAGCTTGGTGAGATGCAGCCAGGAGATATAATAAAGCTTTCAAAAAATACTTTGTATAATAAGCTTTTCGGCACATCCAATCCCTGATATTAACTACATCTTATTGCCGCGGATAACAAATTAAAAAGCCGGTGCTTATCAACAGCACCGGCTCTTAACTTTATTATTTTCAGTATCAATACTATACAGATCCTGTAAACTGTTTTAAGAACCTTATATCATTTTGAGAATATAAGCGCAGGTCATTCACCTGGTATTTTAACTGCGTTATACGTTCTATACCCATACCAAAAGCAAAGCCAGTGTACTTGTTACTGTCAATACCAAAATTTTCAAGCACTTTAGGATGCACCATACCGCTTCCTAATATCTCTACCCATCCTGTATGCTTACAAACTGTACAACCAGAACCACCACATATCAGGCAACTGATATCCATTTCAGCACTTGGTTCTGTAAACGGAAAATAAGACGGTCTGAAGCGAACCTTAACATCTTTGCCAAACATTTCCTGTACAAAGAAATAAAGTGTCTGCTTTAAATCTGCGAAGCTTACGTGCTCATCTACATATAGACCTTCTACCTGGTGAAAGAAACAATGTGCTCTTGCACTAATGGTTTCATTTCTGTAAACACGGCCCGGACAAATAACACGAATAGGCGGCTTTTGTTTTTCCATTACACGCGCCTGTACACTGCTGGTATGTGTGCGCAACAACCATGCAGGGTTTTGATTGATATAAAACGTATCCTGCATATCACGCGCAGGATGATCTTCGGGCAAATTCATGGCGCCGAAGTTGTGCCAGTCATCTTCAATTTCCGGTCCTTCTGCAACAGCAAAGCCAAGTCTTTTAAAAATAGATACTACCTGGTTGCGGACAAGGCTTAACGGATGGCGTGAACCAACAGGAACAGGTTCCCCAGGTAATGTTATATCAAGCTGAGCTTGTTGAGTTGTAAGTGGAGAATGTGCGGCTTTAAGCTCTTCATATTTTGTTTCAGCCACCTGTTTAACCTCATTCAACAACTGGCCAAATTCTTTCTTACGGTCATTGGGCACATTCTTCATTTCACCCATAATATTCTTCACAATGCCTTTTGTGCCAAGATATTTAATGCGAAACGCCTCTGCACTATCCGCACCGTTCGCTTCGTACGCATTAATTTCCTGCTTTAATTCTTCAATCTGTTGCACTAATTGTTCCATGCGGCGAAGATAATGAATAGTAAATAAGATGAAAAGACAGTAAAGTCAAAGAAGTCAGGAAGACAGTGACTCAGATATAAAGTATTCCTGACTTTAATCTCCGTTCCCTAAACAGTTTCTTCCTTTTGACAAGAAGAAAATATCTTGTTAAACGGGCGATATAAATTTTAGTAATTTTCTGTCAGCAGATTCACTTGAAAAGAGTTAAACAAAATATCTGTATTGCAAAGCTGTTAATAATAATATTTATTACCTGCACACATTTGTATGCGCAAAACAAAACCAGCTACACAGCAAAAGTATTTGGCACAAGAGAGGGACTTCCTTCTGCAGATATCAACTGCGTAATGCAGGATTCTGAAAACTGGCTATGGATAGGTCATAGCCTTGGTTGTTCACGCTATGATGGATACAGGTTTACCAATTTCATATTCGCAGGTAACCAGCCTGTTGGTATTGTTTACAACATACAGGAAGGCGATAACAAGATAAAATGGGTTGCCTCTGAAAAGGGCCTCTTCTGGAGCAGGCACAATAACATGACCTATGTAAAATTTATTGAAGACAGAACAACCGTTTTCAATATTTTTTTTTCAGCAGACAAAACCATGTGGTTAAGCACTTCTATCGGTCCCGTTTCTTTCTCAAAAGAAGAAACAATACAAATGTTGAAGGGCACTAAAGTATCACTTAACGATCACCTGCTAAAAGGATGGAATACATCAGGCATACATGATGATGTAAAAACCGTTGTTACAGATGATACGCATGGTGTTTATATATCTACAGCGGAAAAACTTTATTACTATAATCTTAATCACTTTCAAATTGTCTGGAATAACCGTGGGGATATAAAAGATTATGTGATGAACATGTACTATAACGGCCAAGATTCTCTCTTTTTCACTACTTCTATTTCAGGTTTACACAGTTTTATTCATCATAATTATACTTACTATAATAAAATTGGCAGTACAGGTGTAACAATAACAAAAACTAATAACCAGTTTTATTATGCCAATGCAAAATCAGTGAGTCTTTTTTTTCCGCGTGAAAACAATGCACAACTGATATGCGACATTTCAGGGTTTCAAAACAAATGGGTAAAAAATTTTTGTATTGATAATGAGAATAATTTCTGGATAGCCACCAACCAGGGGCTTGAGCTGTTGCAACCCGTGCGCTTCAATACTTTTACAGATAAAGACTTTCCTGATGTGCAGGAACTTTACAGCATTGTACAGCTAAAGGACAATACTATACTTGCCGGAAGTAACCGCGGCAAAATATACATGTATACTAAAGGGCTTTTTACACGTTATCCATCCGGTGACAGAAAGGTAGTGCCTAATGCAGAAGTATTCAGCATATATGAGGATGACAAGGAAAACGTATGGTTTGCTACCGGCTATGAAGGCGTTAGTATTTTAAGTAAAGGCGATATCAAAAACTACAATGTACATAATGGGTTGAGAGATAATTCAAATTTTTTCTTTCTCCATACAGAGAAAGGTTTATTTACAGGAGGAGATCATGGTATTACACTGTTTGAAACCGACAGTAAAACCGGCGGATATATTTTGAAGAATTATCGTTTTTCTCTTCCACGTAACAACTACACAATTTTTAAAACGGCGATTGAAGCTGAAGATAAAACGCTATGGCTGGGAAGCAACATGGGGCTGTTTCATTTCTATAGAGATTCTCTTTATCCTGCTTTTATTAAAAATCTTGAAAACGTTGTATTAAGCATTACTGATATGCAGCAGGATAAGTACGGCAATATATGGATAAGCACATTGGGCCATGGTTTATTGCTATGCAGATTTAAACAAGGGCAATTGGAGCTGCAACAAAAATTTGATTCACGTAACAATCTGCGTTCAGATATTTTCCTGAAGATTTTAATAGACAAAGATGAAAATATATGGGCAGCATCTTACGATGGCATAATAAAGCTTGAAGCTGAACAAAACAGCAACCACTACCTTGCCAGCTTTTATACGGCAGAAGATGGTTTTATACGCAACGATTATCAGCGCATCAGTTTAATGCAGGATAATGAAGGAACCATCTGGGCCGCTTCATCCAACGGTATGGTTAATTTTAAATCGTTTGATGAGCATATTGATTCCTCCAGTCTGCGGTTATATATCACAGGCCTTCAATCAGCAGACAGCGATTACTATTTCGGCAATGGCATAGACAATGCGCTGCAAGACAAAATGAATTTTAATGCCCGCAATAATAACCTCACCATCAGTTATGCAGCTATTCATTTATCTAACCCGAAAGATGTACATTACCTGTACCGGCTTGCAGGCATTGACACTGCATGGGTAGATGCAACCAATGAACGTACGGCCATTTATCATAATCTGCCAACCGGCAATTATGTTTTTGAAGTAAAAGCTTCTGCTGGCAATAACCAGTGGACATCACCTGTAACACTATCCTTTCAAATATCCCCTCCTTTCTGGAAGCGTTGGTGGTTTTTACTGCTCACGGCCATATTTATTGCAACACTTATTTTTTACCTGCTCAAATTGCGTGTACGCTCCATCAAAAGAAACGAGGCCCAAAAAACGGAGATGCAAAAGCTTCGTGCCATGAGTTATGAATACCAGTTGGAAATTGAGCAGATAATCAACTATTTCGCCACATCAATTTCCGGTCAGAAAAATATGGATGATATGCTGTGGGACATCGCCAAAAACTGCATCTCAAAACTTGGCTTTGAAGACTGTGTAATTTATCTGAAAGATGATGTAAGAAACATACTCATGCAAAAGGCTGCATGGGGGCCCAAAACGTCTGCGCAGGATGTAATCATTGATCCTATTGAAATACCTGTCGGCAAAGGTATTGTTGGAACAGTGGCGCTTACCTGCAAACCTGAAATTGTAAATGATACATCCCTCGATGAGCGGTATATTGTTGATGATGAACGACGATTCTCTGAGATAGCCGTTCCTATCATTAATAATGGCCATGCCATTGGTATTATTGACAGCGAACATTCAAGTAAAAATTTTTATACAGAAAGGCATTTACAGATTTTAACAACCATTGCATCTTTATGCGCAGATAAAATTGATAAGGCAAGAGCAGAGCAACAGGCACGTGAAAAAGAAATTGAATTAATCAGGTTAAACAGCGATCTTGCGACCTCTCAGCTTACAGCATTGCGCAGCCAGATGAACCCGCATTTTATTTTTAATGCACTTAATTCGGTACAACAGTATATTCTTACAGGTGATGTGGATGAAGCCAACAAGTATCTTTCAAAATTTTCAAGGTTGCAAAGAGAGATACTGCATCACTGCGATCAAAATTTCATTTCTCTTGAAAAGGAAATTGAAATGCTTAACCTTTATCTCCAGTTAGAACAACTGCGCTTTAATGAACAGTTTAATTATAGTGTAAGATTTAGCGATGATATAGATCCATCAGAAATTAAAATACCTCCAATGATGCTTCAGCCTTTTGTTGAAAATGCCATTTGGCATGGCCTGATGCCCAAACAAGGGCCTAAAGAAATTACCATTGATTTTATGATTAAAGAAGAACAGCTTATGATATGCACCATTAAAGACAATGGTATCGGCCGGGAAGCAGCA
>Ga0105237_10007125_pt1 | contig 12287 bp, 8 predicted proteins | sample KBSC24metaG_FD_81520 | JGI IMG/M metagenome (GOLD analysis project Ga0105237, IMG submission 81520) | Corn rhizosphere microbial communities from Kellogg Biological Station, Michigan, USA - KBS C2-4 metaG | ecosystem: Host-associated > Plants > Roots > Rhizosphere > Soil | place: Michigan, USA...
ACGGTCAGTACCGTAACGCGGTAGCGTCGGGTCGTGCGTGAGCCTCTCAAATTTGCCAGGAATATCGTATGTTCGAGAACTGACCCGACGCTACCGCGTTACGGTACTGACCTCATCCAAGCCCGAAATTCTGACTTTGAGGCAAAGCCTCTGACGACAACCGTTTCAATAACTATTTCAACAAATTCGGCCATTTACCGTGTCTTCTCAATGAGACGCTATAATGCTACCACCGGCAAAGCTCCAGTGATTCATCAGAACCGAGGAAAGGGTCTGCGAGAATGTCTACCATCAGCGAAAGGTTTCTTCCGGGCGTCGGACGCAAGTTCCAGGTCGAGACGACCAGCGGCGATCGATTGGTCATCGTCATTCACGACGACGGCATGCGCGAGCTCTACCATTTCACGCGCCGCAACATGGATCGACCGTCGTCTGTCCTGCGACTGTCTGACGGCGAGGCACGTCAGATCGCCGGCATCATCGGCGGGCTCACGTACGTGCCGCGAAGTCTGCCGATGGCGGAGGTTGTGCTGGAAGATCTCGTGCTGGAGTGGTTCACGATCGAACCAGGCGCGGCATGTATCGGCAAAACCATTCGCGAACTCGGAGTTCGTACACGCACTGGCGCATCCATTGTCTCTATCATCGAACCGGATCAGACGAAGCGCACCAATCCGGAAGCTGACACCGTCCTAAACACAGGAGCGACACTGATCGTCGCCGGTGACCGGCCCACGATCAATGCTCTCAAGCGTCTCCTGATCGAAGGAAAGGTGTGAGTCGATGGATCATGTCGTTCTGGAAATCGGGTTGGCGCTCGCGCTGATCGCGATCGCTGTCGGACTGGCCCACAAACTCGGCGTATCCAATGTTCCGTTCTTGATTCTGATCGGTATGGCGGTCGGACCTCACGCGCCGCAGATCGGTGTCTTTGATTTTCGCTTCATCGAGACGCAATCACTGATCGCGTTCATGGGGCGAATGGGCGTGCTGTTTCTACTCTTCTATCTTGGTCTCGAATCAAATGTCACGCGCTTGATCGAAGCGGGACGATCAATTCTGGCAGGCGGTTCGCTTTACGTTGGACTCAATTTCACGATCGGGTTCACTTACGGTTACCTTGCGGGATTCCCTCTGCGCGAGACGTTGATCATTGCCGGTTTGACGACTGTTTCATCGAGCGCGATCGTCGCGAAGATTCTGTTCGACTACCGGCGCACAGCGAATCCTGAGACAGAATTGATCCTCGGCATCACGATGTTTGAGGATGTTTTTCTCGCAGTGTATCTGTCACTCATCTCCGGCATCATCCTGAGTGGCGCGAGTTCGTTTGCGGGAGTGGCATCGTCGGGCGGTATCGCGCTTGGTTTCATCGTCGGGCTGATTGTGATCGGACGTTGGGCGACGCCACTCTTGAATCGAGTGCTGCGTATCTCTTCAAACGAAGTATTCGTCGTCGTGATCTTCGCTTGTCTTTTTCTGTTAGCGGGATTAGGTGAGACGATCCACGTTGCAGAGTCTATCGGCGCACTGCTGCTCGGCTTGATTCTGGGAGAGACAGAGCACAGCGAGCGCATGGAACGTTTGATAGTGCCGTTCCGTGACTCGTTCGGGGCGATCTTCTTCTTTGGTTTCGGTCTCTCGATCGATCCGTTCAGTCTCGGCGGCGCGGTTTGGCTGGCTCTGGGTGCAGCTCTGCTTTCGCTCGTTGGCGTTGTGGTCGCCGGCATGATCGTGGGAGCACGCGCGAAACTCTCGCCGGTCGGAGCGCTCAACACATCGTTCACGCTGCTCGCACGCGGCGAGTTCTCGATCATCATTGTCAACCTTGCGATTGCCGGCGGCCTGGCGACGGTGTTGCAGCCGTTCGCGGCGCTGTACGTGTTGATTCTCGCCAGCGTTTCGCCGTTGTTGGCGAAAGAGTCGGATCGAATTTACGCGCTGGCCGCGAGCCTGGTGGAACGTCTCGGGAAGCTATTCAGCCGTCGCAAGAAGGAGGAGACGTCAGACGACGAAGCGGAAGTGCTAATACCACCTCAAGACGCGCAAGATGTTTGAGAAAACTTTCTCTGCGGCCCTCTGCGTATCTCCGCGTCCTCTGCGTTGAAATCGCTGCTTAACGCAGAGAACGCGGAGATACGCAGAGGGCCGCAGAGAAGAGAAAATCAGGGTTTGATTCTGATGGTTCCCGCGTTACTGATTTGCGCATGAGCTTTTATGCGGATCGTACAGGTGCCTGGAGCGAGGCTGTCGGGAAGCCGGAAACTTACCTGAACAAAGTCGGCGCCGGTTACCGCACGCACGTCTTCCGCCGGTACGTCATAATTTTGACTGTTGCTCCCGACGAGATTCACTACAACCGCAGAAGCCTGTTCACCCGGCCCCAATTGCAAGTTGCGCACGAAGACGAGCACTCGCGTGTTGTGATCCGTGCTCGAGTTCAGCAGGTTGTTGCCGTCGAGTACCGAAAACGGATCTCTGAACAGCGTCAACACCTCGAGCGCTGCGGCCTGGTCCGCCGCCGGTCCTAACTGATCGAGCAACAGTTCGACTGATACCGGTGTGCCGACGGTGTATATCGCGCTCTTCACGGCACTCGCGATAAATCCCGATCTAAACGCGCGGGCTTTCAACGTCAACGAATGGTCCACCATAACAAATCCGCCTGACGCGATAACCGGATCGCTATCAGTCGGATCTGTTCCGTTCGTCGTGTAGTGAATAACGCTGTCTGGAGTTCCGCAAACGATCTGGACCTGACTGGCTACGATCGTTCCTTCCGCGATGCTGAAGATCGGTCGTGCGACGGTGAGATTTTCGCGGACGAGAGCGGGATTGAGACTGGAAAGGGTCGTGCCGATTCCCAGGATACCAAACGGATTGACGCCCCAGGCTCGAATCATACCGCCAGTAGCTGGATCACCGATCAACGCGAAACCCGAAGCGCCTCCGGCGACTGTTGCAAACACATTTGAAATCCCAGGTACGGAAACGGGCGTGGGATGAGATAGGAAATCCTGACTTCCCAGGCCGAGCTGGCCGCTATCATTTCGCCCGAAGACTTTGAGCGTGCCCGATGGTTCGGTCACGATCGCAAACTCCGAGCCGGCCGAAACATGCTTGGCCGTCAGCCCGGGGATCTGCGTGGGGACCGGATATGGACCATCGTCGGAAAGACCGCGACCAAGTTGCCCCTTCGAGTTGTTGCCAAAGGAGAGGACGCTCCCATTCGGGTTGAGCACTATCGTCGCCGACGAACCTGGAGACGCGCTAAGCATGCCTTTCAATGCGGGCAACTCCAAAGGCGACATCACGCTTAGAGCGCCTGACGAACCATCTCCAAGTTGGCCCGAGAAACTGGTGCCCCAACCGAACACCGTACCGTCACCCTTCAGCGCGTACGACACGCCACCTCGCAAGAAAATACTGACGATGCCGGAAAGACCGGGCACAGGAACCGGAGTTGGATGATCGCCAAAGTCCGCCACGCCGAGACCCAAATCACCCTGGGTGTTTGCTCCCCATACCCACACAGTTCCGTCTGATTTCAGCGCCATCGCGTGAGTTCCGTTTGCCGCGATCGCCGTTACTGACGATAGGATTGTCTGGACCGGACGATTTGCGGGGCCAGAAGCCATCGATCCGGTTCCCAACCTACCCCACGAATTGTCGCCCCAGGTCCACACGGTGCCATCGCTTTTCAGCGCCAATGAAAAGTTCTGGCCTGCGGCGATGTCCACCACTGACAGCAGATCTTCTATCTGGACAGGAACGTTCCGTTGCTCAAATGTTCCGTCACCCAATTGTCCAACGACATTGAAGCCCCACGCCCACACGGTGCCACGTCGCAGGGCGAGAACGTGATTTCCCCCGATAGCGAACGCGATCTTCTTCGCTTCCGTAAACGGGGTTATCTCATTTACGTGAAGAATTGTATTGGCGCCGTTGTTTGCCGGATTGGGATCTTCAACCGAGCTCGAGATGTTTGCGGTTGCCGTAAGCGCGGTTCCATTCGCCGCATTCACTTTTGCCGTTACTCTGAAGTTCGCGAACAGACCACCGAAGATGTTCTGGAACATCGCGGTCGCGGTTCCACCATCCGCACCCGCCGGAGGAGTGCAAGCCGGATCGCATGACACAAAGCTGACACCCGATGGAAGAACGATCGAAAGCTGGGTGTTGTTAAAGATTGATGGTCCCAGGTTTTGTCCAACAACGACAAAGTCAACTGACTCGCCAGTCGGAACAGGATCCGGACTCGCGGAGAAAGAGTTGATTGCCAGGTCTGCCGTTGGCGTCGGCGTCGGAGTTGGCGACGGCGTCGGCGTGGGTGTTGGAGTCGGTGGTGCGGCGGTGAAAGTCCAGTTCAGAGTGACGTTGCCGAATTCGCTGTTCCAACCATCCACGGCGATGCGATAAGTTTGTCCGCTCGTAACGTTGAATAGAACCTGGCTCTGTTTGTTACTGCCGGAAAGGATGTCGTCGTTCGATTGGACGATGAAAAGCTGGTTGAGTTCTGAACCGGTGTACACCGATAACGTCGTATCGAAGTTACTGCCGACGGTGTCGAACGTCACTTGCCCGCTGGTTTGTGAAACCCATGTGTACCAGACGGACTTATCACCGAGAAGAGTCGCGTGGAACGGCTCCCCGGCCTCACGCGTCGCGTTCACGTTAGTCCCGCTGGTCGATCCTGACGTCGATGCTGACGCGGTTGGCAGCGCGAGGGCGTTGGCGAAGTTGTCGTTCGGCGGGCGCACGGGTGCTGGTCCACCAATCGCATAACCAAACAAGTCGAGCGCCAGGACATCGTTCTCGCTCACCGTGCGACGCAATCCGCGAGACAACGTCGGATCCATGATGCCGATGTATTGTCGCGTCGAGGTGAGCGAGTCGTCGCGCCAGTGACTCGACTGCCTGCCGTCGCCGTCACCGGGACCGGGATTTGGACCACCAGTCGACAGCCCGAGTTCCAACGTGGCGTACGTTGTAACCTGGTTGCCAAAGAAGACCTGATCGCCACCGATCGAGAGGATGCGCGGCGTGGTACCAAACGTCGCGAGGGTGGCTCTCGCCGGTTTGAAGCGAAAGATATCCCAAATCGATACCAATGAAGTGTTCCCACCAGCGTTTGAAGTAAACCCGAGCGCGTGACCGATTTCGTGGACCGCGACGGCGTCGAAATCAGTCAGACCCGAATCGATCCCGTCGTCGGGATTGAAATCGAACGAGTGTGCGGAATTGAAGCCGATGCTGGCGTCGCCTTGTCCGAGCAAGCGCGAGTCGGGATTCGTGATGTCGGGAATGATGCCGAGCGCACGCGCGTTCGGCGCCGTTGCTCGCGCGCTTGCGACGCTGCTGGCGACGTCGTTCACTTCCGTCGGCAGCTCACTGGCGGGCAATGCATTGTAGAGTTCGGTCTCGGCATTGGATGACGCATGATTTATCAGACGCTGACGGAGATCGGAAAACGGTCCAGCCAAAGAAGAGACGGTTGTCTGGCCCAGTATGTTCGGACTACTGTAAGCCTGACCAAAAAACGTGGTTCCAAAATCGACGTCGATGACTACCGTGATCGGAGTGGCTACGATCGCTTCCCAGCGGTTCGCCGCGACGATGAAAGCATTCTTTGCTGTTTGGTTCTGCTCCAATTGCGTCGTGCCGTGCAGGACGATGCGTAGTCCCGCCGAAGGCAGAAAGTTCACACCGGTCGGCGACTCTACTGCCATCTGCTCGTTTGTCTTGTCGCCTTTGCGCGGAGCGCCTGCGTAGATCAGGCGTGTCGAGCCGCCCTTTTGACGAGAATTGATTCGATCGCGCTCGGCCTTCGTCGCACGGCGACACGTCGTCTCTCCGCGCTCGTTCTGATAGATCACGAGCGTGTCGTCATCGTCGGGCGAGATGGCCCAGTTCTGTGGCGTGTATCGAGTTTGGAATTTGGCGTGGGACGAGTGTGGTAAAAAGATGGCCCAACACAGCCCTGCCAGCAAGGCGAAGGCAGTAATCCTGGAGGCACAGTGTCGGGAAAAGAGTAACCTCAGCATCAAACTCTACCGCGACTTGTTACGACTTTTGAGATCAACCAACCGGCTCGTTCGCGTGGGAAAAGGCGCTGGCAGTGTCTCACAACCGGAGAAAACGGACCACCGATTTTAGTCGCAGATCAGTGCCGGATATCTGTGTCATCGGCGTCAAACTGATGAAAAAAGTCATTTTGACCCAGCATAAACGTCATATTTACCCGCAGTTAAACCAGAATAATCATTGACAAACAATTCCGGCGGCCCCTAATATCCTTGTGCGGCCGCTGATGTAGGGTAAGGGTCGTAAGACGCTGCTTGAATCCCTCCGATGCGAGCTATCCCCTATAAACCTCTTTCCTCAGTCTCATTTCAAAAGCTGACCTGAGCCTACGCGCACGAGCGCGAATCCCCAACCTAGGAGCAACGACATGTTTAAAATTACCAAGGGTTTCTTAATGGCCCTGGCCATAGCAACCCTGCTTATGATGACCGCCTCGGTCTCATTTGCTCAGACCACAGGTTCGGTGACGATGAACGCAACCGTCTCGAACTTCGTCGAGTTGACTTCCGGCGGAGCCGTGACGCTCACCGGTAATTCTGGCGGCAGTGTTATCACGGATGGCACCGCAAACAGCCCGCTCGCAGTGGTTGTAAATCTGGGCGAATTGGGACCAAGCAACACCAACAGTTTCGTGACATTGAGCGTGCCGGTGAGGCTTCGCAGCAACGTAGCCTATCAACTCAATATGGTTAGCAGCGTTGCCGGCGCTGGCGCGACCTCCTTCAGTCTCAAAGATACCGACGTCGGCTTTGGTTTGACTCCTGCCGCACGACCGGCAAATCTCGCCGCAGGCGTAGACACGAATGCGACTCCGGGCGATCCCACCGTCGGTGGCAGCACGGATGCCAACGGCCGCTGGGTCTTCTCAGGAGCGAACTCCACTCTCGGCGCGTATGCCGTTTCGGGTGCAGTGTTGAGTGGTCCACGCATCAACAAGGCAGTCGCAGCCAACAGTGCTACCAGCTTAACCTTCCCCGCGATCTTCGCAATCAAGCCTCAGTTCTTTGATCCTGCTCCGGCGATCACGATCACCGCGCAGTTCACAGTCGTAGCACTGTAGTCTTTAAGAGCTTTCATACTTCAGTGCGCCGGCCGTCAGCTTTTTTTAGCTGACGGCTGGCTACGTTATCTCACTCCTGCCTCAAAGGATCTAAAACATGCCCCGTCTATTAAACAAATCAGTACTGCTAATAACGTTGCTGGTCGTCTCGGCTCTTACCTGTTTTGGACAGTCCACTACGGGAACAGTCAGCATGAGCGCGACCGTATCGAAGTTTGTCGAGATCAACTCAGGTGGCGCCGTCACGCTCGCCGGTAATTCCGGTGGAGGCGTCACGACGGATGGAGTCGTCAACTCTCCGCTCGCCGTATCGATCAACCTGGGTGAGCTTGGTCCAAGCAACACGAACAGCTTCGTCACTGCGCAAGTACCGCTCAGACTAAGAAGCAACGCGGCTTACGTGTTGTCGATGAACGCAACTGTGACCAGCTCCGGCACCACGAGCAACAAAATCGGCGCCGCCGATGTGGGTTTCGGGCTCGGTACGATCACGCGCTCGGGATCCGGTGTCAATGCCACTGGAACGGACACGAACGCGACGTCGGGCGATCCGACTTTGCCCGCGAACGGATCTGTAAACGGGACCAGCGGCCGCTATGAATTCACGGCGGTGAGATCAAATCTCAGCGCCTTCTCTTCAGCCACCACTGCGCTCAGCGGTTCTTTCATCATGAACGCGGTGCCGCGCAGCAATGTCAACGGACTGAACGTCCCTGCATTCTTCGCGATCAAGCCTCAGTTTTTCGAAAACGGAACCACTACCATCTCAGTCACTTTCACCGTGACCGCACCATAATGCGCCTCTTTTTATTTCTCACGCTCGTGGTTTTCGTTGTTGGAGTTCAGACTGCGTCCGCGCAGGCGCTGGACATCAGCAGCGGAGGTCTACCCACGATCACGGGCGCCGTGAATGGCTCGGTCACCGGCAACGCCAATGTCACCGGCGACCTGGTAGTGACGATCAATTTCGGAGAGGTCTCTCCGCTCAATACGAATTCCGTGGTAAAGGTCCTCGTGCCGATCGCGCTTCGCAGCAACCAACCCTACCAGGTGTCTGTATCGATGTCGGGGCTAACGAATGCAAATTCGGAGGCCCTGCAAGCGTCTGACGTGGGTTTTGGTTTACAGAATCCTCGCTTACTTGGTGGCGCCGGCCAGATTTGTAACCAGAGCAGTCACATCATTCGCTCACCCTTCAACAACGATCCTGCCGTTAGTGCAACGATAGGCAGCAGCGGTCGCGTGTCGTATCCATCGACGCTCGCGAGCCTGTCTGGTCCAACCATAATTCTCAGTGGTCCGGAACTGTCAAAAAACAACAGCTCGAAGCGCCAGCAATCCGACGGCTGGGTTTTTGATGCTGTCTTCGCTCTGACACCACAGTTTTTCGTCGCCGGAGTCTCTTCGGCGACTCTCATCTTTACTATCTCGCCGGGTCCGAACGTTCCCTGTTGAAAGGCTTCCGATCGATGCGGCTTGCAAATCACATTTGCCGAGTTCTGTTTTGGTTATTCATTGCGGTCGTTTGCGTACACGCGCAGAGCGCGAATCCCGATGCGACGCCACAACCAAAGGGTAATGGCATTTCGGTAGCTCCTGCTCGGTTTGAACTCGAGATGCAACCCGGCTCTGAAACAACGGTCGTCGTCAATCTCGACTATCACAGCACTGCCGAAAACTCACAACCCGTTCGCATCGTGGCCAGTCTGAACGATTGGACCATCGATCGCGACGGCCAGGTGCAATTTGAAAAAGCCAACACACTCGCCAACTCCGCGAGTCCGTGGCTGATCTACAGCCCTGCGGAAACAACAGTGGTGCCGGGAAATCTTCACGCTATTCGCGTCACAATCACGGTACCGAAAGATGCGACCCCCGGAGATCATCTGTCAGCGCTCATCATCGAACAGCGACCCGAGAATCTCAAGGTCACGGAAAATCGTCGTCAGGTCGTGATTCGATACCGAATGGCCGCAGTGTTCTACATCAAGATTCCGCAGCTTCGTCGCCACGGTTCGTTGGAAAGCCTGCACGCCGAAGCAAAGGAAGGCCAGGTCATCGTAACGCCCTTTCTCAAGAATGCGGGAAACAGCGTGATTCGTCCGCTTACTTCGTTGCGAGTGACGGACAGTTCGGGTGTGCAGGTCGCAGAGGTGCCGCAAAAAGAATCGTTACCGTTGCTTGGTGGTTCTGAGTTGGTCCAGCCACTGGTCGTCGAGACGCGTCTGGCGCCGGGCACTTACAACGTGAAATACCGAGTGGATTTTCAGGATGGGAGTAGACCGACGGAAGGTATCACTGAGTTGGTGGTGCCGCAGTCCCAGCCAGGGTCAAATGGCCCATCCAACCGCTGACTGTCAGGGGCTTCACGCGAATGAGTAACGTAACCTGCAATGCGTTGTTTGGAGAGTTGAGAGTTCCGCCGAGCGAGATGCGCGGCCCGCTTAGTACCACATCACCTTCCCGCCTTTTATCCACGGCATTAACCACCTGAGGCGAAACCAGGTTTCCGGTCGCATGCACGTCGACCACCGATAGTTCAATCAATTCGGCCGTTTGTGACTCGAAGACAGCCGAGATTTTAAAACTGCTATTTGAACGCACAAGCAAGGGGACACGGATAACGGAAGGCTGAGCATCGTCACCCGACAACGTTATCTGCTTAACGGAAAGAGCGACGGTCTCGCTTACGCTCCCGCTCAACGTTGCGGTTTGCGCAGCGATACTCGCAGGTACAAAAAACACCACGGCCATCAGTATGAGGAAGTGACGCATAAAGGATTCGCGACCTTATACCACTTATGAAATTCACAAAGAAGCACAAAACCCATATTTCGGTTTGTTTTACCTTGTTGTGCCTTTTTGTGGCTCAAACGGTGCTCGCAGATCCCTCGCAAGGATCGGTCATCATCGTCAACGAGCGCGCGCTGGTTGGACCAAACAGCGCCGCACAACTACGTGGCGGACGCCTCTTCCTCCCGATCGCCACAATCGCCGAAGCTCTCGGCGACACGCTCAGCGCTGACTCGACGCAACGCATCGTCACTGTTCGTCGACAGAACGGAATGATCGCGGTTTTCAATGCTCCGCTGAATGAAGTGCGCGAGAACGGCGCTGTCATTCTAACCATTTCCGGCACGGCCGACCTGGTCTTTCCCCCAACACCTTACGACTTAATGCTTCCCGCGGAGATCGTGGCAGCACTTCTCGACGTGACAGTCCGGCGCGACGAAAACCAGGCGATCGTCGTTGCGCGCAAAGGTATTAAAGCCGACACGGTTCGCACGGGTGACAAACATGTGCCGTTCGAACTCTTTCAGATCGGGTACGACTACAACTTCACGCGCTACAGCTCGTCAGGCGATCACAGTCTTGTTCTCAGCGGTACTGGTCGTGTCGGCGATGCAAGGCTGACGTTTATCGCTAACTCCGCGATCGGTGTGATCCAAAATTCGTCTCGTCCGAGTCTACAGGGCGGAACTGTCAGGTTGGACCGCCCGAATGGACAGAGCTTCGTCGGCGGCGAGTTTGGTACTGGGACGGACGTAGAATTCCTCGGTGCGGCCGTACGCGGCGGATTGGTCCAATTGCCTTTCGATCGCGTGCGACTCGATTTCTTCGGCGGGCAAACGACTTCCGGAATACCGGAATTCGATCCCACGGCTGTCTTACATCCGCTCTCAGCGCTTGCTGTCCGTTACGACACGAAAGTATTTGGCGCGATCGCAAGCACGGCGACACAAGCTCCACGCCCACGTGACTTCACGTTTTCCGGCGGCGGTATGCACTTCGGCGGATCGAGTCGCAAAGGAGACATGTTCGCCGGCGGCGTCAAATACGTCTCCGGCCTGAATCGTTTTCAGGCTGATGTCGCGATGGGCCACTTCTCAGGCGTCAACCGCGATGCGACGCAAACAGACGGAACCGGCATGGCCATCAATCTCACCGGTTCTTATCGCCTGTTGGACCAGGTGATCCTGCAAGGCCGTTATACTCACGTCAGTCAAAACTTTTTGAGTCCTCAAAGCGGAACACACGAACCAACAAACGCCGCTGCCGCAAGCGTGAGCTGGCAACCCCGACGCTGGTTGACGGCAGCGTTAAGTGGAAGCAATGCGACTACACCGGGAAGGTTTGAACAATTCAATCGCTACGTGACTGCGACTGTAAATCTCACGCCCGATAATTCATGGCCCTCTCTCTTTATCTCTCACACGCAGAGCGGTACCACGCAATTGAGAAGCTCTGCGTTCACGTTGGTCACGGCGACAAAAAAGTTTGACGGCTGGCAGTTGTTCGTTAATGGCGCACGCGTCAAGACGTTCGGAAACACCGATCTGAATCTGCAAGCGGGTGGGAACATCCGTATCAACGACTCGAATAGTCTCGAGGTGAGCCAGTCCGTAGGCAGCCGAGGTCTTCTGAGCGGCATAGCAACGTGGCAGACGTCTAACTTACTGCGTAACCATCTCAGCTTTAGTGCGGGACTGGGTTACACCAGGAGCAATTCTGCGCCGCTTTACACGTCGCAACACCTGTCCGCGTTCGTCAAATTGCCGCGCAACAACACACTTCAATTTAGCTTTCTCAAGACGCAAAGCGGTACGACGGCATTGCTTACTCTGCACGGTCTGCTCTTCTCGCCCAAACGCGGCGAGCGTGCGATCAATGGTCCACTCGCGGACTTGAATTCCTACGGTTCGGTGTATGGTCGTGTTTACCAGGATATTAATCTGAACGGGCGCTTCGATCCCGGTGTCGATCAGCCACAGGCGAACGTGAACATCCGTGTTGACGGAAGCCGTTACGTGATTTCAGATGTGAATGGAAATTTTCGAGTCGAAAGCGTGGAGCGAGGTGAGCACACGGTCTATCTCGACCTGTTGTCGGTACGTGCTGATCTGACGCTGCTGGATACGGTGCAACAACTGATCACGATGGATTCGAGTCACGATCAAATCGTGAACTTTCGGGTTGTGCGTACGGGACGAATCAGCGGTCTGGTTTGGCTTGACACAAATGAGAATGGGCGGCTCGACGACACGGAACGACCGCTAGCTGACGTGCGCGTCGTGACGGGCAGTGGTCGCGACACGTTAACGGACGGAAATGGTTACTTCATCATCGGCGACCTGCCCCCCGG
>Ga0105237_10007127_pt1 | contig 12282 bp, 14 predicted proteins | sample KBSC24metaG_FD_81520 | JGI IMG/M metagenome (GOLD analysis project Ga0105237, IMG submission 81520) | Corn rhizosphere microbial communities from Kellogg Biological Station, Michigan, USA - KBS C2-4 metaG | ecosystem: Host-associated > Plants > Roots > Rhizosphere > Soil | place: Michigan, USA...
AAAAGGGTCCACGACAGGAAGTTTGGGGGGGGGGTGGTGCAGTGCGGAAAAGGGTATTTGAGTGGATCTGATATTTGATGGAGGGCTAAGATTGCAAGCCAGCCACAATTAGCAATTAGCCGCTTTTCAGCTAATTACCTTGTTTGTTAGTTATTTGTATCTTTGATTGAAAGTAGAGCCGAGACCTAGATTAAACGCAGTAGGAAGGTGACGTCGCTTCTATAGTCCAGGTTCCTGTCCAATCTATTTGATCAAAGTTCTGTTACTTCGTTTAGACTACCTAACGAGAATGGCTGCGTTCGCCACTGCAAAAGGCGCCACTGTGATCTGGTCTGCTTAGTTCGGAAGGTAAATACAGCAGGGGGCTAAACACCCCGATTGTATTAACCGGATCTCGTTCCGCGATAGCTTATCGCCATGATTCTGTAAAGACTCTGCCGGGTTGGAAATGTCCAAAAAAAACCGGATTCTTAGGGGGAGAGGTTGTGTCCATAGACAAAGTGTAAAGACCGTTGGAGCATTTCGCTAGTTGCATTTTCTATATCAATTCTCAAGATTGCAATCAAACCTTCTGAGCGAGAGAGGTGAGTAAGGTATCCCGTACCATCCTCCGTTTGCGGCGTGAGCGATTATTCTTACTTCCTGCTTGCTGCGAACTCGAACTGGCGACGTGGTAAGCGTTCAAGGGTGTCACCGGCTTGCTGGGGAGTTTGGGTAGGATTTCCCTGGACCGTTCCTTCTCTACTTTGGCTTTCCCGACCTCTCCGAAGGATTTTACCCATACCTCCAGCCGCTTCGAAAGGGCTACCGCTCTAATTCGGCATTCAAGGTCACCATGGCGTAAAGTCTCGATGGCTTGATCCATGTACAACACACTGAGATTGCGATCGTACCCTTTTCTGAGGATCTTGCTATTCCCAGGCTCGAGATGGTAGAGGGCGAGCAACTCGGACGCCAAAGCGAAGGAGCGAGTATTAGAAGTGTATCTCAGATTATTGGTCTTCGTTCGCTCGCGACAGTCGTCCGCCGTCAGGGCCAAAAGCTCAATCGCTTTATCTCTCACGGGATCGGAAATATATTTGCCTTCGGACATTGCGTATGTGAAATCGTGCAGAATCGTGATTTTCAGGGTCGGATTCTTACGAATCTCCTGAGACTCGAGAAGATCTGTACAACGCACCTCAAGATCCTGTCTGGTCAATTGGATGTATTTATTCCAGTGTTTGGCGCAGTGCGATTCCATCTTGAAAATGATGTGGTGACTAGGTCCGACCATTTGTTGGAGCCCATCAACTGCTTTGCTGTAACCCACTCCTAGTACATTCCTAAGTTCGTGCGGTGTAGAGGCTAGTATGCAGTACAGAGCATCTACCAGCTCCACCATCGGATGCTTCCTAAGGGAGCTGGCGAATCCTGTTCTTAGGCACTGTAAGAAGACTCTGATGAAGATGAATTGGGATAGAGGGTTTCGGGCCCTAATACGCGTGGTGAGAAGAACAAGGCAGGTCCTCCAGAAATGGACCAGAAAGTTGGGATCGCAAGATTTCGTGGCCAGCTGAAGTCCAGCAAACATACGCACGAGTAGGGACTGGACGTGGTCATATCGCTCTGCTCGGATAAGGTCAGCGATGCGAGAGCATCCATCTGAAAGATCCTCCCAGAGCTTTGAATTGTCTGCGACTCCAGCAGGCGAGACAAATGCAATACTGTTCGGTGTCCAGCCTCTCTTCTTGGAGCCAAAGAGGCCCTTGACGAGATCGTCGATAGCGTCCAACAACCGCTCCTGATGATAGGGAGTACCTCGAGGCGTGAGAGAGGAAGGTGGAACCGCTTTCTTTTGCCTTGCGGGCATCATCGTAACTAAAGGCCGAGAGGGAGGCACCTGAGGCCGACTTTTAGGTAATGCCTGTGCTCGTCGCCGTCGGGGGATCCACCCAGGATGCCTCTCAGTTTGAGCCATCAAACCATTCTTCGCCTTTTCCCCATTTTTGCGAAATTCTTTCCACTCGCGAAACTTCTTCGTATATCTACTTGGCCTGCGCAGGTCAGCTACAGCGAGACAGAGAATGATGGAGCCATTGTCGAAGAAGTAATACTCTTCACACTTACTTAGTTGAAAAGCCATATATTGAAGACATCCTGAACGCTACTTGTTCTGCTGTGCGTCCTTGAACAATGTATTGGTGGTAGAGATACGGTCGCCAGCGCTCCCACTCGTCCTTCGAATTGTGCTTCCGTATGCCACGATCTTTGCTGCTCTTTTGAAGCTGGGAAAGATTGGAGCATGGCTCCTCGAAGATATAGCCAACTCCACCAGTGCAACTCAGCATTCTGTGATCGACATTTAGGCGATCTTCGGCCATATCGGTCTCAACGAACCCACCTGCCCAGTTAGCCTCTGGAGTTCCTGCAACGATGTGAGAATCCAGTACGTCGTTAATTAGCAACGGATCGAGATGTTGGCTTTCGGTTGTGAAGTTAGCTGGGATGCTCGAGTCGTTGATCTGGCCCTTAACAGGTCTTGCAGGGAGAGCATTCCTAAAGACCTTGCTCTCCCCAGCGTGTGCCGAGTATCCTTGGTTCCATATTCTAGCATTATTCGCTTGTTCGATGTTGTTGACAGTGTTTAAGTCATTGAGATTACAAAATGGTCCCTGCCGCTGAAGAGTTGGTTCCTGGTTGAGTTCAATCTCAGCTCTGCTCCAGTACATTGTCTTCTCATGCAAGCTCGACTCGATCAAGATCTGGTTAAGGCTGTCATAGCTTACAGGGTGATTGTTCTCCCCTTGACAGAAAGGCGCAAATCCAGTATCAAGGCTGGAAAATTGCGGACCGAGCTCCGACATTTCGATATCATTGTTCAGGTTGGTGGCACCAGCTCCAATATCGCCAGAAAAGTCACAGATCCTTGGCTCATCCAGGAATTGGTTAGACCATCCTTGGCCGAAAATATCATTGAAGTCGCCATAGTTATGATCATCGGTGAAAAAGTCTTGATCTGAGATGTCAAGAGCGATATCTTGGCTGGAGAATGGGTCGCCAGACCCGAGCAGGGTAAGTTCTTCGATGTCGTCCATGAGGATCAGAGTCCATCGACCCGGGTCAGCATGCGCTTGTGAATATATGGTTGATCCCCACATGCGAGGTAGAAGAACGTGTCTACAAAGGCCCAACACGAGTAACTAACGAAAGATCTGGCGACAAGTCACTCACTACGGTCGCGGACTGAAGCTGTGAGGCTGAAGGCTGACGCTTTGAAGAGAGGACCTCGAGAACTGAAAAACGGTGTTCGACGGAGTATTGGGCGCTAGTCGTACCACGAAAATCCCTGTTTGGCGAGCTTGGGGGTGGTAAATCGCGCCGAAGAGTCCATTTGCTTCCAGTCAGATTGCGAGTGTGTCTGCACATGAGGGATGGAGTTTCACTGCCGAAGTGACGTGGCGACTTTCGATGGTAGCGTGGGTCGACCCGATTTGGAACTCATGCACAAAACATTGGCTGAGCACCATCTGAGAATTGAAGCTCGATGATTTGCTCGATCCTAAATGTCCATTTTCTATCTTGGACTAGCCTCTCTTGTGATAGGTTGAACTTGCATACTGTAGATTGCTCTTCCGCCGCAGTATCAATTGTATATAGGTAGGTAGGCAATTTCCCTCGAAGAGAGTTCGGATTCTCAACTTCATTTGTTTTACTGCTTGGAATAAGGTAGTATTGTCACAAGAGTCCTCCCAATCCGTCACACGACGATAGCTAGAATAGAGGCCATCATTACGTACCACGATGGCAAATACGCTCGGGTTTGATTTTGTACCATCTGATGATATCCTTGCCGAAGAGACTCCATTGCTGGACGCCATTGACGAACTGAGGAAGACGCGTACAGAAACAAATATCGATTTTCCAATGTGGGTGGTTGTCGGCGACCAAAACACGGGGAAGAGCTCCGTCGTGGACGCCATCACTGGTATCCCATTCCCAGTCCGAAGCGGAGTGTGCACACGCTTTCCCATCCAATTCGAACTCCGCCGCACTATGGATAGAGAAGAAACAGCGGGGAATATAGAGGTTGAGGTGGCAATCTTACCGTCTCCAGGAGAAGAGTTGCCCTCCAGTCTCGGAGCTTTCAAAGAAACCACATCAGATATGTCCAAGCTCCCGGAACTGGTGGAAAAAGCTAGCAAGCTGAAAGGAATGTTGTCGGATCCGAAAGTTGACGGCACCGTCGATTCATTTACCACAAAAACATTACAAATCTGTGCCAAAGGACCAAAGCTTCCGTGTCTCTCCGTTGTCGACTTGCCAGGAATATATAACTCAGCCAACAGGGAGCAGAATGAGGCCGGAATACAGCTTGTCAAGGACATCACCCTGCGGTATGCTCACAATGAGAACAGTATTATTTTGCTCATCGTGGCAGTGGACGGTCGCGGTGAATCTGTGAACCACACCACCCCAGGCCTCCTCAAAGGGATTAAAGGAATCGAGAAACGTACCCTGGGTGTCCTCACTGGCCTGGACAAGGTGGGGGAAAAGACCTACGTAACGCAAATCATAAACAACAAGACATCCCCTATCGAAGTCCACTGGCAATGCCTTCGAAATCTATCGGCCAAGGAGCGAGAGACCGTCTTTCCTCCAGGGGCGGATTTATCGGCTAGACAAAAGCGCAGGAACGAAATAGAAGAAGAATTCTTCAACAAAAATGACTGGAATTTTATCCCCGATGATCAAAAAGGCATCGTTTCTCTGCGGAAGAAACTCCAACTGATGCTGCGAGACGCTATCAGACAGCGGTCCGGCCCGGTAACGCAGAAACTCACCTCCTGGCGAGATAAAATGCAACAGGAGCTTGACAACATGAACAAGGCGTTGGCAGAACAAAAAGATCCAGAAGAATATCTGATGGATATGGCCGACAAATTTGTGCAGACTGTCCAAGACGCCGTCAGAGGGGAGTATGCCGGACGGCCGTTCTTCGGGAAGTTACATGATAGCGACCCACATCACCGAGCTCGTCGTCTCCGAGGGCATATTCGAGAACTCAATCGGACTTTTGCTTGGGCCATGAAATCTCGCGGCAAGACCGACATGATCAGGTTGATGGAAAACACCGACGGCGTCTCAGGTCAGCTCAACGAAGGCGCAGAAAAACTGCCCAAGATATCATTCCTCAGTAAGGAAGTCATCAATGCCTATTTTGCCTGCGAGAAGTCCAATGAGGTGAGCAAAGCCGAATACGAAATCAAAATCAAAGAGAAAAGACCTGAATGGCACGGTCTACAGCACCCTCAAGACGACAATCCCGCGATTATCAGCTTGATCTTCGAAGCCCAATCAGTGAAGTGGAAAGAGCTTGCAGAGACTCATATAGAGCAAGTTTGGGAAGCTGCTAAGACATTTGTAGCTTCCGCGTTGGAAGAGGCGGTTCCAGATGGTATCCGACAAAAATTGACAGAGAGCTTCGTCAATGACAAGTTGGAAAACCTCAAGCACGGTATGAACGAGAAGCTCAAGGAAATTCTCAAAGTCCACAGTCGAGCAAATCCAGGAATATTCGACACGTATGAAATCCTGCAAGGCCATACGCTCGAAGATAGCACTCAATCACAAAACATCCAGGATGTCCTCGCAACCGTCACGGAGATTTTGGGGCTGCTCGTATCACCGCTCTCGGCCGAACAGCTTCTCTTAGGCAGAGGGAGCCGAAACGAGCCCATAAACTTCCCCATGGAAGTAATCAAGAAGAACGTGGCGGCCCATTTCACGAAAGTAGCCGACAGACTGAAGTTGATCCCTGAAAAACTTGCTTCCAGCTCTGAGGATCAATCACCAGCCACCACAGTGGAAAAAAGTGAGGGATACTATAAGGTTGGTTCCGATCACGATCCTGGTACAGGAAGATACTCACAAGGAAACAGGAAAGTATGATGCAATTTGTTGGCCATATTAACAGCGTGATCGTGGAGCACTGCCTCATGGAAAAGCTGCCAAACGAAGTATTTTCCTCCAAAATCCTTCGAATGAGGCTCCGCAGCGAGCAAAATTTCTTAGAATCGGTCATCGGAGAGGAAGACAAGGGAGCCGAGAGGCGGGGAATGCTTGAGGTCGATCTGGATCGGCTGAATACCTGCCTTAAAGCACTCAAGGGATACAACGCATCTTGAGTCCGAGATTTAAAGTTTGCTAGGTGGGCAAAAAGGGGAAGCAGGTTGCCTTGACGTCGACTCCTACAATGTTGAGGAATGAGGTATTGCTTTACGCAGGTATCTGTAACGTCTCTCATTATAGCAGCATTATCATTGCGGCATTATTCATATAAACTACCTACCTGCCTGGCATTTGCGTCCATCACGTTCTGTTCTAACTCGTGGAAGGTGTGTACTTTATCGGCTTTCCCTTTGGATATGAAGAATGAAAATGTAGAGAGCTATAGGCGTCATTCTTAGAAATGGTACTGAGAAACGTGATGAGACTCAGTAACTAACTACTATCCGATAGTATATCAAGAGATGAGAGATAGTTAGGTGCCGCGCGAGGCTGCAGGAACCGCGACATCCTAAGTAGGTTTTTCAACCGCAGAGTTCAGAGGCTTAGTTTAGAGCCTATCGTGGCATATGTAAGCCTGCAGGGTAATATTTAACAGGGACGAGGGGGCCAGCCAGTGTAGCGAGGGCTTTAGTTGGTTGGCATTAATGTCCTCCGTAATTTAATACTAGCCTACGCGTCGGCGGCTTGGTTGGTAATAGAGAGACATCACTTTACATTCACCACGACGATCCCAATACGGAGACCATCGATCGTTGCTAACGTAAGCTTGGTGCTATGTGCATCTAAGTTCCTGAAGTGCAATACTTAGCCTCTGTGTAGGCAGGACTCAAGTCTCAAAAAGTATCATATCCGTATTCCCCCTGATTTCCGCCCCCCAAATGTCCAAAATGCAAATCCTCATAAAAATGCAGTTCAATCAACAACAATAATGGGCTTTTTGGCGCAGCCTCTGCAATCAATCGTATTCCCATCACACGCGAATCAATGCTTTGCTGAATTGCTTGTGTCCACACTTCGAAAGGGTAGAAAACCGTTCGTTCGTTCAAAAAGGCTCATCTCGCCCACGCCAGGCCAAGTGCAACCCGATCCACCAAGAAAAGAAGAGAATAGAAACGCCCTAACGATGTGAGGGGTGATAGGGTAAACCGAAATCGTAGTTTCGTTGTCAGTGGTGCTCTCAAAGAAGAAGAAAAAAGTCTATCGGCATGCAATGTCATGCTCATGGGTGAATCCAAGAGGGAAAAAAATCGTTCGTCAAAAGCCGTGGTCGGGTATCATTTCAAAACGCCAGTGAAAAATGCTCGGAATATCAGCGATATCCAATGTTCGTCAGTACATCAGGTAAAACGGGGAGCACCACTACCGAGCCCGTTGCTGCAATAACCTCAACCGGCGCTCCTCGTCTTGAATAGTATTGACATTTCTGTGAGGAGCGGTATGTCTCGATCCAGGAATGCCTAGATCTGAAGGACTGGAAGACAGACTTCCTGGTATCCTCGGACCTGAACGTACATGCGCGGTAGGTGGTTCGGCCAGGGCTGGAGGAGTGGGTTCTCGCACGACGGTATCGTAGGTTGGTAGGGTACTCGAACTCCTATTCGTTCTCGGGGCAGGAGTCTTGACCGCAGTCGAGTAGGAGGGAATTTTGGCCAAATCTAGATCTTCCATGTGATCATATTGAGGGAAAGGTGTCCAAGCCCCAGATTGGTGACCGTCCTCTTCTTCGGACGTCCTTCTCGACATGATATTGCTACCAGGTTGACTGGATGATCCAGATGGGCCACCTGAATACGAGGCCAGCTCATTGGGGCTCAATCTGGTATGACCTGACTGGGCGTGAGCCTGGAAGTAGTCCTCAGCCAACGGTTGAGAACCAGAATTACTTCTGGCCCGGAGCGATGGACCAGGAGCCAGACGCCGGTCTTGCTCTTCCTCTCTCGGTAAGGATGAACCTCCTACCCGCAGATCTTGAAGCCTATTCTCGAGAGCCGTGGGAGACACGTAATTTCCGTTCGTTATGGCGGCTAGACTGGCTAGGTTGTCGGAAGAGGCATGTCGGCTGTGGAGGTAAGGGGTTCCGGGATTGGACAGTGTCATCCCTGGAGTCCTATACCCATCCATATCGGAGTATAATAAATCCAGAGTATGCTTTCCATACATTGGAGGGGCCGCGTTTGCGAGATCGTTGGCGATGGCGGCCCGCCTCGCTTGGGGCGTTTGATCGATCAGGTCGTTATTTTCGTTGATGGGTAAACTCGGGGAGATGTAAAAGGAGACTGGGAGATTAGCCCGAAGTTCAGAGATATGTCCGTCGGGATTGTGTAACTGGACGTTGAATTTGACCTTGTGCCGGATCTTGATGCCTTTGGCGTTACAGTCTTGTAAGCACTGGTTTAAGCTTTTGGGGAGTTCCAAATAACGGGAGAATTGAAAGCCTTCGGCGGCTTCGTCAAGGATTTGTTCGTCGCTCTCGGGATTGATCTTGTACAAGTCGGACACGATGACCCGGTCGTGTTTCGTGATGCCATTACTCATGGCACTGACGCCCCATTCGGGGTCCACGACCAGTTCTTGTTCCTCCTTGACTTGAGTCGAAACATTTCCAATGACCAGCCCTTTGAGCAGGGGTATGAGTTTAAAGTCGACCTGGACGAACGATCCAAAGGCGACGGCTTTGTTCGGGATGCTGATGGAATACTCGATCTTGTTCGGCCAGATGTTCTCGACGGACTACCACACAGTTAGTGTAGAACGAATTCCAGGTCGAGGATAGGGATATACCATGGCATGGGCCAATTCCAGGGCACTGGAATCGAGGGTCCGCACGATGCGCAAGGGTTTCCTGACCACGATGTCCCGGCCTCGCTTCCGTACGATCTCGGCCTTGAGACGGTATATCACCCAGGCATCCTTCAACCCTTCGACGCTTTCGGGCAGGGAGCCATCGAGGATACATTGGAAGGGCCACTCATAATTGTCGGGCAGGACGGTCTCGGTCTTTCCTTTGACGGCGTCGAGGAAGTTCCAACTCTTTTCGTAAAACGTCTTTTCCTTGTACGTGGAACGTCTCCCCGACATGGACGAGGTGGAGGAGGTCTGCCATCTGGAGATTGGTCAGTGGACATCCAGGTCACGCGAACAAATGCCGTTCGTGCCGGCATAGCCGTAGGGAACCACTCACGACATATGGACGATTCCACTTAGGGTCAGGGAGATATGAGATATATTCATAATATCGGTGAGGCACAGGACCAGGGAGCCCGACAGCTCAGCACTGGAGGACTCGTCCTCATTTCCGCGAAAGACGATATAGTCATTGGCCAGGCGGATATCGAAGTATTTGACACTGCTGCTGGTGCCGGACGAGCCGCTGTGGGCAGTGAGGAATTTGAGAGCCATGGCTTGAGTTTTGGAGGGAGGAGAGTTTTGCAGGTGTCTATCTGCGACAGAAGACTTGGAAGAACTCCTCGAAGGGCGATTGCTTAGAGGTGAGCGCTGGACAGGCTCATGGTGGGCCGCAGCAGACTCAGGTGGAGCGTGCTTGCGGGTAAGGCGAAGGATTGGATTGACCTAAAGAAGTCGAGGGTGAGCATATGCAGTGATAGACTGGTAGTGGATGTCCGCAAAGGAAAAAAATGGAATGCAAATGGCATGTGTTGATAACGAAAACAAGAGAGGAAGAGGTGGTCGAGTGGAAATTGTGGACCGAGATAGGACGGGAGAGTCGCAGGTGGATTAGAGACCTCAAGGTCCAGATGGATACGGGATACAGGGACAAGATGCAGGTGGAGTGGTTGGCGATGATGATTGATGATTGCCTGGCAGCGGCTTCCACAGGAAGCCTGGAAGGAGAATAGCCGGGTGGTCAGGCGTAATACAATACCGAGGACTCTGTATTGAGTACTCCGTACCACCATGCTACCTGTACATAGTGGTGCCCTGGAGCAGTGGCTCCCTGTACAGTACCTTCAGGTAACGGGTATTCATCATACCGAGTGCTCCGGCCATCAGGTACATTCGCCATCGGTTGGTGAGGGAAAAAAGAACAGCAGAGCCACAAGGAGGGGCAGAGGGCGAACAGGGATCTGAGGTGGTGTGGCTACTTACACGGTCAGGCCTTATCGTGCACTGATCCACAGTGGGAATGGTGCCCGTCGCTCTGATGTTAGCGGGTGTCGTAGCGGGCGTCACAGTGGGCATCGAAGCAACAGTATTAGCGGTGTTGGCCCCTGGCCCTACCGAAGCCACCGCCCGGGACGAGGGGCCAGTAGGCCGAACAGGTGTCGGGAAGATTGAAGATGATGGGCTATTTGCCCTGTTAGCCTGCGTGGCGCCCTGCTGACGTGCTTGTGCTTGTGCTTGTGCTTGTCCTTCTGGCTGTATCTCTTCTCGATGCTCGTTTCGAACGTCTTCCGGAAGCGACACGGAAGATGATGACAGCTGTGGTAGTATTCGGTCTGGGGTTGATTGCGGATGAGGATGAGGATGAGGATGATGATGATGATGACCACCAGCTGAGTCACTGCTGCTGCTGCTGATGGTGATGCTAGGGATACTGGCGTTGGTAGTCCTGGAGCTGCTGCTCGTACTGGTACCTGTGCTCGAGCTGTCGGTGCTGGCGTTGGTGGGGGTTTGGGTTAATGGTAAAAGAGCATCGTGATGCCCATTTGCGTTCGCATTTGGGAGCCCGATATTGCTAATATTTCGGAATTCGTGTTCACGTCCATAAAAATGGCCATTCAAGTTGTTCGGGCTCTGGTCTTCCTGGTGCGCACTGGCCTTGAAACTCGATGGATCCAGTTCTCGTAGGATTGCTCTCGTGCTCGCTGCCCTGGGCCGGGTACTGCCAACCACAGGTGCCATGTCTGATGTCTGATGTCTGATGTCTGATGCCTGGCAATCCCTGTATGCTCCTTCGCGCTTGTGCCAATACCTGTGCGCTATCGCCTCGTATCTAGCTGGATTCTTTCCTCTGTCAAGCCTCGATCGTCGTTGCAGATCAAGCTTTTTTGCACACCGTTATCTTGCCTGTCCAGTGCCAGGTGCCAGCGCCGGTGTCGCAGCCCAATGACGCTCGTTCATGTGCGGGCGTCTTCGCCGAAATCGCGAATTTGCCCGACACACCTAATTACCCACGCTGATCTGTTTCTGTTTCCTCTCCAAATTCGGGTGGATGCTTCGATTGGGCGGTGTTTGGCACCATAGAAGAAGGATGGGAAGTGAATGGGTGCCGTCCGTTCCAGCCAGCTCAACTCAACTCGGCTCGGCCTTTATTTGCGTTTCCTCACAATCGTGAGAGAGATTGCAGATGGCGTTATTGAGCCCGCCCGTTCTTCGATCGTTGTTGCTATCGATAACCAGACTTGAAACGACTGTTCATCGACTTCCACTTCACCCTCGACGGATCAGTCGATGGAGATCAACAGTTGCTTGGGGACGTTTAGTATAATATCGATAGGCCAGATAGTACTGCAATGAACGACATGGGCGTGTGTACTCGTGTGTACGTATATTGGGGTCTGGGATTGAGAGTGGTCGAGCACGGAGTGGTAGTTTCAAGAACCTCGTCTGGTGGGATCTGGCGGCACTGGCATTATTATTATTCTGGTCGATAATGACGATGATGATGGTGATGACCGCCTACCGAACAGTGGTACCCAGGATTCAGGTGCTATTTAATTCAGCTGTTCCCTGTACCGTTTGAACTTTAGGGGGAGAGTAACGTAAGGGGGACCCAAATGGCCCATGCAAAGTGCGGCCGTTCGCAAGCCTCTTCGAACTCCCCCCAACCGCATCGCAACGGGTTACGGGTATCAGTCAATGATATGCAGGCTGCACAGCGGTTCCCAGACTTCCCATTCATCCATCCCATCGCTCCCGGGCAGAAGGCCCTTTTCTCGTTCATCGTTTATTGAACTTGATTATTGCATCGAGCAGCCACATCTCGTGTTCCCCACCCCAAACCCTACCCACGCCCAGCATCTTGCAGGGACAGGGCTTCTCAGTACGGAGTACCCTTTAGGCCTTGTGATGCCCCCTTTGATTCAGTCCGTGGGCCGTGGGAGCTGAAGCATCAATACTCCCTACTGCTGCATTACTCGGAATTCTGCACAGAGCAGTCCATTCAACCTGCAACCTGAACCTGACAAAGCCGCACAGTAAGACGTTTAAACTCGAACACGTCTCCATTTACGTCTGCCGGCCTGAGTTTCAGTTTCAGTGCCTGATATC
>Ga0105237_10007128_pt1 | contig 12280 bp, 12 predicted proteins | sample KBSC24metaG_FD_81520 | JGI IMG/M metagenome (GOLD analysis project Ga0105237, IMG submission 81520) | Corn rhizosphere microbial communities from Kellogg Biological Station, Michigan, USA - KBS C2-4 metaG | ecosystem: Host-associated > Plants > Roots > Rhizosphere > Soil | place: Michigan, USA...
GCCTTCGGCGCGCGGCGGTCCGAGTTGCCTTCACGCAGGACCGGATTTACCGCGCTCCCCAAAACGCGCGCATATTTCCTGTTGATGGTTTTTTCATCGTCGGTTCGAGGTTCGGCGGGATAATTTGGCACCGCGAAACCTTGTTTTTGCAGCTCGGCGATGGCCGCTTCCAACTGCGGAACAGATGCAGAAATATTTGGAAGCTTGATGATATTGGCTTCGGGTTTTGTCGCCAATTCACCAAGCTCTGCAAGCTGATCGGCGACCTTTTGGCCGTCCTTCAAATATTCCGGAAAGCTTGCCAAAATGCGCCCGGCGAGCGATATATCAGGCACCTCGATCTGGATATCGGCTGCCCTTGCAAACGCATTCAGGATCGGTAAAAAGGAATGGGTCGCCAGCATCGGCGCTTCATCGGTCAATGTGTAAAATATCTTCGATTTTTCGGTCATTTTATTGCCTGAATTTAATTATTTGACTTGATCCGGGCGAACGCCGATCATCGCAATTCCACGTCGCTTTGGGTCAAAACCTGAATTGAACAGCATATCAGAGCGCCGCCCGAAATTTGCTTTCCCCGGCTATCTTTTCTATTTTTAACGAAATGCGAAGATTTGAGGTGAAACTTGTATTGATATCGGTGGTCGCATTGTTGGCCGCTGTGACGACACTGGCCCAGGCCGCGCCAGATAAACCAAAAGAGGTCTTTTACGACGCCAGCGGGCAGCAGATCTCGAATAATGAGTTTGTCGATCTGCGGCTGGCAAATTCTACGGACAAAAAAGACCCGGCGACGCGAACCGTGCTCGACGACGGCACGGTCGAGTTTCACGTTATAAATCCGCGTCAGGAGGGCACGGTCGCGCCCGTTTTTGACGTTCCGGACATCGACGCCAAATGGATAAATACCGATGAACTAAAGGGCAAGGTCATCGTCCTCAATTTTTGGTTCATTGGCTGTGTCGGCTGCATGGACGAGATACCAAAACTCTCAGTCATGGCGGACAAATTCAAGGGCAACGATGACGTGGTGTTTGTGGCAATAGCGACAAACACGCCGCAGGAGCTGCGGACATATCTCCGTGGGCATCCATTTAACTACCGGCACGTCGGCCAGGGCCTCTCGCTGGTTAACCTTTTCAAATTCAGCGGCTATCCGAAAAATATTGTCATCGGCCGCGACGGAAAGATCGTGTATTGGCGAACCAGCATCCACGCCTGGGACAAGTTTGAGTCAGTCATCCGCGGAGAGCTTGGGCAAAATGGATGAATATGAATGTCCAATCTGCGGAAGGTCGGGCGAGGTCTCTCTGCGTTACCCGCATTATATCTGCGTCGAATGCGCCCATCGCGCCGTTGACGAAAATGGACACCGGCTAAAGTTTTCCAATGTCGCGCTCTCGGGTGGGTTCGAAGCAAGATACGTTGACAGCGATGAGATCAGGGATAGTCACGTTTGCTACGTGGATGGAGTCCGGTGTCTAGCCGACGAGGCTCATATGGGCGGCATAGTCGTTATTATCGACAACAATGAGCGCGAATAAGAAGAAGGCGATCGTTGCGATCATCATGGGCAGCAAGTCTGACTGGGCGACGATGAAGGCCGCGTCGGATGTGCTGACCGAGTTTGGCGTGCCGCATGAGACAAAGATCGTGTCGGCACACCGCACGCCAGACTTGCTGTTCGAGTTTGCCAAGGCGGCCGAGGGTCGCGGCCTCGAAGTGATCATCGCCGGCGCCGGCGGAGCCGCTCATCTACCCGGAATGTGCGCTTCGCAAACTGTTCTTCCGGTGCTTGGCGTGCCCGTAGAAAGCCGAGCCTTGAAGGGTCTCGATTCGCTGCTCTCGATCGCGCAGATGCCCGCCGGCATTCCCGTCGGGACTCTCGCAATTGGCGAGGCCGGCGCGAAAAATGCAGCGCTGCTTGCGGTTTCGATACTTGCTAATTCTCGGCCCGCACTTCGGGCAAAGTTGAAAGCGTTTCGGTCGAAGCAAACCAAAACCGTCCTACGCACAAAATTGGGTCGGTGAAAGTATCTACAAACATATCGCTACTAACGGATCTCGAAATCATTTTTCACACGTATTAAGCTCCGGAGGAGCGGCATGTTTGAAGAGCAGATCCTGAAATCTCGCTCCGATTAGCCATTTAATTTAAACCGGGTAATCTCCCTCGAAATTCCCGCCCTTCAGAGGTCATGTTCTATGAGCTCTATCAGATGTAAATACTGCGGTTTGACCAATTTTGCCGACGCGTTTGAATGCAAACGCTGTGGAAGACAACTCGGCTCGGCGCGTGGCAAAAAGCGCCAGCGACCGCCGGCACGTTTTTCGTATGTTTCGCTGCTGATCTTTGCTTCAGTTGCGCTGCTCGTTTATTACATGATGGGCGGCTTTGAGCAGAAGATGGCTGAGATAAATGCCAACGAAGCAAATCGCGTTGAGACGCAGAAAAAAGATCCCGATGCGGGACTTTCGCGGACAGAGTATGATCAGAAACGCTCGGGCCAATACGGCACGGCTGTTCAGAACAGCAATTCGCTCGCCGAAAATCAGAAACACAACGAGGACGTGCAGAAGGCGATGAGCGCCGCCGAGGGCAAATAGACTCTCGTCAATTTGACGCAATTCGCGTTCGGGCAAGAGTCGGGTTAATCTATCCGTTCGACCTTGGCAAAGTGAGCGCGATAGTTCTTCCCGGTTCAACTATAGGTGTTTTCGGCAGCGGCCAGCTTGGCCGCATGTTCGCTATCGAGGCGCGCAAGATGGGATATCGCGTGCACACCTTCTCGCCTGACACCGACACGCCGACAGGCCAGATAGCAGACCTCGAAACGAGTGCGAAATATGACGATCTCGATGCTGTACGAGAGTTTGCGAGGAGCGTCGACGTCGTAACTTTCGAGTTTGAAAACGTCCCGTCCGCGACAATGGAAGTGGCGGCTGAGTTCGTACCCGTTCATCCGCGCGGCCAGATCCTGCATACAACACAGAACCGTCTTCGTGAGAAAACGTGGCTCGCCGATAATGGATTTCCGGTCGCCGAATTTCGGCGTATCAAGCTGATCGACGACCTGTATCGCGGTCTCGAAGCGGTCGGAACTCCGGCGGTGCTAAAGACCGCGGGCTTTGGCTATGACGGCAAGGGGCAGCAAAAGGTCGAAAGTAGTGGCGAGGTCGAGCGCGCATTTGAAAATCTTACGGGACAGGAGGCCGTGCTCGAAGAATTTGTCGGTTTCGAAAAAGAGGTATCGGTCGTGTGCGCCCGAGATCAGCGCGGAAATTTTGTCCATTACGGCGCGATCGAAAATGAGCACGCAAACCACATTCTGGACGTCTCATTCGCGCCGGCTGCCGTGAACAAAAAGACCTCGCGAAAGGCCGTTGAGATCGCCAGTGCCATCGCCGATCGGCTCGAATATGTGGGAACGCTCTGTGTTGAATTCTTCCTGACGACGAACGGAAATCTGCTTATAAATGAATTGGCGCCGAGGCCGCATAATTCCGGCCACCTGACATTTGGGCCGTGCGTCACGTCGCAGTTTGAACAGCAGTTGCGAGCTGTTTGCGGGTTGCCACTAGGGTCGACCGAGTTTTATCGCCCGGCCGCGATGGCGAATCTACTTGGCGACCTTTGGGAAAACGGCGACCCAAACTGGGCGGCGGCGTTGGATATCGAGAATGTAAAGCTCCATCTTTACGGCAAGTCCGATCCGCGACCTGGACGAAAGATGGGGCATATTACCGCGACAGCGGCGAGCGCGCACGATGCCGCCGTCCTCGCCCGGCAAGCACGCGAGGCGTTGCGGTCCGAGAGCGCTCGTTGACCGGTTTGCGCGTTATGGCTATTGCGCAATAAGCTTGAACCAATGGCTGAAAGCATCGCATTCTCGAGATCGGCTGACCGGGCGACGATCTATAAAGAGCTCAAACCGCAGATCGCCGCGCTGGTCGAAGGCGAGACGGACCTGATCGCCAATCTCGCTAATATCGCAGCCGTTCTAAAGGAAGCATTTGGATTCTTTTGGGTCGGATTCTATCTGGCTAAGGACGGTGAGCTTGTTCTCGGGCCATTTCAGGGCCCGCTTGCCTGCACGCGAATCAAGTTTGGCGAAGGCGTCTGCGGCCATGCGTACTCTACTGCCTCGACAACGATCGTGCCGGATGTCGATGCGTTTCCCGGCCATATTTCGTGCAGTTCCGCATCGAAATCGGAGATCGTCGTGCCGATATTCGATGGTGACCGACACTTGATCGGTGTGCTGGATGTAGACAGCGCCAAACTCGACGATTTTAGCGATATTGACGCGGCCGGTCTCGAGCAGATCGTCGGTTTGATCGCGTTCAGCGCTGATCAGACCGCTGCCGGCCGTTAAAATACTCTTGCCGTTTTTCGCGAACGCTTTATAATATAAACTGCGTTGGTGTCTGTCACGGACACCTGAGCTTTCTGTGTAAACAGCCCCTGTAAAACGAACAGGCACACTTTTGTAACCACTTACCGACATCAGTTGCAGTGGGGCCTCATTGATCTTGAATCGACCGATCCTCTCTGCACGCTTCAGTTCAAACGATACGCGTCCCATAAATGAAAGAACCCATCGAAGATCATCAACAGTATAAAAAGTTCTATATCGAATGGTGGAACATTCGAAAGAGCACTATTTATACGATCATCTTCATCGTTGTCGTCAGCGTCATCGGCAGCGGGCTTTATATTGCCGCGACGAGGTTTAGCTTGTTTTCCGGGCAGGTCGAGGCAGACGTGCCGACAAACTCTACGCGGATCATTTCATTCGAAGGTGACGTGCGCGTGACCAAGGCGTCGACGCGGGAGACGATAATCGTCACGCGAGCCATCTACGTTGCCGCTGGTGACACTATTCAGACACAGGCCGACGGGCGAGCGACGCTGCAAATGGTTGACGGTTCGGTATACAGCGTCAAGCCAAACAGCACGGTCGTTGTGCGTGATAATTCCTCGCTGTTTGGAAATAAAAACGTCCGCGTATCGCTCGACGACGGCCAGATCAACGTCAAGACGCAGGACCAGGGTGATAATTCGCAGAACGTCGTCGAGGTCGCCGAGTCCGAGAACAAGCTGATGCCGCAGACGGACGCGAGCTTTAATGCGGACGCTCAAACAAACGGCGGCGAGATCAGGATCACGCGGGGCGGTGTCGAGACGACGCTTGATGGCCAAACAACGGTCATCCATGAAAACGAATTTGCTTCGGTCAATAACGGACAGATCTCGTCGCGTGAGAAACTGCTCGATCCGCCGAAACAAGTCGGCCCTGCGAACCTAACTCAGATAGTCGACACGACGGGCACAGGCGGAACGGTCGCGTTGTCCTGGCAAGGGACCAATGCCACGAGCTATTACCTGCAGGTATCGCGCTCGCCTTATTTCTCACCCGACTCGATGTTCGTCGATCGAAATCAGATGACGACAAACGAGTTCCGGATCGGCGGACTGTCACCGGGAACCTACTATTGGCGCGTGAAATCGACTGCGAAGTCCGGCCAAACGACGGATTGGAACGAGCCATGGAAATTCCAGGTGGTACGGAACGACAGCGGCCGCGCCATCGACGTTGCCGATTGGCATTCGGAAAATATCGGCGGAAATGTTTATCTGATAAGCGGGCGTACCCAACCTGGCCTTTCTGTCCGCACGCAAGGCCGTGAACCGAGCTATTCGGGTTCGGATGGAAGCTTTAGGCTACAGGTGTCGACGCCGTCCGCCGTGGCTGCGATCGAGATCAGCGATGACCGCGGCAATCGAACAGGCTTTGTCCTCTCGCTGCAAACCGGAAAAGTTGTGCGAAAATATTAGCGGGAGGCCTTGGCCATCGCTACACATCACGCACACGATCATCATCGACGAACGGAAGCAAGCCTAAACCGGCTAAAGATCGTTGCCGGTCTGACGTTTGTCTACATGCTGGCTGAAGGCGTTGGCGGATGGCTGACCAACTCCCTTGCGCTCGTTGCCGATGCAGGACACATGTTCACGGATGTCGTGGCCCTCGGCCTGACACTGGCCGCCGCATGGTTTGCTACGCGTCCCGCCACCGAGAACAAGACGTACGGATATTACCGACTGGAGATACTCGCGGCGTTTGCAAACGGGATCATCCTTGTCCTGCTCTCGTTTCTGGTCATTTACGAAGCGATCCAGCGGTGGTACACGTCGCCGGAGATACTTGCGCCGCAATTCACTTTGATCGCGGCCGGCGGCCTGGTTGTTAACCTGACGTCGGCTTATCTGTTGAGCGCGTCGCACAAGCACGACATTGGGTTACGCGGTGCGTGGCTTCATGTGATGGGCGACCTTTTGGGCTCCGTCGCGGCGATTCTCGCCGGCCTGGCGATCATGGCGTTCAACTGGCTATGGGCCGACGCGCTTGGAAGTATCCTCATAAGCGCGATCGTTATTTACGGCTCATGGCGTCTGATCATGGATTCGGTCAATGTCCTGCTCGAAGGCACCCCGCGACATATTGATCTGAGAGCGGTCGAATCGGCGATACTCGAGACTGGCGGTGTCAGCGGTGTTCACGACCTGCACGTCTGGACGATCTCATCCGGCATTGACGCGATGTCCGCTCACATCAGCCATCACGAGGGCGTTTCGCATTCGGATCTGCTGAATGATATTCGTCAACGTCTCCACGATCATTTTGGTCTTGAACACCTGACGATACAGATCGAATCTCATGAGCTTGAGACCGAAGCGCTATACGTCTGCGATATGGGAACGCGATGTTTTGAGCCCACTGATCGTCTTCTCAGTAAACGGCACGTCCACACCACTTCAGGCCGAAACTGATGCATGCCCAAAATTGATCTGAAATACGGCCGCACCCTAGTCCCGCTCCGGTATGACGAATCGCGATTTTCCGTACTGGGTTCTGATAGACAGCGCGAGCCCCTGACCGACCCTGAAATCGGGGCGAGGCTTGACGAACCGATCGATTTACTTCCACTCGACGATCTTATTCGGCCCGGCGATCGCGTTTTGCTCGTGGTATCAGACGCGACACGTCAGACCGGTGCCGGCCAGGTCGTAAATTTGCTAGCTCGTCGGCTGATCGCCAATGGCTCAAACGCTGCGGACATTAACATCATTTTCGCGACCGGAATTCATCGACGTGTAAGCGATGAGGAGCGACGAACAATTCTTTCGCCGTTTATTATTCAGCGAATGAAGACCATCGATCACGACGCGAACGACCCGATCAAAAACTTCAGGGTCGGCGAGATATCGGGCGGGATCCCGGTCGAGCTTGATTGGACGCTTACCGAGTTTGACCACATCGTTCTCATCGGTGGAATTACATTCCACTATTTCGCGGGATTTACCGGCGGAAGAAAGCTGATCTGTCCTGGACTCGCGTCGGCAAAAACGATTTCGGCAACGCATAGACTTGCTTTCGATTGCGAGACTATGGATCGGAGACAGGGCGTCGGCACGGGCTTGCTCGACGGTAATGCCGTGCATGAGGCCTTTCTCGAGGCGGCTTCTTTTGCAAAACCTTCGTTTGCCGTCAACACGATCGTCGACGATCTTGGCCGTGTGATCGACCTTTACTGCGGCGACTGGATCTCGTCGCATCGCCACGCGTGCGACGCATACGCCGAGGCCTACACCGTGCCGATCACGGAAAAACGTGAGCTGGTAGTCGCGAGCTGCGGCGGATATCCATTGGATATCAATTTGATCCAGGCACATAAGGCACTTGAGGCGGCGTCCGTGGCATGTCGTGACGGCGGAGTGATCGTTCTTCTCGCCGAATGCGAGGATGGGCTCGGGCGCTCTGATTTTCTCGATTGGTTTGACGCTCGCGACAGCAACGCCCTTGCCCAAAAGTTATGCGAAAGTTATCAGGTCAATGGCCAAACGGCTTGGAGCCTGCTAAAAAAGGCTGAACGATTCGAGATCAGACTCGCCTCACGACTTGATGCCCAGACAATCGGCAAAATGCGACTCTCAAGCACAGAGCTCAATGCCGTTCAACAAATGATCGCGAGCGCCTCGGGAGGTTACATTATCCCGTTCGGTGCGAAATTCCGAATTGTTTGAGCAGTGTTACTTCGATCTAACGTTGAAGGTACGAGCGATCGAGTCCGTCTGGTTGCGGATCGATTTCATCCGGTCGCGGTCCCCCGTAAATCGCACAACATACACGGTGCTATCGTCTGCCCGCAGGAAATAATACCGGCCGCTGTTGTTGCGGCCTGAGCTGACATATTCAAAGTTGAAAACGCTGCCGCGAAAGTTACCCGAGAAATTTTCTTCCTTGCCCGCGACAAAGCCCGGGAAAAACTGCACCTTTGCTTCTTCATCGCGGATCACGTTGCTGAGAGGCTCATCCTTGGGAACGGCAAGTTTGCGAACGCTCATCAGGGCAACGCGGCGATCGTTGTATACATATTCAACATTAGGACTGGTAGCTGACGGTTTCGAGATCATCTTCCATGCGGCTTCCGGAAGCATGAATGTATATTCAACGTTAGGGTCGCTAAATGTGGCAGCTTGCGAGAAAACCGTCACCGAGGCAGCGGCCAAAAGGATCACAAACAGAACTATCCTGTGTGTTTGTAACATTTAAGACAATTTCTCCGCGATATGTTTATTTTAGCCTAGATGCGCCTGGATTACGAGTATTTGGATGAGCCGCCCGCTCAAGTTGTTGCACGATGCCGAACTTCGGCCGGCGCCAAACGAATTATTTCGCCATTGGGCCGCCTCGCAGCGTCTAAGATTTCGGCGGCCATTATCGAATGTTTCATAATATCGAGGCCCTTTCCATATGAACACGCTAAGAAACCCGATACGAATTTGCACTGCCCTTCTGGCAATTTACACGCTTATTTTTCCCTCACTCGCACTGGCCTCAGGTTCGAGCGCGCCGGTCGCAAAATCGCTATCGGAAGAGCAAAAGATATTGCACGTCCTGAATCGGCTCGGATTTGGCGCCAGGCCGGGCGATGTTGAAAAGGTCAAAAAGATCGGCATCGATAAGTATATCGAGCAGCAGCTAAATCCGGCATCGATCGACGATGCGGTTGCCGAGAACAAGGTCAAGGGCCTCGAGATATTCAGTATGTCCACCGCCGAGCTCTTTGAAAAATATCCGAATCCGGGTGCGTTGCTGCGTCAGCTCAACGGCGGTAAAAAGGCCCAGGCCGACGCGCAGGCAAAAGCCGGCGACAAGGCCGGCAATCAGCAGGACACCGCCGCCGTGACCGCCGACCAGCAGCGCGAGCGGCGGCAGGAACTGAACGAGCTTTATCGAAAATACGACCTGCGGCCGGCGGGTCAGATCTTGCCTCAGATCGTCGCAAACCGCGTCCTGCGAGCAGTGTATTCCGAGCGGCAGCTTCAGGAGGTAATGGTCGATTTCTGGCAGAACCACTTTAATGTGTTTTCCGGCAAGAACGCCGTCCGATGGTACATCCCGAGTTACGAGCGTGACGTTTTGAGAAAGAACGCACTCGGTAATTTTAAGGACCTGCTGACCGCGACCGCGATGCACCCGGCGATGTTGTTCTATCTGGATAATTTCCAATCAGTTTCGCCGAACGCCCCGGCACCGGGAGGCAATCGCGCCGCCAACAATCAGGCGCTTGCCGAGCGCATAATGCGAAACGGCGGCCAGATCCCGCCGCGAATGCGCGATCGTATGCGGCAGCGAGGCATTACCGATGAGCAGATCGACCAGCGGCTTCGACAGATACGCGACAACCCGCAGCCGAAGCAGGCCAAAAAGCAGGCGCGCGGAATAAACGAAAACTATGCGCGTGAACTGATGGAGCTTCACACGCTCGGCGTCGATGGCGGCTATACGCAAAAGGACATTATTGAGGTCGCCAAGGCCTTTACCGGCTGGACGATAGCCGATCCAACCGGTTATCGCAAGGCCGCTGCGCGAGAGATCACCGGCCAGGAAGATAGAAAGCTTGACCGTCTTCAGCGCATGCCGGGAATTGCCGACGACCTGGAAAGCGGACAGTTCTACTTCAACGACCGCTGGCACGAAAAAGGGCCGAAATACGTTCTCGGCCAAAAGATCGACGAGGGCGGCATCAAGGATGGACTGAAGGTCCTCGATATTCTGGTCAACAGCCAGGCAACGGCAAAGTTTATCGCAAAGGAGCTGTGCGTAAAATTTGTCTCGGACAACCCGAGCGATGCGCTGGTCGGACGCGTGGCCGATGCTTTTCACAAGTCCGGCGGCGATATTAAGACGACCTTGAGGACGATCTTTACTGACAAGGAATTCTTTGCACCGGAAAATTACCGGGCGAAGATCAAAACTCCGTTCGAGCTGGCGGTCTCATCGATCCGAGCGCTCGGAGCAGACACGAACGGCAGCCCGGCGATGCTTGCCATGTTGAACAAACTCGGTGAGGTGCCCTATGGCTATCAGGCACCGACGGGTTATCCGGACAAGGCGGAAGATTGGGTCAACACGGGTGCACTGCTGGAAAGGATGAATTTTGCGATCGCCGTCGCCAGCAATCGGATTCCAGGAACAAGCGTTAATCTCAAGGGTCTGGACGGCAAGGACAAAGACCAGACGCTCAATAATGCGATCGGGTCGATCCTCGGCGGCGAGATCGCGGACGCGACCAAATCGACCTTGAAGAAACAGATCGACCAGCCGCTGCCGGAAGTAAAAACGCCGAACGAAGTTGCGGACAACCAGATGGATGGCGATATGGGAGGGCAAGGCCAGAAAGGCCGCCAAAACCGCCAGGTCCGATTGCTGCCGGCCTCGGGCGACCCGGAGGTGATCAAGGTCGTAAGCCTTGTTCTCGGCAGCCCGGATTTTCAGCGACAGTAAGCAAACCGGAAACATTTGCCCGAGGCCAGGCTTGATCTGCCTCGGGCATTTTTGCGCGCTGCCGCGCGATGAAATGCTGTCTGGATCGGATGATTGACCTTTCAGCCTTAACGCATTAACGTATCTCTGTTCCCTGTCGGATCGTTACCTCTATTGAACGCAACGCAAAACACAACGATCACGCGCATCGGCCCTAAAAAGGGCTTTTTTAGCATTGACCTGGCCGAGATCTGGAGCTACCGCGAGCTGCTCTATTTCCTGACTTGGCGGGACATCAAGATCCGGTACAAGCAGACAGCGATCGGCGTGACGTGGGCGGTCTTGCAGCCGGTCTTGACGACCGTGATCTTTGCCCTGCTGTTCAGTCGATTCGCCGGTTTTACAACCACGGTTCCATATCCGCTCTTCGCGTTGAGCGGGTTGCTGATCTGGCTCTTTGTTCACACGGCTGTCTCGATGGCGAGCACGAGCTTTGTCAATAACTCGCAGCTCGTGACAAAGGTTTACTTTCCCCGCCTCATCGTGCCGGTCGCGGACACGGTCGCGAGCTTGTTCGATCTGGTTTTTGGTCTCGCGATCCTTGCAATGCTTATGATCTACTACCGGAGCATGCCATCGATCACGATCGTGCTTGCGCCGGTTTTCATTTTCCTCGCATTTTTGCAGGCTGCCGCATTCGGGACTCTCTTCGCGGCGTTAAACATCAATTACCGCGACGTCAAATTTGCTCTGCCGTTCATCCTGCAGGTTTGGATGATAGCCTCGCCCGTCTTTTACCCGGCGAGCGTGATCGATGAAAAGTGGCGACTGGTGTTTGCGATCAATCCTCTGGTAGGCATTCTCGAAGGTTTCCGGAGCTCCGTTTTTGGCACGCCTTTCGATTGGCAGCTGATCGGCGTGTCGGTCGCTTCGCTGATCATCCTCTCAGCGGTCTCATTCTTTATTTTCGGACATCTCGAGGAAGATTTTGCCGACGTGATCTAGCTGACGATGAGCGTTGTAAAAGCCGAAAATATTTCAAAGCTTTTTCGCATCAATGATGCGCGGACACGCTCCGTGCGTGACGCAGTAACTCGACTTGTGAAAGGTAAGACTCAGGACGAGGGAATGCGAGAGATATGGGCGCTGCGCGATGTCGGGTTCTCGATCGAGCAGGGCGACACGCTCGGCGTTCTTGGCCGAAACGGCGCGGGCAAGTCGACGCTGCTCAAGATCCTTTCCCGCATCACAAAACCGACCAGTGGCTCGGCGGAGATTCGCGGCCGAGTGGGCAGCTTGCTCGAGGTCGGCACTGGTTTTCACAGCGAGTTGTCGGGCCGTGAAAATGTCTATCTCAACGGCGCCATCCTCGGGATGAAACGGGCCGAGATCGATAAGAAGTTTGACGAGATAGTGGCGTTCTCGGAGGTCGAAGATTTTCTGGA
>Ga0105237_10007129_pt1 | contig 12280 bp, 11 predicted proteins | sample KBSC24metaG_FD_81520 | JGI IMG/M metagenome (GOLD analysis project Ga0105237, IMG submission 81520) | Corn rhizosphere microbial communities from Kellogg Biological Station, Michigan, USA - KBS C2-4 metaG | ecosystem: Host-associated > Plants > Roots > Rhizosphere > Soil | place: Michigan, USA...
CGCGTCGCGCCGCGGCGGAAAAAGGCGGTTGCGCCCGTAGAGGTCGAGGCCGACCGGCTGCTGCGCGGTGACTGCATCGCCGAAATGGCGAAGCTGCCCGACGCGTGCATCGACATGATCTTCGCGGATCCGCCCTATAATCTCCAGCTTGGCGGCGACCTGTTCCGGCCCGAGGGCAGCCGGGTGGACGCGGTCGACAATGACTGGGACAAGTTCGACACGCTGGGTTCCTACGACCGCTTCACCAAGGCATGGCTGCGCGAGGCGCGGCGCATATTGAAGCCCAACGGCACCATCTGGGTGATCGGCAGCTACCACAATATCTTCCGCGTCGGCACCGCCTTGCAGGATGAAGGCTTCTGGATCCTCAACGACATCATCTGGCGCAAGTCCAACCCCATGCCCAATTTCAAGGGCACCCGCTTCACCAACGCGCATGAGACGCTGATCTGGGCGAGCCAGGGGGAGGACGCCAAATATACGTTCAACTACAAGGCGATGAAGACGCTCAACGACGAATTGCAGATGCGTTCCGACTGGGTGCTGCCGATCTGCGGCGGGCAGGAGCGGCTGAAGCGCAACGGGACCAAGGCGCATCCGACGCAGAAGCCCGAGGCGCTGCTCTATCGCGTGATGCTGGCCTGCACCAAGCCGGGCGACGTGGTGCTTGATCCCTTTTTCGGCACCGGGACGACGGGGGCGGTCGCCAAGCGCCTGGGCCGCAGGTGGATCGGCATCGAGCGCGAGGATGATTATATCGAGGTCGCGCTGGAGCGGATCGAGGCGGCGTTGCCGCTCGATGAAAGCGCGCTGACCATCATGCAGACCGCGCGGCAGCAGCCCAAGGTGGCGTTCGGCACACTGGTCGAGACCGGCTATCTGCAACCCGGCGCGGTGCTGGTGGACGCACGGCGGCGCTGGCAGGCGGTGGTGCGGGCGGACGGTTCGTTGTCCGTGGGCGCGGATACCGGGTCGATCCACAAGATGGGCGCGACGTTGCAGGGCGCGCCGAGCTGCAACGGCTGGACCTTCTGGCATTGCGAGATAGAGGGCGTGTTGAAGCCGATCGACGCGCTGCGGCAGACCTATTTGTTGGCGAACGAGCCCTGAGGATCATCGGATGTTTCCGTTCGGGCTGAGCGGGGTTTGAACATGCTTTCCCAAATTCCCGCCGATGCGCGGCTTTATCTGCGTCCCACATGGTTCGTGCCGTCGCCTGTCGGCCTGGCCGAAGGATCGGCGGCGCGGATGGGCAATGGGCTGATCTGGTTCCAGGGCTATGAGCTGACCGCGCGAAGGGGCGGGCAGAAAGTGGCGCGGGCGACGGTGCCGGTCGCGACGTTCGACGATGCGGTGGCGGGCCTGCCCGAGCCCGTGGCGGAACGGGCGCGGCTGTTGGCGGCCAATATCTCGGCGCCGCGGCAGCCCCTGATGCTGGGGGAACGCACCATCCGTTTCGACGCGCCGCAGGTGATGGCGATCCTCAACATCACGCCGGACAGCTTTTCCGACGGCGGCAAGCATATGGATGATCCGCAGGCAGCGGCCGATGCGGGCTTCGCCATGGCGGCGGCGGGGGCCGCGCTGATCGATGTGGGCGGGGAGTCCACCCGGCCCAGGGCGCCGCGCTTGTGGGAGGGGGATGAGATCGCCCGCGTCGTGCCGGTGATCGAAAGGTTGGCGCCGGCCGGCATTTCCATGTCCATCGACACGCGCAAGGCGGCGGTGATGGAGGCCGCGCTGGCCGCGGGAGCGGCGGTGGTCAACGATGTGAGCGCGCTGCGGCATGATCCCCGCGCCATGGACGTGGTGGTCGCGGCGGGATGCCCGGTCATACTGATGCATGCGCCGTCGGCCGGCGATGATCCGCATGACAATGCGGGCGGCTATGGCGATGTCGTGGCCGATGTGTTCGACATGCTGGAGGAGCGGGTGGAGGCCTGTCTGGCGGCCGGGGTGCCGCGCGGGAAGATCATGGTCGATCCCGGACTGGGCTTTGGCAAGTCGCTTGCCGACAATCTGGCGCTGGTGAATGGCCTGGCGACCCTTCAGGGGCTGGGCGTGCCGTTGCTGTTCGCGGGCAGCCGCAAGCGCCTGATCGGAGCCCTGTCGAACGAGGCGCCGGCGGCCGAGCGGCTGGGCGGTTCGGTGGCCCTGGCGTTCCGCGCCGCCGAACTGGGCGCGCAGATGGTGCGGGTGCACGATGTGGCGGAAAGCGTGCAGGCGCTGCACCTTTGGCGCGGCCTGGCGGACGCGGGGTTGAGCGCCGTCTAGGACGGGTTTCGATCTGATTGAACCAGACCGCCGCTCTGGATTCTCTGTTTTCTGCGATTTCTTGACCAGCGATCGGTTCCGAGCGCTTGGAAATCGCTCTGGAACGGCGTCCGCGCGCTGCCTTGAGCGGGCGCCGTTCCGATCGTCAGAGCCAGCCCTTCGCGCGATAGGCCTGGGCCGTCGCCTTCAATCCCTCTTCGGTCGGCACCTTGGGCACCCACAGCTTCCTGAGAGGTTGCTTGCGCTTCTTCACCACCCAATCGGGGTGGCAGAAATAATGGACCCGGTCGGGCGTCAGCTTCGCGTTCCTGCCGCGCACCAGCCGGTCAAGCCGCGCGCCCATGCCCAACAGCCAGGCTGGCGTCGCGAAGGCCCGGACCGGCCGTCCGACTGCGCGGCCGATCGCCTGCGCGAAGTCCATATGGTCCCAGCCGCCGGGCGTGCCGTCATCGACCTCATAGACATGGGTGAGGCTCTTCATGTCCTTTTCGACCGCCAGCGTCAGGAACAGGCGTGCAAGGTCGCTCACCTCGATCACCGACAGGCGTCCGCCAGGCGGCAGCAGCATGATCCCGCGCCGGGCCATGCGGAACAGCTCCAGCATTTCCCGGTCGCCCGGACCGTAGATGGCGGGCGGGCGGACGATGGTCCAGTCGAGGCCGCTTGCCTTCACGTGCCGCTCCGCCAGTTCCTTCGACCAGCCATAGTCCGAGAGCCCAGGCTCCCGCGCCGAGAGCGAGGACACGTGGATCAGCCGCCTGACGCCGCGCTGTCGCATCGCGTCGACCACCGCCATGGTGCCGCGGGCATTGCCCATTTCGAAGCCTTCGCGGTCGGGCGCGTTCACGACGCCGGCAATGTGGATGACCACATCGGCGTCGCGGACCAGCGTGTTGAGCGCCGCCCGGTCCTCCAGCGCACCGGGTACCCATTTGAGATGGGCGCGGGGCGGCTGTGCGCGGCGGGTGATGGCGCTGACATGATGCCCCGCCGCCAGCGCCTGATTCAGCGTCTCGGCGCCGACGAAACCCGTCGCGCCCGTCATCGCAATGCGCAGGGACATGGATCAGACCATCGCCATATGATCGCGATGGACCAGCACGGATCGGGGCAGGTGCCCCAGCAGCGCGGCGATATCCTCGCTGCGCTTGCCGGCGATGCGGGAGGCTTCCTCGCTGTCATATTCGATGAGGCCGCGAGCGATCACCCGTCCATCCTGCGCCAATATGTCGACCACGTCGCCACGGGCGAAAACGCCCTCGCACCGAGTCACGCCGGCCGGGAGCAGGCTGTTGCCGCGTCCCAGGGCCGCCTCTGCCCCGGCGTCGACCACGATCCGCCCGCGCACCGTCAGGCGCCCGGCCAGCCAGCCCTTTCGCGCGCCCCTGGCCTGCGCCGCGAGGAAGATCGACCCCTTGCCGCCATTCGCCCAGTGCGACAGCGGCGAATCCACCTTGCCTGAGATGATCGCCAGATGCGCGCCGGCGCCGGTCGCTATCCGCGCCGCCTCGATCTTGGAGGTCATGCCGCCCGATCCCATGCCGGACGCCGAACCGCCGTCCGCCATCCCGGCGATGCGCGCATCGATGCGCTCGATTGTCTCTATCAGCATGGCGTCCGCATCGACATGCGGGTTCGCCGTGTAAAGCCCGTCGACGTCCGACAGCAGCACAACTGCGTCAGCCCGTGCCGCCTGTCCGATGCGCGCCGCCAGCCGGTCATTGTCGCCAAAGCGGATCTCCGCCGTGGCGACGCTGTCATTCTCGTTCACGACCGGTACGACGTCGAGCGCCATCAGCCGTTCCAGCGTGGCCGACGCATTGAGATAGCGGCGGCGGTTTTCCAGATCGTCCAGCGTCACCAGCATCTGCGCGGCGGTGATGCCGTTTTCGTGGAGCAGGCTGGCCCAGCATTGCGACAGTGCGATCTGGCCAGTGGCGGCCGCCGCCTGCGCGTCCTCCAGCGAGCCGCGCCCGCCTTTGGGCAGCTTCAGCCGTCGCGCGCCAAGCGCGATCGCGCCGGAGGAGACGATGATGATCTGCTGCCCCGCCGCCTTGCGGGCCGCGATGTCGGCCACCAGCGTGCGCAGCCATGCGGTGCGCACTTCGCCCTGGGGATCGACGAGCAGTGCCGAGCCGATCTTGATGACGAGGCGGCGGATTTGCGGAGGGGGAAAGCCGGAGAGGGAGGGGGTCATCTATGTCTTCCTCCCCTCCCGCAGGCGGGAAGGGTTGGGGTGAACGCGAGCGAAGCGAAACTTGAGTGCGGGGACCGGTGTTCAGCGCCGTTGCCCGGCACCCCCAGCGCCTCCGGCCTGAGGGAGGAGAGAATCAGAGGGGCGACCACGGCTTATCGTCTTCTTCCACCCCATCTTCATCCTCATCCTCTTCGCCGGGGTGGTCCAGCAAGGGCAATACCGCGTCCAGCAGTGTCGGCACGCCTTCGCCGGTCGCGCCGGAGATGGTGAACAGCTCCTCCACGCCTGCCTCTTCCCGGAGCTGGCCGGCAATGTCCTCCATCAGGTCCGGGCCCAGCAGGTCGCCCTTGTTGAGCGCCACGATCTGCGGCTTTTCGTCCAGGCCGCCGCCATAGGCCGCGAGCTCGTCCTGCACGATGCGGAATTGTTCGACGGGGTCGTCGCCGGTCGCGTCGATCAGGTGCAGCAGCACCCGGCAACGCTCGACATGGCCCAGGAAGCGGTCGCCGATGCCGGCCCCCTCGGCCGCGCCCTCGATCAGGCCGGGAATGTCGGCCAGGACGAATTCCCGGTCGCGATGCAGCACCACGCCCAATTGCGGCTTGGTAGTGGTGAAGGCGTAGGCGCCGACCTTCGCCTTGGTGTTGGTGACCTGGTTGATGAAGGTGGACTTGCCCGCATTGGGCATGCCGACCAGCCCGACATCGGCCAGCAGCTTCAGCCGCAGCCATACCCACATTTCCTGCCCCGGCCAGCCCGTACCATGCTGGCGCGGGGCGCGGTTGGTGCTGGTCTTGTAGGACGTGTTGCCGCGTCCGCCATCGCCGCCGCGCAGCAGCACGATGCGCTGGCCGACTTCGGTGAAGTCGGCCAGCAGTTCCTGCTCATATTCCATCGTGCCGTCCTCATCCTCCGTGCCGTCGATGGGCGTGGGATCGGACAGGATCTGCGTGCCGACCGGCACCTTGATGACGAGGTCGTCGCCGCCGGCGCCATAACGGTTCTTGCCCATACCGGGCATGCCGCGCTGCGCCTTGAAATGTTGGGTGTACCGGAAGTCGATCAGGGTGTTGAGCCCAGCTACCGCCTCGAAGATGATGTCGCCGCCCTTGCCGCCGTTGCCGCCGTCGGGACCGCCATATTCGACATATTTTTCGCGCCGGAAACTGACCGCGCCGGGACCGCCCCAGCCGGACTTGATGTAAATCTTCGCTTGATCAAGAAAATGCATCGCGCGCCCATAGCGGTTTATGCGGCGGAATTAAACAGGGGCGCGGCAAAAGCGGCCGCTTCTTCCAAAACACTGTCGGGCTGGGGGGAAGGCGGCGCAAAGCCGCCCTCCCGGCCGCAAGGGGTCAGGCCGCCAGAGCGGGCAGCGAATCGCCGTAAAGATCCATCGACGAATCCGTCATCATGGGGATTGCGCGCCCTTCCTCAGGGACGCCCTGCTCGAAGATCAGGCAGTCGGCCGCCGCGCCGCGAGCGAGGCTGAAGCGCCTTTCCGTCTTTCCCCTGTAGTGGAAGCCGATCTTGCGCAGGACGTTGCCGGACGCCGGATTGTCCACGAAATGGGCGGCGCGCGCGTCGCGGACGCCCGAGGCGCGGGCCATGCACATGACGGCGCTGGCTGCCTCGGTCGCGAAGCCGAGCCCCCAATAGGGGCGGGCGATCCAATAGCCCAGTTCGACCGCGCCATCCTGCGCCCTGTGGAGGCCGCAGCCGCCCACCAGGCGCGGCGCGCCCTTGGTACGGGTGAAGGCGAGCAGGTTGGGCAGGCGCAGGTCCTGCGGCTGGGCCAGGAATGCCTCCGCATCGGCCAGGCCATAGGCGGCCGGCGCGCGGGCCAGGTTGCGCAGGACGGCCGGGTCGCCGATTGCGTCGGCAAGGGCGCGGGCATCTTCCATCCAGCCAGGCCGCAGCAACAGGCGGGGGGTACGGGCGAACATCGAAAGTCTCCTAATCTCCGGCGCGCCAATGACCGTGAAAAGTTACGGCTTGACGACTGTCTTCTCTGGCTGGGCCCCGCCCGCATGACGCGCGAGAAAGGCCACGGTTCCAGAGAGTTGAGGGAAATACAGGGGAGACGGCTTTTGATACGAAAAAGGGGCGCTCCCGGAAGGGGCGCCCCTTGTTTCCCTCGAACACTGGCGGTCTGGCCAAAGCCGTTCCGTCAGGAGGATCGCCCCGATTGCGAGGGACGATCCGTCATCGATCGTCCGTTATTCGGCTGCTTCGGCCATGGCGTCGACCGACACATATTTGCGGCCGAGCTTGCCGGTGTGGAATACCACGCGACCTTCACCCAGCGCGAACAGCGTGTGGTCCTTGCCCATGCCGACATTGCGGCCGGGATAGACGCGGGTGCCGCGCTGGCGAATGATGATATTGCCGCCGATCACTTCCTGACCGCCGAACTTCTTCACGCCAAGGCGCTTCGATTCCGAATCGCGACCGTTGCGCGACGAACCGCCAGCTTTCTTATGTGCCATGACTTAAACTCCTCGTGACTTTGCTGCGGCTCAGGCGATCGACACGATCTTGAGGATCGTGTGATTCTGGCGATGGCCGTTGCGACGACGGTAGTTGTGCCGACGGCGCTTCTTGAAAACGATGACCTTCTCGCCCTTCGCCTGCGCGATGATTTCGGCGGCGACGGTCAGCTTGGCTGCGTCCTTCACGTCGCTGCCTTCGCCGGCGAACAGGACGTCATCCAGCGTCACCTTGTCGCCAGCCTCACCGGCCAGCTTCTCGACGACGATCTTGTCTCCGGCGGCGACGCGATATTGCTTGCCGCCCGTGCGCACGACTGCGAACATGGCTCTTCTCTTCTCGTTCAAATCTGCTTTACGCAGATCGTCGAGGGACTATGCCCTGTTGGACCCGCGCGGGAATGTGGCCCGCTACTGGAATGACTCGCCCATGTCAACCGGCAAGCGCGGCATTCGGGGCTGGTTTTTGGCCTGGTCCGTCCCTATCTTCGCCCGGCGCAGGGCCGGCGGACGGCCAGCGAAGGGATAGCATCACGGATGACGCCAGCGCCATACAGGAATGAAGCCTTGGCGGGCCGGTTGTTGTTCATCCTGACATTGTGGCTGTCGCTGAGCGTCGCCCTGTTGAGCGCACTCGCGCCCCTGGGGCCGCCGTCCAGCCGGTTCACCGGCTCCGCCTTCAATCCGGCCACCACCAGCGTGGTGTTGAAGGCCCGCGCCCATGCCAGTCCCGTTGCCATGCAGGCAATGGAGCCGGATGACGACGGAAGGGCGTCGTGGCCGACGTTCGCCGTGGGCGTGCCGGGGGTCGTGGCGATGCTGCTGGCTGTCGTCCTGCCATATGCCGGCAACCGATTCCCGCGTTCCTCCTTCTCCTTCCCGCCCTTGCGCCTGCTGTCCCGCCAACGGGCGCGGGCGCCTCCTGTTCTTTCCTGACGCATCGTTTCCAGGCCGCCGTTGCGGCCGCCGTCAGGAAAAAGGAGCCTCTTCATGACCCGCAGAAGATCGCGACGCGGCGGCACCAGGCCGTCCCGCCGCCGTCCGCCATGGTGGTTCATGCCCGCCGTCATGGCGGGACTGGGCGCGGCCGGCGCCTTGTTGTCGGCGGCGATGCTGACCATCGCTGAATGAATATGATATGCCGCCGATGGAGGAAGCCCCTCCGTCGGCGGCCAGGGAAAGACACTCCATGCCCCATCACACGCCCCTGATCGGAACGATCGTCGCGGGCCTTGTCGTTGCCTTTGTCATGGGCGCCATCGCCCATCGCCTGAAATTGTCGCCGCTCGTCGGCTATCTGGTCGCCGGAATCATCGTCGGGCCGTTCACGCCGGGCTTCGTCGCCAATGCCAGCCTGGCCAATGAGCTGGCGGAAATCGGCGTCATCCTGCTGATGTTCGGCGTCGGCCTGCATTTCTCCCTGCGTGACCTGCTGTCGGTGAAGAACATCGCCGTGCCCGGCGCGATTGGCCAGATCGCCGTGGCGACGCTGATGGGCATGGGCCTGGCGCATGTCATGGGCTGGCCGCTGCTCGGCGGGCTGGTCTTTGGCCTTGCGCTGTCGGTGGCGAGCACGGTCGTCCTGCTGCGCGCCCTGCAGGGGGCGGACCTGGTGGAAACCCGCAGGGGCCGGATCGCCGTGGGATGGCTGATCGTCGAGGATCTGGTGATGGTGTTGGCGCTGGTGCTGCTCCCTGCGCTTGCCGGCGTCATGAACAATGCCGATGCGTCGGGCGGGGCGGCGGCCCTGCTGGCGCCGCTGCTGGGCACGCTGCTGAAGGTCGCGGGCTTCGTCGCGCTGATGCTGGTGGTTGGCCGGCGCGTCATTCCCTGGGCGCTGCACTGGGTCGTCCATAGCGGATCGCGCGAGCTGTTCCGCCTCGCCGTCCTGGCGATCGCGCTGGGCGTCGCCTTTGGCGCGGCGGTCGCCTTCGACGTGTCCTTTGCGCTCGGGGCCTTCTTCGCCGGCATGATCCTGGGCGAGACGCCGCTCAGCCGCCGTGCGACCGAGGAGACGCTGCCGCTGCGGGATGCCTTTGCCGTGCTTTTCTTCGTCTCCGTCGGCATGCTCTTCAATCCGGCGGTGCTGGTCGAGCAGCCGCTGCCGTTGCTGGTCACGGTGGCGATCATCATCGTCGGCAAGTCGATCGCCGCCTTCGCCATCGTCCGCGCCTTCGGTCATCCGGGCGACACGGCGCTCACCATCGCGGCGAGCCTGGCGCAGATCGGGGAATTCTCCTTCATCCTGGCGTCATTGGGCACGGGGCTGGGGGTGTTGCCGGCCGAGGCGCGCGACCTGATCCTTGCCGGCGCGATCGTGTCGATCTTTCTCAATCCGCTGATCTTCTCGCTCATCGTGCGCGGGCACAAGCAGGAGGAGGTCGAGGAAGAGGCGCAGGCGGAAAGGGCTAAGGCCAAGGCAAGCATCGGCCCACGCATCGGCCATGTCATCCTGGTCGGCTATGGCCGGGTGGGGAAGCTGATCGCGGATCGGCTGGCCGAGAAGGGCGCGCATTTCGTGGTGGTCGAAGCAGATGCCGACCGGGCGGAGGAGGCGGAGGAAGCGGGCCTCACGGTCGTGCGCGGCAGCGCGCTGGAGGACCGGCACCTGCGGGCGGCGGGCATAATCGAGGCGCGGCGCTTGCTGATCGCCGTGCCTGAAGGGTTTGAGGGCGGCGCGATCCACGAACATGCGCGTCATCTCAATCCCGATCTTCAGGTCATCGCCCGCGCCCATTCCGATGCGGAGGTCAAGCATCTGGAGGGGCTGGGCGTACCCCATGTGGTGATGGGGGAGAGGGAACTCGCGGCGCGGATGCTGTCGCTCTGCGGTGCGGGCTAGAGCGACGCGGGTCAAGACGAGAGAGCGTTTCCACTCACGATGGAAACGCTCCAGAGGCCGATCGCCTGGAAATCGCTCCATGGACCGGCATCTGAAGCTCGTCGACACTGTGGGGCAGGTGTCGGACGAGCTTCATCTCTTCAGCCTCTCGGCTTGCGTGGGCCGCTTTTGCGCGGGCCGCCCTTGAAGGGGCGCGCGCCATAAGCGGGCTGTGGTCCGCGCCCTTCATTGGGGCGGCCTTTGCCGCGCGGGCCGCCGTCGCGCCGATTCTCGCGCGCCATTTCGCGGGGCTTGCCCTCGATCTGTTCGATCGCGACTTCCGCCCCCTCGTCGCTTGCCTGCCCGGTGCGTTTCACCGCGCCGATGAACTTCGCCGCGATGGCGGAGGGGATTTCGAACATCGTTTCATTGGCGGCGATGCGGATCGCGCCGATTTCCTGCCGCGACACATGGCCGCGGCGGCAGATCAGCGGCAATATCCAGCGCGGATCGGCGTTCTGGTTGCGGCCGATGTCCATGCGGAACCAGACCGTATCCTCAAAGCCCGGACGCGGCCCGTCGCGGCGCGCGGGTGCCTCGCTCGCGTCCAGCAGCTCCTCCGGCGCGGGGAGGGCGGCACGGGCGCTCCTTACCAGCATGGCGGCGATTTCCTTGGGCGATTTTTCGGCCAGCAGCTCTGCCCCCAGGGCCCAGTCCTGCTCGTCGAGTTCGGCACGCTCCATCAGCTTCTCGCGCAGGCGCGCATTGTCCTGCTCCTGGATCGCTTCCTTGCCGGGCGGGGTGCCCCATTCGACCGGGATCTTCGCGCCGCGCAGCATGGATTCGACCCTCCGGCGGCGCGGATAGGGGACGATCAGCACGGCCGTGCCCTTCTTGCCGGCGCGGCCGGTGCGGCCGGAGCGGTGCTGCATCGTTTCCGCGTCGCGCGGGATTTCGACATGGATGACGAGGCTGAGATTGGGGAGGTCGATGCCGCGCGCGGCCACGTCGGTGGCGACGCAGACCCGCGCCCGGCGGTCGCGCAGCGCCTGGAGCGCGTGGTTGCGCTCATTCTGGCTGTGCTCGCCCGACAGCGCCACCGCCGCGAAGCCGCGTTCCGTCAGGCTGGCGTGCAGGTGCCGGACATTGTCGCGGGTGGCGCAGAAGAGGATCGCCGTTTCCGCCTCATGATAGCGCAGCAGGTTGACCACCGCATTTTCGATATCGGCGGGCGCGACCGTCACCGCCTGGTAGCTGATGTCGCCATGGCCGCGTTCATCGCTGACCGTGGAGATGCGCAGTGCGTCCTTCTGGTAGCGCTTGGCCAGCGCCACGATCGGCTTGGGCATGGTGGCGGAGAAAAGCAGCGTGCGGCGGTTGTCGGGCGCGCCGTCGAGAATCTCCTCCAGATCCTCGCGGAAGCCCATGTCGAGCATTTCGTCCGCTTCGTCGAGCACCACCGTCTTGATGGCGGACAGGTCGAGCGCGCCGCGTTCCAGATGATCGCGCAGGCGGCCCGGGGTGCCGACGACGATATGCGCGCCTTGCGAAAGCGCGCGGCGTTCCTTGGCGGCGTCCATGCCGCCCACGCAGGTGGTGATGCGGGCGCGGGCCTCGCCATAGAGCCATTCCAGTTCGCGCGCGACCTGAAGCGCCAGTTCGCGGGTCGGCGCGATCGCCAGCGCCAGCGGCCGGGCGGCGACGGGCAGGCGGTTCTGGTCGCCCAGCAGTTCGGTTGCCATGGCAAGGCCGAAGGCGACCGTCTTGCCCGATCCGGTCTGCGCCGAGACGATGAGGTCGCGGCCTTCGGCTTCGGTCTGGGTGACCTCTGCCTGCACGGGCGTCAGGCTTTCATAGCCTTTCCGCGTCAGCGCGTCGGACAGGAGGGCAGGGAGGTGTTCGAAAGACATTTCTATTTCCATCGGTAAAGCGACCCGCCATTCCCGACGGATACATGATGACCTGTTTGTCGCTTCAGCCGATGCGGAAGCCGGGGCGGAAGGTCACTCGCCCCGAAGTTCACACCGTCCTTTGGCGATTCCGCCGAAGGTCACGGTGCCCTCCCCGCAAGGGGAGAATAGCCCAAATAAGAAGGCCGCCTTCCCCCGCAAAGAGGGAAGGCGGCCCCTTTTTCTCTCATCCGCGAGGGATCAGACCGAAGCGACTTCCGCCACGTCGACCTTCACGCCCGGGCCCATCGAGGACGACAGGGCGATCTTGCGGACATATTTGCCCTTCGAACCCGACGGCTTCGCCTTGACGATCGCGTCGACGAAGGCGTCGAAATTCTTGCGCAGGTCCTCGGCCGAGAAGCTGGCCTTGCCGAGGCCGGCGTGGATGATGCCGGCCTTTTCGACGCGGAATTCGATCTGGCCGCCCTTGGCAGCCTTGACCGCTTCGGCAACGTTCGGGGTGACGGTGCCCAGCTTCGGGTTCGGCATCAGGCCCTTGGGACCCAGAACCTTGCCCAGACGGCCGACCAGACCCATCATGTCGGGA
>Ga0105237_10007130_pt1 | contig 12280 bp, 7 predicted proteins | sample KBSC24metaG_FD_81520 | JGI IMG/M metagenome (GOLD analysis project Ga0105237, IMG submission 81520) | Corn rhizosphere microbial communities from Kellogg Biological Station, Michigan, USA - KBS C2-4 metaG | ecosystem: Host-associated > Plants > Roots > Rhizosphere > Soil | place: Michigan, USA...
CGATATAAAACTTCGAACCCCACGCTTTCCCCATCGGGGCGGCCAAGTTGAAACCCGACCGTGTCACTTCGATTATCCGGGAGCGCGACACTCCCGCTGACCGTCAACCCACCGCGCGTCCACGACTGTGTCACTAGTGACCCTTCGGTCGACGCAAAGACGCGGATTTCCTGCATCCACCGAAGACTCCCCCCTGCGGCCGAAAAACCGAGTCGCTTCACGGGGCCGTCAAACAGCCGCTCGGCCCGGCGAAAATCGTCGAGCGGGACGGAGAAGGGATCGACTTCGATCGGCGCGTGCCATTCTCCCGTCACGACAGGGACCGACGCGATGGGCTCCGGGGTGCGGAATCCGATGCCTGCATTCACGGCCGCCGCGGTTCGTGCACCAGCCACGGCGGCACGTGTCATACTCGCCACACCATCGCGCGTGAGGACGGTCCCGTGCTCGAAGCTCCAGGTCCCACTCACACGCGCACGGATTCCATATCCAAACGCGATCTGCGCCCAATCATTCATGCACTCGCGCTGCACGCCAATTCGAATGTCGGCGAAGTCCGCTCCCGCCTGCGTGGCGACGTCCATCGCCACCAGCGCCAACTCGCGAAACAGGTCGTTGGGTGGCGGCTCAGGGAGCCACGTATTGTGATTCGTACGGCGCGCCGCGGCGGTATTGGGAATGATGCGTGACGCGCCCATCATGCCCGACGCTAGCTGTGCGTGCGCGTGCCATCCGGCCATCGCGACGGCGCTTCGTGTCAGAAATTGACGGCGGGTGGAGTATCTGCGACCGAAGGAGATCGGTGAACTATCGACTGACATGCGCTGATTCCTGAATGGGCGGCGGTGTGGCGCCCTGGCTCGACGACGTATCTGTCCGCGCCGCGCCTGGTACAAGGTTCGATTCGTCGAGCAATTGTTGAATGCGTCGCCACAACCGAGTTTCGTTGACGCGCCGCACGCGATCCTGATCGAAGTGCGTGTTGACATCCTCGAAAAACCGGATCACACCGTGCTGATCGATCACCACACATTGTGATCCCAGGTCATTGGCGGCGTACAGTGGCTCGTTGGGTGACGGCTCCGGATCGATGCGCTGGTAATGCCCTTCGGGAACAAAGCCGTTCGGGCGTTTGTCTCCCGCCCAGATGGCGATCGGCAACGCAAACTGCTTCACCCCGCGAAAATAGCGCGTGAGCCACGCCGCTTCGTTGGCTGGTCCGACGATGTCGGGCCCTACATAACCGCTCGTTTTAGCCACGAACAACACCTGAACTCCGGTCGGAAATCGCGCCATGACTCGACCGAGCACCGCGGGCATGTTTTCGTCATTGAACGGTCCGAAAGCAACGACGTACACGGATCCGTCTGTGAACGTACGCGTCCGCGGCGTCGGTGCATACGATGAATCCGGAGTATTGAGCCAGAGATGCGCGGTGATGGGCGGGGCGGGCTTCCCGAGGCGGGCGAACCATTGGGTCAACTGGTCAAACCATTGCTGCATGTTCGACGGCATGCCGATGAGCTGGTTGCGGTCATCGGCCGTGAACGTCGAAGGAATCTCTGTCGCGATACGGCGGGCGATGGCCATGACCGTCGGATTGAATGCGACCAACCGCTCGCGTCCGTCGGGCGACTCCTGCAGCGCCTTGATCGCGCGCGTATACAGACGCCCCAACACCGAGCCACGCTCCTTGCCGCCGACCTGCAGCGTATACCCCATGGCATGTTGGACGTGCGCGAGGAGTCGCTCGCGATCGCCGATCGCGGCGTATCCCACGATCATGGTGTCCTCGGCGTACAGCTGATGATAGAGAATCGTCGCGCTGTCGTGCCGAGTCGAAAAGCCCGTGGTGTGCAGCCGTTGCAGGATTTTCAAGACGGACTCGGCGGCACGGAGATTCCGTGCCAGCCGCGCGGAGTCTTGTGTGGGATCCGCCAATGTCGCGACTCGCTCGAACAGCGCATACGCTTGCTCGACCGGATGTGTCGCCAATTCCACGATGCGCGTGTCGAACAGTCGCTGCGCCGTGCTGTCGTTCCCCGCCCACGCGGCGACCTCCGCGAACGGTACGCGCTGCCACCCTTGTACGGCGTCGCGTTGCTGGCTTGCCGACAACGTGCCGAACCGATCTATCCACGCGCTGGCACGCCTCCGCTGAATCTCACGGAGCGAGTCGCTGGGAAAGTCCGCGCGGCTTGGCGGAAAGGCCGAGCGCAAGCGCCATCGGTGGACCACCACGTCGGCGAGCGCGAGGTTGGCCGTCACCGGAATCATCGCCACACCGCCATCGACCCGCGCCGAGGTGATGACATCGGACACGGGAGGTGGACTCCCCAGCGGCCGGATGGGCGGCAAGGTACGGATTAGACTAGCCGATACCGATTGGATCGCACTGTCCGACCGCGGTCCAACAGGCGTTTGCGCACCAACCGTAACACCGCACACGACACTCAAGAGAACTACAAGACCGGCCGTCGCGGCGCGAGGTCCGCGACGGCCCCTATTATCCCGCACACTCATTGAACGATGACGAACCCCGAAGTCGTTGCGCCCGTAAACGGGGGGACACCGCCGCTCACCGTTGCAGTCCACGTATAGGTCCCCGCCGTGGGGAATCGACGGGTGGCGTATTGATCGCCTGGCACCGCGCTGATGTTTCCCGACGCGCCCCCGAGATCGGATGGCGGATCGGCGGCAGTGACCGCCTCGGGGTGGTCGAAGGTCCAGCTCATCGATGCCCCCAGCGACGACGGGAGTCCGTTGGAGAAGTACACCGTTCCGCCTGGCGCGACTATGACGCTATTGAGTCCGGCATTGCTGAGTCCCAACGTGAGCGGGAAAATCTGCACGAATTGTGTCGCGGGATGCGTCAACGTGTACTGGACGCTATCTCGCAGCCGGACGCCATAGACCGTGACATCGGCAATGACCCACGCCGTCCCCGTGATGTTGCCGTGAATCGTGTTGAGTCCCACGCGTCCCGCGCCGCATGGCGTGAGCGTGAGCTGATTCGACGTCAATGTCGCCGTCGACATGAAGTTCGGGACATAACACTGCATGGTGGTCGAGTCCCCTGCACCATATTCATATCGCACCATGGGACCGTCCACTGCCTGCCCAGACGTATTTTGGATCGTGGGTTGGATCCACTTGTCATTGCCGATCGCGAGCCGAGCGCTGTCGTCTGGCGTGGGCTGGATCGAGAGCGTGGCGCCAGCGAACGCCCCATCCGTAATCTGGACGATCGCGACATCCGCGCGCGCCAAGCCATCCTTGAACGCGATGACTTGGAGCGTCACGGGGTTGTAGGCGCTCGATGGCGTCAGGGCGGTCATCACGCCCGTGGACGACACATGCAGCCGAAGGGAATCAACCGGATTTTGCAGGAGGTATTCCACGCTGTCGAAGCTCGTGATCGGTGCTCCTGACAACGTCTGTCCAACGACCGCGAGGGAGAGCGTGTCGCCCACCGCCATGATCGAGTTGAGCGGCGCAACGTGCATCGTCCCGAGCGTCGTGTCGGGGGAACGGAGCACCGGCGCGACCTTATTGTCGCCGCCACACGCGACGCCAATGATTCCGACAAGACAGAGGACCGCGAGGACCGCACGGTGTCGCACGGCACGCGCTCGGCGTATTGACGAGGATGCGTTAGGGATTGGTGTCACTGCATCCTCCGTAGAGCGGATTGCGAAGATGTTCGTTGACATCGGGGCCATAGACCGTGTCGTTGCCATAGCGTGTGCCATTTTCCGATCCCGGATTGGGGAATTGATCGGGATACGCCGGCTGCGAGATGACGCCGGTGGGCCACAGGGTGAGTGGGTTTCGTCCATACGCGCGCGCCATGCGGCGCAAGTCGCCTTCCCGATGCCCTGTGAGGTAGAGCCACATCGCACGCTCCTTCATCAGGGTATCAAGCCGTGTGGGCGAGCCCGGATCGGCGAGTGGCGGGAGAGAGCCGGCGGCCAGTCCGAGCCGAGGCGCGCATGACGCCGTTCCCACGCAGGTCGCGCGCAACATGTTGAGCGTATCCAGCCACCCTGCATCGCCGCGTTTGAGCGCCGCTTCGGCTTGGATCAATCGCGCTTCGAGCCCATCGGCCATGCGAATGGTCACCCCGTACCCTCCAGTCGTTGGCGTGGGCGTGCCAGTTGCAGGATCGAGATTGTACTTGGACGGCCACAGCATTGGTCCGGTGAGATCGGGGACCGTCACGACCGCGGTCCGTGGGTCGGTCGACCAGACGAGTCCGTTCCCGCCCTCGTGATCTTGCACGCGTTGGACACCGCTGGCCACGTCGTTCGGAAAATCGAACGGGACAATAAAACCGCTCGTGCCGGACACGAGGCGATAGACAAAGTTGGTCGGGACGTCGCGCACCGCGGAATCGGCCGCCTCGAACTCGCCCAGATCGAGCAAAGCCCGCCCCTTCCCAACACGCGCGAGGTCGACGAACTGCGCGCTATCGGCGCCCGCGACCATGGCGGAATCGAAGTACGCGATGGCACGCGCCAGGAGCTCTTGCGTGGACAGGCCTCGCGATGGGGTCTGCGACCCAGTCAATGACGATTCGGACAATGGGATGCCCGAGCAATACAGCTCGGCGAGCCACACCACGGTATAACCTTGGAGGGCGTACAGCTCCCCCTGCCACGCGCGCGGGACGCCGGGCGTGTTGGACGCATACACTTGCAGCGCCTGCAACGCCTGCCTCACGGAGACGCGTGTCTGCTGAATGGCGTCGTACCCAAATCCGCTGTTGTTGCGCCCTCCTTCGACCGTTGTGGCGAGCACGTTGCGGTCGTCGCCCGACGAACCCGAGTAATACGGATCCTGCAGCTCGTCCGTCAACGAGCCACTCATGACGATGACAGAGGTACTTGTTCCGCTCCCAAACGCCCCCATCATATATGACAACGCATTCGTTCGGAGTGCCGAGGCTCCACTCGGAGTCAGCACCTGCGATGGATCGACGACGGTGCTCGGACTCTGCACGTCGACGAGCGACGACGGCGCACATCCGGTGACGACGATCCATGATGCCATCACGGAGATGAGAACCGTCCGTAGTGATTTTCTCTGTCGCATCTGCATTCGCATCAGCATGATCACAGTCCGAGATTGAAGCGGAGCGTCCAGCTCCGCGGCTGCGGTATCGCGAGTCCGCCGTCTTGGGAGGCTTCACCCAACAGGTTCGACGTATCGACATTGGGATCTTTCCCGGCATAGCTCGACCAGAGCCCGAGATTGCGCCCCGCCACGGTGATCGCGAGCGACTGGGCATGTACGCGTCGCACGAGCGAGGTGGGAAGCATATACGACGCCGACATTTCGTTGAGTCGTAGGGATGAGCTGGCTCCGATGTAGCCATCGTTGCTGGCGCTTTCGAGATATGCCGCCTGCTGCGCCAGGGGCGCCGTTGGATCGACCGCCGCACGAGGACGGTTCGCGCCGCCCAGCGTCAACTTGGTTGTCTGTTCAATGATGTGATCGATGTTGGCACTCACTCGAACGGCGCCGTTCCACAGTGCGACCGTGCTGCCGTACGTGAGCTCACCTTTGGGATACGGCGCACCCATATAGCGTTGTTGGCCAAAGATGATTTCCTGGGGCTCGAGGATCCCATCGTTGTTGAGGTCGTGGTACGAAGCCACGGGGACACCCCAGTACCCAAAGAGCGGGTATCCTTCGACGAACGAGTTGCCCGTAGGACCGTATGGCGGGAGCGACGGGGCTTTGCGCACCAACTTGTTGGTATTTTTCGAACCGTTGAGACTCACGTCCCAACTCACAGCCCGCGTATCGAAGAGCCGTGCGGTGGCACCGACTTCCAATCCGCGGTTTTCGACATCGCCCAAGTTGTAGTACAGACTGTAGTAGCCGAGTGATGGCGTCAGCGGCACCGACGTGATCATGTTGCGCGTGAACTTATGGTAGAGCGTGGCTTCGAGGTGAATGCGTTCATTCTCCAAAAACGAGATATCCACTCCGCCTTCCCACTCCGTCGACTTCTCCGGCCGCAGGTCGGCATTGCCAAGCGACGTAATGTCAATCCGAGGCACCGACACTGGATTGTTGCTGAACGTGCTTTGGGCCATGATGTAATTATTCAGCACCGCCGTTTGCGACGCCTGGTTGCCGGACTGCCCGTACGCGGCCCGGATGCGCAGGCTCGTGACGTACGGCTGTTTGGGGAAATACGACTGGTCGGAAACTGGATACGATAGGTTGAGCTTGGGGAATTTTGGCGGTGAATTGGTGACCTGACTCCCAAAGGCGCTCGCCAGATCGCGCCGCACGCCAAAGGTGTAGTATAGTCCGAACGCGGTGATCGTCTCTTCCAGATACACACCAGCGGTCGCCGATTCGTCGCGGGATTCGTTGACCGCATACTGCTGCGATCTGTTGTTCACGCAGACGGGCGAAGGAGTCAGCAGCGTCGTCCCAAACGCGAGGGGACAACCGGTCACACTACTGTTCCCGACCTGCATGTTATAAAACCGTATATGGCTGTAATCCTCACCCAGCGCGGTACGAAGTGACAGCCACGACCAGGGGGTGAACGACAAGTTGGCGCCCAGATGTGCAGTCGTGACAAAGGTTTCACCGCGTGAAACCGTACGGCCGCTCGGACACGCGGTTCCACCGCTATTAACCGCCACGAGCGCTGGTGTGCAGTATTTGGCGTTCAGATTCGACTCGTCGGTACGGAGCCCGTAGTCGCCACCGCCGGTTGCGACGAGCGCGAGCCATCCCGCGGGACGAGCGTTCGCTGTCGTCGCGAGGAGACCGCGCTTGACATTGGACGTGGCTTCGGTACGTTGGCCGTCCGATGGAAACCACGCCAGCGTATCCGCCGCGGAGAAGACCCCTTGCGCGTCCGAGCGTAGCAGACCCGATCCGCTGTTGAGCACATTCCGATAAATCCCCGAGCTGCTCAGCGAGACGTCGACCTTGGGCGAGACGTTGACCGTGGTGCGCGAGGTACCATCGAGGTCTTGTTCGGTATTGGGATGCACCATCCACGATGGTGCGGGAACGTTCCAATAGCGCGCGATGGTCCGCTGCGAGATGTCGGACATCTTGGCCATCCCAATGATCGACGCCCCGCGGGCGGAAAAAAATTGCTGCAACGTTTCCGTGCCACCTGACAGGCTGGCGCTGAGCGATCGATTGGATCCCGTGCCGAGCGTCTTCATGGGGCCATAGTTTTGCGGGTTGAAGTGCGTGACACTGTCCAACACGCAACTCCCGCCCGCCACCGTCAGCCCACCCGCGGCGAGCGTACAACTGGTGGTCTCCTGGCTGCCATCCTGACGGCTCCACCCGAGCCATGCTTCGGGGAAGGTGCCAGGGACGACCGACTCGCCGTAGTCCCCCATGACGGAGGTCCGCCACGAGCCGACCTGCCCCTTCTTGGTTTTGATGACGATGACACCGTTGGCGGCGTCGGTACCATATAGACTCGATGCCGACGGACCACGCAGGACGTCGATCGACTCGATGGTGTTGGGATCGATGTCGTCCAACCGTGACGGCGCGAGTGGCGTCGCACTGTTGGTGTTCCCGTCCTGGAGCTGACCGATCGTCCGCTGGCTCCCGACGTTGGTCTGAAGACTCGACGAGGTGGTTTGCGTGTTGAGCCGGACACCGTCGACGATGATGATGGGGTCGTTGTTGAGTGCGATGCTGTTGACGCCACGCAAGCGGATGCGCGAGGGTGCGCCCACGTCGCCGCTGGTATTCTGCACCACGACGCCTGGGACGCGCGCTTGCAGCAGGTCGCTCACGTTGCGGATCAGCGTCGTCTGGACGATCGAGTCCGCTTTGATTGTTCCTACGGCGTTGCCGACTTCCAGCCGCCGACGGTCGCCCGTGGCGGTGGTCACGACGTCATTCAACACGGTGGCCGACGCCGCGAGCGCGATATCGGCGACGGCTCGCTCGTCGGCATGCACAGTGACGAGGACCGATGCCACCCGGTAGCCGAGAAGGCGCACTGTCACGCGATGCATCCCGGCGGAGACATCCGTCACCACGTACAGTCCATTCGCCCGCGTCTTCACCGCACGGCCGCTATCGACCGTCACCGCGGCTCCCACGACTGGCTGCTTCGTCGCCGCATCGGTCACGATCCCCGTGATACTGCCATTCGCGATATCCGCGTCATCGGGCTGCAAGACGATGGCGTTCGCCGCGGTGACCACGACGTGCAATTGTGTGCCGGCGAGGAGCTGCGTGAGCACCGATCCAAGCGGCTGTTTCGTGACATTGACCGTGACCGGATGCGCTGCCGCTCCCAACCACTCCTGCTGATAGCCAATCACCACCTTCGCCTGTGCTGCCACCGTTTTGAGCGCCTGCTGGAGCGGAACCCGATCGAGGTGCAAGGTCACGAGCCGAGCCAAGAGCTCGCGTGTCGTGACGTCCGAGCCATCGGTGCGTGGTGTCACGGCGATCGTTGTCTGCGCGGCGAGCGGACGTCCAGCACCCGTATCGACCGCGGCCGCGACAACGGCGCCAAGCACGAGGCGACGCCACCCAAGATGAACGACATGCATTACCGACCAACCTCCCGTTCGGAATTGGTGGACAGACCTTGGCGATGGACGCCGGTTCGCACGCCATGCTCGGGCACGAGCGTCACGATGTTTCCATCAAAGGTCATGGTGACGCGCAGAAGCGCTTTCACCGTATTCATGGTTTCCGCCGCCTGATCTGTCGCGAGCACGATGGAGACGTGCCGCGTCGCGAGCGTCGTATCGGCCAACCGGAATTCGTAGCCATACCAGCGACTGAGCGCGGCCAACATGGCGGACACGGGCGCGTTGTCGAAGACGAGCCGCCCTTGCGTCCACGAAATCGTCGACATCGGATCGGTCCGTATCCCGACGGTCACAGTCGAATCCGTCGCGAGCGCCGTCGATCCGGCGTTCAACACAACGGGCGTCATCTCTCCCCCAACCGAGACACGACCACTGATCACCGCGACCTGCGTCGACAGGTCGCTCGCATAGCGGCGTACGTCGAACGCGGTGCCGAGGACGCGAGTTGTCACGACGCCGGTGCGGACGAGGAAGGGACGATGCGTTTGCGAGGCGACGGTAAAGAAGGCTTCGCCCACGAGCGTAGCGACGCGCGCGCCCGACGCATCGGTTATGTAGGTCAACCGTGTTTCCGGTGCAAGGACGACCGTAGAGCCGTCAGCCAATTGTACGGTAGTCCGCTGGGCACGATCCGCGGTATAGGTTCGTGCAAATGTGGGCGACGTACTCGGCCGTGCCCGAAAGACATTAGTGCCAACGATGAGCACGCCGAGCACGGCGACCGCGACGAGTCCAATCGCGCCCGCGAACATGACGCCACGAGACATCAAACGACCACGTTGTTTCGGTGGCGCCACCGCAGGCCGAGGCTGCGGCCGTGTCACGGTCGCAGGAACGCCCAGGGTATTATCCACGGCGGCCCACACACGCGCTCGAAGATCGGCGGCGGTAGCCAGGGTGACCGGCCCCAACGGTTCGCCCACAAGATGCTGCAAGCGTGCGATCCGGTGCGCGTGGTCGGGAGACGCTGTCATCCACGCGTCGATCATCGTGCGCTCCTGCGGCGAACATTCGTTCGCCAAGTACCGATCCAGGAGCTCGTCGCTCGGAGGGGGGTGATGTGTCATCGCCGCGCTCCGGATGCCCGAGAAGTTCCATCGAGGTGATGCATACTGGGTTAACAACCCAGCGGGCAAAACCTAATGCGCTTTTTTGAAGTTTTTTGTGCGACGGCGGATCGCTTGGCGCTTACAGCCCCGAGAGTGACCTCGCCTGCGCGAGCGCCCGTCGAACGAGCTGCCACGTGGCCGGCACAGAAATCTCCAAAATCTCGGCGATTTCCGCGAAGCTGCGTTTTTGTTCGTACCGGAGCAGGAGAACGAGCCGAGCTCTGTCGGACAACCGATCGAGCAGCACCTGGAGGGCGTCGTGCTCGTCCGCCGCGATGACCGCCGCGTCGGGTGCTGACGCTACGCAGTCTTCTTCAACCGCGGTTCTGTTACTGTAGAGCGATTCGACCTGCCGGTGTTTCAGGACGTTAAGCGCTCGGCGCCGGACGGCAATCGCGAGGTAGCTTCCGATCGTGCTGTGCGGTTCCCAAGTGGCACGCGTTTCCCAAATGCGCAGGAAGACATCTTGTACCAGATCTTCCGCGTCAGCACGCGATTTTACATACCCGTATGCGATCCGTAGTAGCGCGTTGGCATGGGCTTCCATGACTTCGTCGAATGCCGCGCGATCACCCTGACGTACGCGCGCGAGGAGTGTGGCCTCTCCTGTGTCGTCAATATGAGGTGGATTACCATTGGGCACGGGATCGAAAGACATGGGGACGGCCCCAGTATAGGGCCGTCCCCAGGAACGCACAATGGCGGAGCGATCACGCGTGTACGATCATCCGAATAACACAGATGTGCTATAGAACGCGCGTGATCTACGATTAGTGTACATGGACAAATCCTCGGATTGTCATTCCGGTATACGGTGGTATGCCACCCGCGATCGTCGCGGTCCATCCGTAATCACCCGCTGTCAGAAAACGACGTTGTGTGTATTGGTCCGACGCTATCGTCGTAATATTTCCAGAGGCGCCACCCACCGTGGATGGTGGATCCAGAGCGGTGGCCACTTCGGGATTGTCAAAGGCGATGGTGATTGTGGCGCCGAGCGCATGATTGAGGTTGTTGTAGAACAGCACCTCACCACCCGGTGCGATGAACACGCCGCCGGGCGACCGGATATATCCATTCAGCCCCAGGATACTGATATCGATCTCACTATCCAATGGATACGTGATGGTGTACTGGACACTATCGCGCAGCATGACCCCGTACACTAACACGTTGGCCCGGACCCATACGGTCCCCGGTATTCCGACCGACGACAGGTTGTCGAGTGGCACATACTGATTGATTCCGTAGTCGCTCAGACTCAACTGTTGCGGCGTGAGTGTCGCGATTGCCGGATACACCGGTTGATAACAGATGACATACTGGCATTCGAGCTTGGTGAACGCGAATCGGACCATGGGGTTATCCACAGACTCACCGGTCTCAGGATTGCTGATCACCGGAATGATCGACTTACCGTCCCGCCCCGCCAATATTGCGCTGTCCGGCGCAACCGGTTGTACAGATAACGTCGCGCCGGAAAATTTAGTGGTGGTGACTTGAATGATGGCCTGTTCCGCCGCCGCGAGGCCATCCTTGAAGGCTACGACGTTCACGAAGACGGGTTGCGTGGGATCGGATGGCGCACGGGCGGTGATCAGTCCAGCGGAGGATACCGAGACACGTAGCGTATCGGTGATGCTACTCAACACGTACAGGACGCTGTCGAAGCTGGTAATTGGCGTCCCCGACAGCGTGTGGCCGGTCGGCGTGATAGAGAGGGTGTCACCGACCGCCATGACGATATTGACCGCAGGGATAGTAATGGTCCCCAGCGTCTCCGACGGCGCACGCGTCGAGGGCGCCACACCCTTATCGCCAGTGCAGGCCGCGACGGCGAGCCAGAGGCCAATCGCAACGCGGGGCATCACATGACGTGTCACACGGTGTGTCCGCTTACGGATTGGTATCATAGCACCCTCCATACAAAGGATTCCGAATCTGTTCATTGAGATCGGGACCAAAGACTTTGTCCGTACCATATCGTTGACCGCTCTCGACCATCGCGGCGGGGAATGTGGGTGGGAACGCGGGGGCCTGGATGGTTCCGGTGGGCCACAGGGTATTGGGATCGCGATGATAGACGCGCGCCAACCGGCGCAGGTCGCCTTCGCGATGTCCGGTGAGATACAACCACATGGCCCGCTCTTTTATCAGGAGATCCAACCGCGTTGCCGCGGTTCCCGGATCGCTGAGCGGAGGCAATGCACCGGCGGTTAATCCCGGCACCGGCGCACACGCGGCGGAACCGACACACGTTGCGCGCAAGCTGTTGGGAATGTCCAACCAACTCGCGTCGCCGGCCGCGAGTGCCGCCTCAGCCTGAATCAACCGGGCCTCCAATCCATCCGCCACACGGACCGGCGCGCCAAGCGTCGTGTACGTCGGATCGAGGACGCCGGCGGGTGTGATGTGATATTTGGTTGGCCAGAGCATCGGTCCGGCGAGTGCCGTATCGATCACGATGGCGGTCCGTGGATCGGTCGACCAGACTAATCCATTTCCCCCTTCGTTGTCCTGCGCCCGATATGTGCCCATCTGCGCGGACAGATAGTTGTA
>Ga0105237_10007135_pt1 | contig 12277 bp, 11 predicted proteins | sample KBSC24metaG_FD_81520 | JGI IMG/M metagenome (GOLD analysis project Ga0105237, IMG submission 81520) | Corn rhizosphere microbial communities from Kellogg Biological Station, Michigan, USA - KBS C2-4 metaG | ecosystem: Host-associated > Plants > Roots > Rhizosphere > Soil | place: Michigan, USA...
GCTCATTCCGAAATAGCGCGTTATCCTTGGGCCGAAACCGGTTGCTTGGCCTTGGCCTCGATCTGGCCGATCGCGTCGACCACGGCGTCAAAGGTGAGCATGGTGGAGGCGTGACGCGCCTTGTAGTCGCGTACCGGCTCCAAAAACCCGATATCGGCCCACTTGCCTTGCGGCGGGGCGCCGTTCTCCTTGAGCATCTTGCGCACGGTCTCCCGCAGATCGCGCAGTTCACTGGCCGTCGAGCCGATGACGTGGCTTGCCATGATCGAGGACGACGCCTGGCCAAGCGCACAGGCCTTCACGTCATGGGCGAAATCGGTCACGACGGGGCCGTCCATCTTGAGGTCGATCTTGACCGTCGATCCGCACAGTTTGGAATGGGCGGTGGCGCTGGCGTCGGGATCGGCTAACCGGCCGAGACGGGGGATATTCCCGGCCAGCTCAATGATGCGCTTGTTGTAGATGTCGTTCAGCATAGGATCGAACTCTTCCGGCCCTGGGAGGGTGGGCCGGCCTTGGCGGGCGTGATTGATGGTCCTATATATGGTCGGCTTCGGCGGAAATGATAGTCTGGATCCCAGACCGGTCCGCCGCCCTGTTTCCAGGCGTCCGGCGCTAAACCGCCCGTCTGCCGGTGACACTCCGGCCTCATGAAGGGGCCGGTCGAACGGAGTTGACATGGACGCATTGATCAAATCGCTCCGCCCCAACAAGGCTGCGGACGCCAAGTCCGCCGATCTCAAATTGCCGGAAGCACGGCCGGCGGAACTCGACCCGGCGGAGTTTCTCGCCGCCGCCGTCCGGCCGGATCAGCCGCGTCCGTCGCGTGCCGAGGCCGAACAGGCGGTGCAGACCCTGATCAGCTACATCGGCGAAGATGCCGGGCGAGAGGGCCTTCTCGACACCCCGCGCCGCGTCGTCGAGGCTTTCGACGAACTCTACCAGGGTTACCATTTGTGCCCGGCGGAGGTCCTGGACCGGACCTTCGGCGAAACCGCCGGCTATGACGATTTCGTGCTGGTGAGGGATATCGAGTTCACCTCGCAATGCGAGCATCACATGATGCCGTTCTACGGCAGGGCGCATATCGCCTATACGCCGGTCGAGCGGGTGGTGGGATTGTCGAAGCTGGCCCGGCTCACCGACATTTTCGCGCGACGGCTGCAAACCCAGGAACACCTCACGGCGCAAATCGCGGCCGCGATCGACGAAGTCCTCAAGCCGCGTGGCGTCGCCGTGATGATTGAGGCGGAGCACACCTGCATGTCGGTCCGTGGCGTCGCCAAGCATGGCGCGACGACCTTTACCAGCCGCTTCACCGGCATGTTCCGCGACAATCCGGCGGAGCAGGCCCGGTTCATGTCGATGGTGCGCGCTCCACAGCGGTAGACCTCGCTTTGTCCAGTTCCGCAGACACCCATGAGCGCGAGGAAGGGCTCGCGTTCAACCCCAAATTCGACGCCTCGGGGCTCGTCACCTGTGTCGCCACCGATGCCGCGACGGGTGGCGTCCTGATGGTCGCGCATATGAACGAAGAGGCGCTGCGCAAGACGATTGCGAGCGGCGAGGCCTGGTACTTCAGTCGCTCCCGCAACGCGCTGTGGCGCAAGGGCGAGAGCTCCGGCCAGACCCAGCGCGTGGTCGAGATACGCATGGATTGCGACCAGGACGCGGTCTGGATCCGTGTCGAGCAGCAGGGTGCGGCCTGTCACACCGGGCGTCGCTCCTGCTTCTACCGGGCCGTGACGACCACCTATGGCAGCGCCCGGCTTGCATTCGTGGATGCCGACCGGCTGTTCGACCCGGCCGTGGTGTATCGCAAGTGACGGCACCGGACGGATCGCCGTTAACCTCGGGTTAACCATGATCACCGCAGTGTCAGCCGAGACGCCGATCACTGGCGTCTGCCGAGCCGCGCGGTGGTTTCGCGAGGAGCCGGGCACAAAGCCATGTCGGTCGACCCATCAAAGATGACGGCTACCGCGGGACTCGATCCCGCGCGGCTCCGCGTCGCCGGGTCGATCAAGCAGGCCGCCAATACCACCGGCACCAGTTTCGAATATCTGCTCGCCACCGCCAAGATGGAGTCCGACTTCAACCCGGGCGCCGGCGCCTCGACCTCGTCCGCGCACGGGCTCTATCAGTTCATCGACCAGACCTGGCTCGGCACCGTCAAGGAAGCCGGCAGCCAGTTCGGCTATGGCCAATATGCCGACGCCATCACCAAATCGTCCTCGGGCAACTATTCGGTGAGCGACCCCGGCGCGCGGCAGGCCATCCTCAAGCTGCGCGATGATCCCACCGCTGCGTCGGCCATGGCGGCCGTCCTGACCCAGTCCAACAGCTTCAGGCTGACTGGCAAGATTGGCCGCCGGCCGACCGACGGCGAACTCTATATGGCGCATTTCATGGGCGTCGGCGCCGCCGCCAAGCTGATTTCGAATGCCGAGGACAATCCGCAAGCCTCGGCCGCGCGGATGTTCCCGAACGCCGCCGCGGCCAACCACTCGATCTTCTATGATCGCAGCGGCGGTGCCCGCAGCGTCTCCGAGGTCTATGCGGTGCTGAGCGCGCGCTATGCCGGTGCAGCCGGCTCGGCCACCACCCGCGGCGCGCTCGCGCTCTATGGCGACACGTCCCCCAACACCGCGGTGGCAAGCGCCAGGCCGACACCCGCGATCGACAACGCCGCCTATCTGTCGACCTTCCCCGATGTCCGCGCCACAACGCCGGTCACGGTGGCGTCAAGCACGAGCAAAAGCACGCCACCCACGGATCCGATCTTTCGCTCGCTGTTTCAGGTCGACGACCGCACGCCTACGGTCTCGCCAACCGTCCGCGAATTATGGGGTAAATCCGCGTCGCTGACCTCGGTGACGAGCACGACTCCGGCCGTCGCGACGACAAGCGTGTCACATCGGCTTGATCTCTTCAGCGATCCCAACGGCACGTTCAGCGGCTGAGGCCTTCGCGGTCTTGCGCGCTCCCGAGCGGCGGCCGATCACCATTCATCCTCGAATGATAGACGCGACGACGGCGTGGTGCGGCGATCCAGCCGTGCGGCTGCCAATGTGCGAGCCTCCAAACCTTAACGAGGCGTTGTCGCGCGCTTAACAAAACGTCAATAATACCAGCTGTTTATGCTGAACGCTTTGTTAAGCGTCGTGGTTTATTTTTTGTTCCAGTGAGGTGAGAGCGCGATCTGGAGAGACCGGGAACCGGCCTTTCGGACACATCACGCTCAAAGGTTTTTGCGTAGGCCTGTATGGCAATGATCGTTCGGCAGTTCATCAGTTGGATCAGGACCGCATCGGCAGGCGAGCGGGCGGAGGCGACACGATCCCTTGCGCGAGCCTGGCTGATTTCGGATCTCACCGCGGAAGACCGCGCCGCCGCCGAAGGCGCGCTGCTGATGCAGCTCGATGATCCCAGCCCGCTGGTTCGACAGGCGATGGCGGACGTCTTTGCGCGCAGCACCGAAGCACCGGCGGCCATCGTGCAGGCGCTGTCGCTGGACCAGCCCTCGGTCGCGCTTCCGGTCCTTGAACACTCACCGCTGCTGATCGATGCCGATCTCGTCGACATCGTTGCGACCGGCAATTGCGACATGCAGTGTGCGATCGCGCGCCGTAGGGTGGTGCCGGCCTCGGTCTGCGCCGCGATCGCCGAGGTCGGCAGCGCCGCCGCGGCACTCGAGCTGATCGAAAATGCCTATGCCGAACTCGCCCCGTTTTCCTGGGATCGGATCGTGGAACGCCACGGCCATCTGGCCGCGATCAGGGAATCCATGCTGGTCCTGGAAGACTTGCCGGCCGCGACGCGCGCCGCGCTGGTCGCCAAGCTCTCCGAAACCCTGGCGCAATTCGTCGTCGCCCGCAACTGGCTGAGCGCCGATCGGGCCGGGCGGATTACCGCCGATGCCTGCGAACGCTCCGCGATCAATATCGCCGCACGGTCGCGGGGCGAGGACATGTGCGGGCTGGTGCGGCATTTGCGCGTGACCGGTCAGCTCACGGCGGGATTGATCCTGCGCGCCTTGTTGTCGGGAAATCTCGAGCTGTTCAATGCAGCGCTTGCAGAACTGTCCGACCTGCCGCAGATCCGCGTCGCGGCGCTGCTGCATGAGCGCGGTGTCGCCAGCCTGAACGCGCTGCTGCGGCGCGCCGGCCTGCCGGAATCGACCTTTGCCGCTTTCCGTATCGCGCTCGAGGTCATTCAAGAAAATGGATTTGTCGACACGGTCGGAGGCGCGGCCAGGCTGCGCCGGCGCATGGTGGAGCGGGTCCTGACCCATTGCGAGACCGACCGCGAGGCCGCCGAGCCGCTCTTGATCCTGCTGCGTCGCTTTGCCACCGAGTCGGCGCGCGACGAGGCGCGAACCTTCTGCGAAGAGTTGCTGACTGAGGATGTCGTTGCAACGACGCGGCACGACCTGATCGCGGCGTGAGTCCCTGGCCTGACGGTCGGCATTGCATCGCAGGCGCGATGAGATTGACGCGTCACCCGGCGATGTCTCGCTGACAGCATGTGCCGCCCTGCGGGATCCTCCGCCGGCGACGCGGGTGTCAATCTCCCGGCACGATGCTGGGCGCCATGATCGCGTCGAGGTGCTCAGGACGGTTGCGATTGACCTGCATCAGATAGTCATCCGCCACTTTGCGCAGGCGCCGGCTCAACTCGCCCGCCACCTTCGTGCTGTCGAGCTTGGTGTGATCACGCACGATGGCCTGAACCGCATTGATATGATGCAGGATCAGTTCGGACGGCACGTCGTCGAGATCGGGCGCGTGTTCAATGACCCTGCACAGGCTTTCGGCGACCGCCGCGGCCGAAGGATATCCGAACGTCGCGGCATCGCCCTTGATGTCATGGGCAGCGCGGAAAATCTCCTCGCTGTTGCCATCGGTGAAGCCATCCTTGAGCACGCGGGCATAGGCCGCGGAAAGCCGGTCGGCCTCGACCAGCATCCAGCTCTTGAATTCACCGGACAGGTCCGCAAGCGCCTTTTCCGCCCGCGCGATCGGGTCGTCGAGATCCCGGCCGCGAACCTGCCGCAACACCTTGCGCAGCGGGTTGGGCTGGGTGATGACGTGGTGGCTGGCGTAGGTCTTGACGTCGAGCGTTGGATGTTTGTCTTTCGCCATGGGGACTTCCTGCTCGCGCTCTAGATGGCGGATCTGGCCTTGTCGAGCAGCGACGGCTGCTGGAGAATCTCGGCGTCGCCGCCGACGCGGCGTTCCGGCCCGATATAGGCGACGTTGGTGTTGCGACGGCGGTCCGGACCGAAATAGGTCTTGGTCTTGATGAAGGGCCGCGGATTGGCGACGACATTGAGAATGCGCTGATACAGGCCCTTGGCCGAAATCGGCTTGGCCAGGAATTCGGTGACGCCGGCGTCGCGCGCCACCGTGACCCGGCGTTTCTCGGAATGACCGGTCAGCATGATGATGGGCGCGAACGGATTGCCCTTGGATTCCGGCTGACGGATCATCTGCGCCAGCTCGAGGCCGTCGAAGATCGGCATCGCCCAGTCGGTGATGACGATGTCGGGAACGTAGTGCGTGTACATTTCGAGCGCCGTCGCACCGTCCTCCGCCTCATAGACTTCGCGCGCGCCGAACGAATGCAGCAGCGTGCGCAGGATGCGGCGCATGTGCGGATTGTCGTCGCAGACGAGGAAGCGCAGCTTGTTGAAGTCGATGCGGAACATGGCCCGGCCTTGGGATTACCGGTGACGACGGTATACCGGCGTTAACCATATCGCGGGCCCGGTTAAGGAAGCGTTGCCTTGGCCAGAGGGAGCGCGGGCCGCACGGCCGGGTCGCCGTTCAGGAGCCGAATTGCTCGCTCAGGATGCGCTCTTCGAGACTATGCCCGGGATCGAACAGCATCCGCATGGAGATCGTCTTGTCAGACAGCACCTCGACACGGACGACGTCGCGCGCCTCGTCGTGATCGGCAACCGCCGCCACCGGGCGCTTGTCCGCTTCGAGAATCTCGAACACGACATAGGCGGTGTTCGGGAGCAGGGCGCCGCGCCAGCGGCGCGGCCGGAATGCGCAGATCGGCGTCAGCGCCAGCAGCGCGGCGTTGATGGGCAGGATCGGGCCCTGCGCCGACAGATTGTAGGCGGTGGAACCCGCGGGCGTCGACACCAGCACGCCATCGGCCATCAGTTCCGGCATGCGTTCGCGTTCGTCGACCATGATGCGAAGCCGCGCCACCTGATTGGTCTGGCGAAACAGCGCGACCTCGTTGATGGCGTGATAGACGTGCACCACGCCGTGGACGTCGGTGGCCCGCATCAGCAGCGGATGGATCACCGATTCCTGCGCGGCCGCCAGCCGGCCATGCAGATCATGCACGTTGAACTCGTTCATCAGGAAACCGACGGTCCCGCGATGCATGCCGTAGATCGGCGTGCCCGTCCGCATGTTCTGGTGCAGGGTGTGCAGCATCAGCCCGTCGCCGCCGAGCGCCACCACGATATCGGCATCCGCGGCTTCGCAATTGCCGTAGAGCTCGCTGAGCTTGGCAAAGGCCGCTTGCGCCTCGGCGCCCTCTTTCGCGACGAAGGCGATCTTCTCGTAGCGCCGGGGGGCCGCGGCCCGTTGCGGAGGTTCCTCGCTCATCGCGACATCCTCGGACAAATCATCTGCACTGACCATGAAAACAGTTGGCTCGTTTGGAAGCCGGACGGCGACGCGCCGAGGTCGTCTATAGGACCTTGCCCACCCTTGTCGAGACGTCCGGGGTGGATTTTCGGTCTTGCAACGCAAACTGGCGGTCCAGCAGTCCGCCCGGAGCAATTTCTTCCAAATTTCCGGAGCGACTTGCTCCCAGCGCCGTCCGGCACGATTCAATCGCTGTTATTTCTCCAGCAGGCTTCGCACCGGCTCCCAGTCGGGATCCGCTGCATTATTCGCCGCTTGCCTGGCGCGCTCGGCAAACAACGCGCTCGGCCGGTCCTGCGCGGCCGAACGTTCAAAGCAGGCTACGGCCAGATCGAATTCGCCGGCGCGCCAGTGCGAAAGCCCGGCCGCATAATCCGCCATTGCCGCGCTTTCCAATTCCGTCAGCTCCGCTGCCGAGGCCGCCATCAACTCGTAGATCTTGAGCGATCGGGTCCGTCCCTTGACCCGGATCGTGTCCAGTTCGCGCCAGGCGAACGCCCCGCCCGCCAGCGCCAGCGTGGTGTCGGATGCGATGATGGTCGTGCCATAGAACTTGTTGGCGCCTTCGAGACGCGAGGCCACGTTGACCGCGTCGCTCATGACGGAATAATTGAAACGTCGCTGCGATCCGAAATTGCCGACCAGCGCCGAGCCGCTGTTGATGCCGATGCGCTGCGAGACCTGGTAGCCGCGAAACGCGGATGCGTCGCGGTTCAATTCCGCGAGGCGCCGGCTGCAGCCGAGGGCGGCGCGCGCCGCGCTCGCGGCATGGCGGTCGTCGTCGATCGGCGCGCCGAAGACCGCCACCACGGAATCCCCGATGTATTTGTCGACATAGCCGCCGCAGCTTTCGATGACGTCGGTCATCGCCGACAGATAGGCGTTGGTCAGCGCCATCAGCGCGTCCGGGGACAGCCGCTCCGCGATCTGTGAAAATCCCTCGATGTCGGAGAACAGGACCGTGACCTCGCGGGTTTCACCGCCGAGCTGCGGCAATTTGTTCGACGCCAGCATTTTCGCGATGACGTCCGGGGCAAGATAATAGGCAAAGCTCTTCTGCAGCAGCCGCCGCTCCTTGTCGGTGGAGATCAGGCGATAGCCGACCATGGCCGCGAGCGCCGCGACGCCGGCCCCGACGGGCTCGACGAGCGGCAGGACCAGACTGTGATTGAAGGCGATCGCGGCGGCCACGGCGTAAACGCCCGCTGCGCCGACGAATGCCGCGGTAGCGCCAATCGGTCGCAGCAGCCGCGCCAGCAGGGCGGCCAGCAATGCCATCAGGGCGGCGATCGCAAGAACCGGCACACGGCCCACCTCGATAGCCGCATCGCGGTCAATCAGGTTGTTGACCGCGGTGGCGTGGACATAAACACCTGCGATCAAACGGCGTTCGAAGCGTGCGGCAACCGGGCGCTCGGCGAGCGCGCAGCGCTGCCGTTGCGAGGCTTCTGTGCCGGCCGTGAAGCGCTTCGACGTGAGGACGCGATCTTCCTGGTCCAGGACCGTTCCGACGATCACGACCTTGCCGGCAAACTCGCGGCGAAAATAGTCCTTCTCGCCCTTGCCGGCACATAGCCGCAGGTCGGCGAAGGAATAGGTCGGAATGTCATCGGCGCCGTCGAAATTGAGGGTCGTCGTGTTCGGCACGTCGCCCGGAATCCGGTAGCCTGCGAGCGCGACCGCGCCGTTCGTTCCGATCTCGGGTTGCGCCGCGACCGCGCGCGACGCCAGTTCGAGCGCCATACCCGGCACGGTCTTGCCGTCGATGAGAAAAGTAAGCGGGAGCCGGCGAACCACATCGTCATGGTCGGTATAGACATTCAGCGGGCGGATATTCTGCTGCTGGCGCACCACGATGCGCTGGCCGTCCGAGGGACGGATGGGCTGATCGCCGCGAAGCACCTCGCCGAGCACCACCTTGCCGGCGGAGGAGCCCTTTGCCAGCGCGCGCAGAAACTCGCGATCGAAGCCGCGAACCTTGTCCCCGAACGTACCTTCGCCGAATGGAATCTCGGATTGCTCGATCGAGTTGGGAAACACCATGTCGAAGCCGACGACTTTGGCGCCGCCCTCCAGGACTGCGGTCAGGACGTTGGCAATCTCGCCGGTCCAGATGATCTTCGGCGAGGTGTTGAACGGCGGTGTCTCGTAGGTTTCCTCGTCGAGGGCAACGACCACCGTGGGACTTGTCGCAGGATCGCGGCGCGGGCCGAACATCTCCCAGCGCAACAGCGTCAGAATGTCGATCGACAATCCGCGGCCCTTGTCGAACAGCGGTGAGGCGACCAGCGCCACACCGGCCAGCGCGATGGCCGCAATTGCGATGATGTCGCGCGTCGTGCGCCCGATCGTCACGGCCGGTCGTCTGGCAATAGGCTAATCCATCTGAAGCAGCCGCCCGAGCACGGGTGCCGCACCTGATTTGGCCTGCGGGTCGATACGGAACACGATCTTCGAGGCGCCGAGGGTCGCTGCATAGGTCCCGCCTGGCGCCAGCGCGCGATTGCTCTTGGCAAAATCGAAGAATTTGCCCTTGATCCGGTTGTTACCGATCTCGATCTGCTGGCGCTCGCCCGTCTTGTCTAGCCGCTCGACGATCAGCGTGCCGCGGCCCTTCACCTCGAAGATCGGTGACGCGCCGTAGAGTGTCACCTGCGCAGCAGTCGATTCGGCGGGCGAAGTGATGCCGCGGACCACGGTTGCGGCGACCTCGCTGGTTTCCTTTGTCGTCGCATGCGCGTGACTGGCATCGCATTCGACCTTCTCATCCTTGACCGCTGACAGATGGACCTTGCTTTCGTCCGCACCGACGATGACGGTACCTAGTCCGCTGATCGTCTCGCGCCGGCAGGATTTCAGATAGCTGAGCACGACCGTGCCGGTGGTCCCGATCTTGATGACCTGGCCGGGCACGACGTAGTCCATGAACTCGGCGCCGGTCACTTTGCCCTGAATGTCTTCCACCAGCGCAGCCGGCGGTTCCGCCTTGGCTCCCACGCCCGAGCCCAGCAGCACGGCGAAAGCCATCGCTGCGGCTTGCAAGGCCATCGCGCGGCAATGTGACGGATGTCTGAAACTGTCCATCGTGCTCACCAAATCCCTTAGACCAAATTCTTGAACGATGACTTGCTGTCGACTGAATAGCACAGCTCGCGTCCGGAATCCGAATTGCGCAACGCCTTCGTGACAATCTCTTCAGCGAACATCACCTTTAGCGAACTTCGCACCGGTCTTCGTGTGATGCAGTTCACTGAATTGGCGAGGTCAAGCCTGATTGCCCGACGCCGACCAAGGTGTCCCGGAAGGCAAGAACCAACTGGGGCGACATTGTGAGTATAGCGTTTGGGTATTTTTGTGGTAGCCCATGGCAGGCAATCCAGGAGTGCAGGTGTGATGGCGATGACAGCTGGTCCCCGGTCGGTACGGCAGAAACGCATTGCGCTCATCGTGTTTGCGGCCGTGGCGGCCTTTGCGTCAGCCAGTGTCCGCGCCGACGATGAGCCACCCGCGCCACAGCAGCAGCCGGCGGCGACGCCCGCGGGCCAGAAAGCCGCGCCCGGGGCAAACCGCGGCGCCACTCCGCCGGCGTCGAGCGCCGATCAGCATCGCCTGCCGCCCGACGCGACGACTAAACAGACCCTCGATCTGCCCGGCCGCTCGCTCGCCTTTACCGCGACGGCGGGTTCGATCCGCCTGTTCGACGACAAGGGGGAACCGCAGGCCGACGTGGCCTATACCTCCTACCAGCTCGACGGGACGGATCGAACGACGCGCCCCGTCACTTTCGTCTTCAATGGCGGACCGGGCTCGGCGTCCGCCTGGCTGCAATTCGGCAACAACGGGCCCTGGCGCCTTGCCATCAACGCGGATGCGGTGACGCCCTCGGAAACACCCGAGCTGCAGCCCAACGCCGAGACCTGGCTCGATTTCACCGACCTCGTCTACATCGATCCGGTCGGCACCGGCTATAGCCGTTTCGTTGCGACCGGCGGCGAGGTGCGCAAGAAGTTCTTTTCGGTCGACGGTGACGTCAGCTCGATTGCGTTGGTGATCCGGCGCTGGCTGGAAAAGCATGATCGCCTGTTGTCGCCGAAATTCGTCGCCGGCGAGAGTTACGGCGGCATCCGCGGCCCGAAGGTCGTGCGCAATCTGCAGACCGAGCAAGGCGTCGGGGTGAGGGGGCTGATCCTGATCTCGCCGGTGCTGGATTTTCGCGATCGCTCGGACTCCAGCATCCTGCAATATGTCGCGAGCCTGCCGAGCTATGCCGCGGTTGCGCGTCAGGCCAAGGCTCCGGTAACGGGGCCGGTCACCCGCGCTGATCTTGCCGATGTCGAGCGTTATGCGCAGGGAGATTTCCTGCTTGATCTGATCAAGGGCGAGGCTGACGCCGAGGCCACCAACCGGCTCGCCGACAAGGTGGCGTCGTTGACGGGAATCGATCAGGCGGTAAGCCGAAGGCTTGCCGGGCGCTTCGACATCATCGAGTTTCGTCGCGAGTTCGACCGCAAGAACGGCAAGGTCACCGGACGCTATGACGCGTCGGTTCAGGGCGACGACCCGAATCCGGATTCCAGCTTCTTTCATTTCGACGATCAGTCCGGTGAATCGTTGACCGCTCCAATGACCAGCGCCGCGGTCGATCTGACGACACGCAAATTGAACTGGCGGCCGGACGGCTCCTACGAACTGCTGAACGGCCAGGTGAACAGGGACTGGGATTTCGGACGTGGTCTGAAGCCTGCGGAATCGGTGTCCCAGCTACGCCAGGTACTCGCGCTCGACCCGAAGCTGAAGGTTCTGGTCGCGCACGGGCTGTTCGATCTCGCCACCCCGTATTTCGCTTCGAAGATCGTGCTCGACCAGTTGCCGGCCTACGCGGCGCCGCCGCGTGTCAAGCTCGTAGTCTATCCGGGCGGACACATGTTCTATTCGCGCGACGCCTCGCGGCAGGCGTTCCGCGCCGAGGTTCAGGCGCTGATGAAACCTTGAAGGGACGCGAAACGAAAAACCGGCGCAAACCTCCGAGGTTTGCGCCGGCGTGTTGTGATCTCGACCGAGATCACAACAGATCGGTAGATGAGCGAGATCAGTAGACGAGACCGGTGCCCGGCGGCTTTGCGATCGCATCCGCGAGCGAGCGGTATTCGGCGCTGTCGGTGCCGACCAGCATCGAGATCCGGTTCAGGTGATATTGGGCCTGCTCGCGGTTGCCCTGCTCGAGCTGCCACAAACCGTAATATTGCCAGGTGCGGACGTGATCCGGATCCGCCGCGAGCGCACGCTCGTAATAGACCTGCGACAGTTTGTAGTCGCCGAGCTTGCGGTAGGAGTAGCCGATCAGGTTGGCAACGTCGGCCCGATCATCCTGACCCAGCGCCTTCAACTGCTCGATCGCGCTCGCATAGTCATGGCGATCATAGATCGTCGTGTAGGCGGTGCGATATCCCGCAAGGAACTTCGGATCCTCGATGCTGGAACTCTTGTCGCCTTTCTTCTTGTCCTTGGTTGAGCTCGCCGGCGGAGACGGAGTGTCGCTACCAGCCGCATAGGCCTTCGTGAACAGCGGCGCGGCGGTCACCGCCATCGAGAACATTGCCAGC
>Ga0105237_10007139_pt1 | contig 12276 bp, 7 predicted proteins | sample KBSC24metaG_FD_81520 | JGI IMG/M metagenome (GOLD analysis project Ga0105237, IMG submission 81520) | Corn rhizosphere microbial communities from Kellogg Biological Station, Michigan, USA - KBS C2-4 metaG | ecosystem: Host-associated > Plants > Roots > Rhizosphere > Soil | place: Michigan, USA...
GTCGTCGTGGGCTCGAGGGTGGTCCACCCGGAGTGGCCATGCCCAACATGTGATCGGGGATTCCACGCTGAGCCTTCGATGCGGCTAAACGCTCCTGTGCTTCCGGAAGACGTTTCATTGCCTCGCCATAGAGGTCCCGCGGTGTCTCCGTCGGCTTCGGGCCTGATGGCAACTGCTTCTGCACCGCGTCATGCTCGCTAGCACCGGGCGCGTGCAATGACTTGTCGACCTTTGCGGGAATGATGACACTGCCAGCTGGTTCCTGGAACACTGGCAATTGCACCTTCTTGCCGGGATGTGGAGGAATAGGCTGAGGTGGAGTGCTGAAGCCTGCCTGATTGGCGAAGTCGCCGCCGACAGGCTTATAGGTGCCTGATGCGCCGCTCCACTCCTTAAGCGCTCCATTCTCGAATTTAACCTGCCCCGCATATGCAACCCGTCCGCCCATCGAGGCTTCCGCGTGACCATATTGCGACGCCCACAACGAGCCGTCAGGCATCCGCGCGAACGCATATTTCCCGGATGCCTGTGTTAGCGCGCCCGTTTCGTAATCACGCTCGAAATACTTCCCATCCTTCTCAATGATCTGGACGCGCTGCCCGCCGGCTGGAACGCGGTCCGGCAGATTGCCATAAGTGGGCACGCCAAGATCTGGCTTGGGCGGCGTCGGGTCTGATGGCCCGGAGCCTTCTCCGCCCCTCGCCTTTTGCATTCGGATCGTGTCCGCCGCATCGCCGCCGGAGGGAGCTCTGGGTTTGGCAGCATCGGAAGCCGCGACGTTGCCAGCTGCACCAGCATCGTTTGCGCTCATCCATGCCACCGGTGAATCTGCCAGGCGTTGTGCTGTCCTTTGCAGATCCTGAGGCCTCATACTGTTCAACTGCTCCAAGGCATGATTCCGCGCCCCTTCCGGCAATCTTCCCAGAACAGGCATCAGCCGGATCAAAGCACCTCTTGCTTCCGGCGTCGGATTAGCCCGATAAATATTGATCAAACTCTCGAGCGCATGTGCATCCACATTCTGCAGCGCAGGAACATTGCTGGTAAGAACGGATTTCATTCCGTCCACGCTGCCGCTGTGCAACAACATTTGCGTCTGAATGCTTCGGCTCTCCGGATCTGTAATCTTTTCGATCGTAGCGAGCTCCGGTAACTTTTGCCGCTGATGCATTTCGATTTGGTTGCGCGCCAGAGCTTCCCTTTTATCCACGCGGGATGATTTCCCCAGCGTCATATCCTCAGGAACCTGTACAAACTTCATGCTGCCTTCGCTGCCGCCTGGAGCTCCGGAGGTATACCGCGACTTCAGCGCTTCACCAGAGACGGTTCGTGTTTTGCCGGTCCACGGTTCGAACACAACAAACGTATAATTACCGCCGCCGAGATCGTGCGCCCCCTTAATAAGCAGCTGATGCGAGACGCCGTCCTCCACCTTTCGTCCTTTCCACTCCACGACCACGCCTGCAACACCGATTTCTTTCACTGAATCGTGGATCGCGCGAAGGGCTGCATCACCATCTTCCACGCGAAATCGCTTCAATTCCTTTCCTGTTGCTGCGCGAATTTTGTTCTGAATGTCCGTATCCTCGTGAAGTTGAAGACCCAGATCGGCCGCTCTCAAAGGCTGATTCGGCGGCACAGCCACATGCGTCAAAACAGTTCCATCGGGAAGGGAAATGCGTCCGTCCTTGCCGGGAGCAAGATCGCTTATCTTCCACCATGTTTCATTCTTGTCGCCAGGCGTGCGAACGGAAATTTCGTCACCATTCGCGCCGTGGCGCGTTCCCGTGAGTTCGTACACTACTTGTCTGCGGTCATTCCCGATTCCATTTACATATGCGGGTCCCTGGGAAGCGATTTCTGCCAGCTGCTGAGGAAGATATCTGCGGTCGAGCTGCATGTTAACGTCGAACTTGTGATAGCTGTCCCAACGATTTTCTTGCTTCAGCACCGTCTTAAGTGCCGGAGGCATTGCATCTGGCCACTCATACGGACGCGCCGGCACCCACTTTTGATCGGTTATGGGTGGAGCATCCAGAGGATATGCCTTATCGGTTCGAGGCTTCGAACCGCCATCCATGCGCATCATGATATCGATCTGGCCCCTCATCTGTTCTGCAGGGTCCTTCAGCTTGTGACCTGCTGGCGGATTGAGCGAGCCTTCAATCTGCTGAATACAAGCAGCAACGCAGGATTTTTCCAAATGCTGGGGAAGATTGCCGGGTGAGAAATATTTACCGATCTCCTCATGTGACAGATTCAGCGTGCGTTGATGCATGTCCCGAATTTCATCCATGCTTGCGCCACCTGCCATCATTTTCCGCAATACGGAGACATGCTCCGGACTTCTTTTCCTCGCCTCCTCCTCCATGCCCTTCCACTGCTGTTTCTGATCGTCAGCCAATCTCCCAAAACGATCGTCGAAGCTCTTTTGAACCGCAGGAGGCAAATTCCCGAGCGCCTGACCTTCATGCACATAGACGACTTCACTCGCCTTCACTTGCTGCATCGATCCATCAGGGAATTTCACCAATGCCTTGTCGTTCGCCTTGTCCATTGCAACGAGCTTTAACGGGAGGTCCGACGGCTTGCCGTTCAACAGTTGCACATCCTGATTGGTCCCGCGCATCAACGCCTCTACCTTGTGACGCGTCGCGGCGCCGGCTCCTGTTGGAGTGTTCGGATCGGAACCGCCACCGTCTGGAGCACCCTCTGCCCCTTTCTCACGCGCGTTGGTGGCAGCGAGCGCCTGATCGTACATCTCGGTCTTTTCCGACTGCGCCAGCTCACGTGCGCGGTCCGACTTCACCCCCATTTTCACGAGCTCCGATTCCAGGCGCCCGTGAAATTCATCGATGTATTGAACCTGCTCTCTAACGCCGGCATTTTTCGGCGTCTCCAGGCTAATGCGCCTCCGCGCGGCATCCACCGTCGCATTGTCCAGAATCTGCGTCCGGGCGTTCTCGCCCAATCCCGGGAATTTCTGATCCACAAGCTTTGCCGCGCGGTCGCGCGTAAATCCCTCCACGTTGAAAGCGCCGTCCTTCACGAAGCGCGGATCCATCGTGCTTTCTGCATGGAACAGCTCTCCCATCAGGCCGCGCGCTTTCGTCGGATCGAGCCCAAGCTCGTTCACCATGACATGTTCTGCGCGCTTCAATGTATTACGGTTGCTCATCGTACCGAGAACCGTCGGCATGAAAATGCCACTGGCCATTCCGATTTTCTCTGCAAGATCCGAAGATGCTCCAAGTTGTTGAGCGACGATTGGAACGCCTCCCAGGGTCAGACCCATGGCAGCCTGAAATGCCAGACCGGAACGCATCGCTACTTTCGATGCGTTGCTCAGCTGAAATCCCCCGCCGATGTAACCGAACATCTTTGCGCCGGTGGTGCCTTCGCCGAAAATTCCTTCGCCGACCTTGCCCATCGCCGCACCGGTCAACATTCCGAGACCGGCTTCACTTGCATTCACACCCGCGAGCACCGCGAGCCGCGCCGGAGCGGACATCCCGACCGCCAGTCCCCTTGCCGCAGAAAACGCTTGCGGAATCCGGGTGAGTGAAGCGGCTCGCGCAAAAACGCCAGCCAGCGCCGCGCCGGAAACCATCGTAATTACGACCTGATCCACAACCTGGCTTGCGACCGCGTATGGCGCGACTTTCTGCCAGTCACGATTCGCCATATCGGCGTATTCCCTGAGCTCCGCCTTTCCTTCCTTCAACAGATCGGTGTTCTTGTTGCCAAGATACGTGACGATGTTGTCCGTCCGGTTCGAACGTGCGCTATCGAATACCTTTCCCAGTTGAGTATCCCGAATGCCGTATCCGGCTCCCAGGAACTTTTCATCAACGAGATTTGCGCCATATCGACCTTTGATCTGTCCGGAAATCTCTTCGAACATCTTTTTATTGTCTGCTCTCGCTTGTTCGAACGTATCCTGATTGAAAAACTTCGGATGAAGTTCCGCGAATCGCGGATCGCGCAAGGATGCCATGATGACATGGTCCGGAATTCCGGATGCGTGCATCTCGCGGAGCGCCTGAGCAGTCCTGGTCAACTCCGTAGCCTGCATTCGTCCTTTCGAGGACCCCAATCGCAGGTACTCATTTCCGATTTCCAGACCAATCTTGTTCAGATCGCCACCCTGGCCATCAATTGCTCCGCGGATCCTCGCAACGCCGTTGGCAAAATATCCGAACGCGTCTCCGCGCTGATCCTTGACGGCCTTGCCGAGTTCGCCTTGCAACTTGTTGAATTCGCCCACATCCTTGGCGAGCTCGTTGTCGATGGAATCGGCAAGCTTCAGGACGTCTGCACTCTTGTCGATTTCCAGCGCGTCCTTGACCGTTGCATCCGCTCGCTTGGTCAGTTCTTCATGAAGCTTTTTGTTTGCGGTATTCGCCGCGGCGCCTCCGCCATCAATCGTGAGCGTTTCCTTTAAAGCGCCGGCACTCTTGTGAGCCGTCGCAAGCGCATCTACCACAAGCATTCCATATTCGGTGCCGCCCGTGAATTGCGCACGCTGCGCAACTGCGAGACTTGCATCACCATGATCGGCGAGCGCCTGTGCGCGGATCTCGTTGCGAGAATGCTGCATCGCCGCTTGCTGCTTGTCGATCCGCGACACGTGGGTGTACGGCATCTCATCGTTGATGATGCGGCTGCCCTGCTCCAGCTGTTCACGCGCGGCTTTTGGATCAATATCGGCGCCGAGTTGCGCAACAACTCCGTACGATCGAACCTCTTGCAGCGCCAGCGTGTCCTTGTAGGCCTGAACGTCTGCTGCTCTTTGCTCGCGAACCGCTTTCGGTAATGTTGCCTGTGCCTTGTCGAGCTCTATTCCGATATCCTTGCGAATCTGATCCGATTCTGAAACGGCATTCTTTGCGTCTTTCAGCGCACCACGTTTCGTTTCGGTCTCTTCCGCTGTTACCTTCGCAAGGTTTTCTGCGCTTCTGCCAACCGGATCATCGATCATTGGCGCCGGCTGATTTCCGTAAGCAATTTCCACTTCATTGTGACCCAGCGCGTGGCGCGCGATTCGCGCATCAGCATTGTCGCGGATTACAGTGCTCAATCCGATCACGGCCGACTGATGATCTGCGGCTGCTTGCAGGCGCGGAAGCCGCTCCGGTCCACTCGTGGGAATCGCCTTCATGTGCGCTTCACTGCGCGCCAGCGCGTCTTTTGCAAGACCGGTCGCCATATCAGGGGACGTGTTCAACCCATCCAGGTCATCGATTTTCTTGCTGTACTCGAGCACCTGCTTTGCATTCGCTGCGTTCGTCTTGGCAGTCGCCAGAAGTTTGTCTCCTTCCGCTTTTGCCGTATCAAGCTCGGAACGGAGTTTTGCTTCCTCTGTGGAATCCGGCTGCTTTTTCGCGTAGGCGGCAGGGTCCTTCTGGAATTCGGCGTACTCCTCCATGGAAATTCTGCGAAAAGCCAGCTTCTTTTGAACGTCCGCTTCAATTCGATCGCGCTTGACTTTGTCGAAATCTCCGTACGCCTTATCGAGTTCGTCCCGCCCGCGTTGAATCGATTCCTGGCTCCGATCCTTCAGCCGCGAATCCATTTCAATCTGGCTTTTCTGATGAGCGGTGCTGGATATCTTCGCGGCGTAGGTGGTTGCGTCGCCGTCAAGTTCGGCGAGGAGCGCCGTTTGATTCACGCTCAGGCTGGCCGGCTTCTGGCGCGTCAGCTTCTCGTTCGTTTCCAGCGTATTTTTGAAGATTTCTTCTACTTGCGTGTTTGTCTTTGCGACAAGTTCAGCCGGAGGCCGCTGCCCCTTCGAATTGAGATGCGCTACTTGCTGCTCGTTAACGTTCAGTCGCAGCTTCTTCGTGTCCATGCCCTCGCGATGGAACTGCAACGCACGATCGCCGCCATGGACGACATCACCAAGGCTCGGATCGATCTTCACCGCTTCACTACGCTTCTGATCCACCACGCCCCCTTCGACCAAGTCGGGATGCAATTTCGGTGGAGCAGGCACGACCGGCTGCTGGTCCGGCTTCAATGTCTTGTTTTGCTGTGCCGTGGATTCAACGTTTGCCTTTGCCTCGCGCGCCATTTTTGCTTTCGCTTCGGATCCGGCGATCCGCGCCTCGGTGGTGAGCGCATCACCGGCGAGCTGGCGCGTCGGGCTGTTTTTACCGTAACGTTCGGGATGGGCCGTGACCTGATCAACGACACGGGCGCGCACAGAAGCAATCGCTTGCTTGGCTTCATCCATCTGCTTTTGAACGTTTGCCGGACGATTCGTATCATCCGGATATTTTTGACTCAGCTTCGAATATTTTTCCGATCCCCAGTTCATGTGGATTGCGTTGCGATTGTTCGTCAGACTTGCAGACGCAGCATCCAGTTGATCCGCTTGCTTGCGGCTTGCCGCATCGTCGGAACCGGTGGTTGCGCGAAGATAGTCCGCCCGCATCTGATAACTCGCGCGAACCACACCGAGCGCCGGCCATTCACCGCTGCGCCTCGCTTCGTTGACTGCTTTCTTCAATCCATCCGGCTCCTGACCGGTAGCGATATAACGATTCATTTGTTCATCAGTAATTCCGTACATCTTCATCCGGGTTTGAAGCACTGCTCCCTCGGATCCCGGCTTCTTGTCGTGAAAATGGTTCCAGCTTTCCCCAAATCCCTTATCGAAACGCGCAAGCACCGGCAGCTCCTGGGCCGTAAGCTTGTCGCTGCGTCGCGCCATTTCTTCCATGGCTGCCGCGCGATCGGGCGAATCCAGCGGCAGTTGGCTTATTTCCCCTGCATAGTCTGTGATCGATTGCTGCAGCTCTTGTTGTGCCTGCATCCATTCCGTGCGATCCGCATCCGTTACGGGTCCTTCACTGTTCGCGATGCGAGCTCCAAGGTCCTCGACTTCCTGGAAATTGGATGCCACGTCTTCGCTGCTCGACATGGTTCCTTGTGTTCCGCCGGACGGCGTTTGCGCAGACGACATCGTCCGTTGCGCTTGCGGCCGGTTCTGCGGAGCGCCCTGCTTGCCTATGGGGTTGCCAAGGTTGATCGGCGGCCGGGTCGCGAGAATGAGGGCGAATGCCTTTGACGCATCCTGCGAATGCGCTGAAGGGTGCCTGCCTTTTGCAGACTGCGTACCTGAAGCATCGCTCGAGGTGTTCGAACGGACCGCCTCCTTGAATTCCTCGACCTGTTTCGGCGAAACGCCACCGTCGTTTTGCGGTCGAACGTTCGTGTCATTGAAACTACCAGCGGGTCCGACTGCCATTTTCCCCTCCCTTTCTATATCGCCCAAGCCTTCAGGTTCACGAAGGCGCACAAGGCCGCTTGAAATTCCCGCGCCTGCTTCATGCCGACGTTGGGGGCCCAGGTGCGCCTATTGTGCCGACGAAGCGAAACGGACTGCGTAATGTAGATCACAGAGGGCCTCAGGCTGCGCTGGATACTTCGAACCGCGGGCGGATGACGCGCGACGCCGCGCGAGGGGCCAGGCCACACCATCCGTAGGCGGCGCGTGACGCGCCCGTGACATGCGTCACATTCTTTCACTCGGCAATCGAACACCAATGCAGGAGGGACAACCAATGCAACAGTTACGGAAACAGGCTCTGAAAGGCAGCATCACATGAGCGTCCCCGGCGCGACCGATACGGTCAAGACCACGAACCCTGCCCCCACGAATACCGGCACGGTTTCTTCCAAGCAGGTGAAGGAATTCAAGGAGGCGGTCGACCGTTCGACCACCTCGAGCAACGGTTCACAGCAGTCAAAGAGTACGTCGAATTCGAACCCCATCATTCTTGCGGGCCGGCCGCCGATCAACCTCGCCCCGACGGGCAGGCAGGGCGTGCCGCTGTATCAGTCGAAGGGTGCGGGCAGCACCGGCGCGCCGCCGACCGCGGCGCCGGCCAAGCCGGGAAAACCGATCGATCTGGCGCAGATGGAGGCGATGAACCGCCGCGTGCAGAGCTTCAACGTCGCGCGCAGCCCGGTCGATCACCAGCAACTGCAGGACGCGCAGAAGCACTTCCAGGACGCCACCGACGCGCTGAAGGCGGGCGACTACAAGGAGGCCGAGGCTGAACTGCGCACACTGGGCTTCCCGTTGCCCACAGGAGGCGGACAACTCAGCAAAGCCGCCCAGACGAGCGCGATCCTGCTCGGCAGCACGCCGGTGCATGCCGATCGAGGCGGCGGCTGGCACACGGATTCCGTCCGTTGGGGCGCGCGCGGCAACCAGGCCCTGAACGACATGAACAGCTTCGCCGCCAACGCGAAGATGATCAATCGCCTCGCATCGGCGCCGGGCGGCGTGTCGAACCCGCCGACCGAGACGCAGGTGACGCAGTACATGCGCGATCTCGCGAATCCCCCGAAGGGCAAGCCGCAGCCGACTTCGCAGCAGGTGATGCAGGCCGCCAGCGACATCACCGGCGGCATGATCATGCACTACAGCTCGGCCGGTCGGCAGGATCCGGTCTATAACGCTAACCCCGGCCCGCACGCGTTCTACAGGGACCGCGCCGGCAAGGTCCATGAGTTCGGGTCGCTGGCCGACGCAAAGAAGGCCGCAACGACCGCGCGCGCCCACAAATCGGCGGACGCCCCCGCCGGTCCCATCACGCAGATGAACGCGCGCTCACCCGACCAGTGGAGCGACGTGACGTCGCAAGGCGCGCCGCGCGCGGGCCGCTACATTGGTGACTGCGAGAGCAAGGTGTACATGCAGACGCGGCTGCTCACCTCGGCCGGCTTCAAGTCGATCGGCAGCGTCGACGTGCAGCACGCGGGCGGCATCGGCCACATGCTCGGCGTGTTCAAGGCGCCCGACGGCACGACCTGGGTCACGTCGAACGAGGACTTCCGTCAGGTGAAACCGAGCAATGCGAAGTCGGGCGTGACGCAGGCCGACCTCGACGCGACGGTGAAGCAGATGACCGGCGAACTGTACCACACCCAGGATCTGCGCGGGTTCAGGTTCTCATCCGCCGCCACGGCAAACCTGCCGAGCACGGGCGATCCGGCGGTCAACTCGATCCGCCACTCGACCGAGCTCGGCATGATGCGCCAGACCGAAGTGCTGATCCCGCCGCCGCCGCCCCCGCCTCCGCCCGCTCAGAGCCAGGCCGCGCCGGCCAATGGCAGCGCCGGGCCGAAGCACCCGTAACGATCGGGTGAGACGACGCGCGGCGCCCCGCCGCGCGTCACGGCCGTCAGCGCGCGGCCCGGCTATGTTGCGGAACGCGATCAGCGCGGTCCGATAGCCTCGAGCTGCGGCTTCACATCGAGGAAGACGACGAGGCCGTTTTTCATGTAGCCGATCAGGAAGGCGCCGTAGAGCACGAGCACGAGCGAGAACACGAGGTTCTTCACGGTCATCGAGAGGTAGAACGGTTGCAGCGACGGTGCGGCCCGCGCGATGAGCGCGAACAGAAGGTCGACCAGCAGCAGGCACACCACGACCGGACCGACCAGCAGGAGGCCGGTCGAGACAATGGTATCGAGCAGGCTGAGAAGCAGCCCTCCGGCTTCGCGACTGAGCAGGGGCGTGAAGCGACGAACCGGCCAGATGCCATAGCTGTCGTAGATCGCTCGCAACGTCAGGTCAAAGCAACCGGAAGCGAAATAGAGCGCGATGACGATCAGCGCGAGCAGCGTGCCCGTGATATTGGCCTCGCTCGTTCCGAGAGGATCGCTGAGGCTGGCCGACGAGGACCCCCGTTGCAGGTCGAGGATGTCGCCGGCGGCCTCCGCGGCATACAGCGGCACGGCCAGCACGAGGCCCACGATGAGGCCGACGATGACCTCCTTCAGTATCAGCGCGGCGATCAGCCCGAGGCCGAGCTGTTGGCCCTCGAGGTGAGCCGCAATCATCGGGATCAGGGGGATCGAGATCACGACGGCAATGGAGTTGCGTACAAAACCGGTCACGCCGAGGCGGTCGAACACCGGGAAGACAACCATCACAGCAAGCATCCGCGCGAGCGCGAAGGCAGCCGCAAAAATGTAGGGCTCCAACGGCTTGAACGGATCGCCAATCAACTCCATCCCGACATTCCTGCATCGGCTCAGCGCGTCATGATGGGAAAGGCGTCGAAGAGGCCCGACGCCTGGTTCACAATCTGCTGCGACAACACGGGGCCCAGGAAGATCACGAGGATCAGCACGACGACAAGCTTGACGGCCTGCGGCAAGGTCTGGTCCTGGATCTGGGTCAGCGCCTGGAGCAACCCGACCAGCAATCCGACCGCGACGGCGGCGATCAGCACGGGCGACGACACGATCAGGATGATCATGAGCGACTCGTTGACCTTGCTGAGGATGCTATCGTGAGACATCGGGTGTCCTCATTGGACTGTGCTCATTGGGGTGTCCTCGATGTGCCGCGCGCCTCACCCATAACTCAGGATGAGACCATGCATGAGGCGTGACCAGCCGTCCACGGCGACGAACAGGAACAGCTTGAGCGGCAAGGATATCAGTGTCGGGGAGACCATCATCATGCCCATGGCCATGAGAATGTTCGAGACGATGAGGTCGATGACCAGGAACGGTAGAAAGAGCAGAAAGCCGATCTCGAACGCGCGCGTGAGCTCCGAGCTGACGAAAGACGGCAGCAGAATGATAAAGTCGTCGTCCTTGACATTGGCGCGGGTTGCCGGCGGCCAGATGCGGGTGGTGGCCGAAAGGAAGAACTCGCGCTCGCCGGGTTTCGCGTAGCGCATGAGGTGGGCTTTGACCGGGTCTTTCACCACATTGGCCGATGCCTGGAGCTTGTCGAGCGAACTGAAATCGAGCGGCCGCGCGGAGAGGCGATTGGAAACGTCTTCCATAAGCGGCAAGCTGACGAAAACGGTGAGAATGAGGGCAATCGAATACAGCACCAGGGTCGGCGGTGTCTGCTGCAGGCCGATGGCGTTGCGGATGATGAACATCACCACCGAGATCTTGAGGAAGGCCGTCATCGTCACAATGATAAACGGCAACAGCCCGAGGGCTGCCATGAAGATGATCAGGCCAACTGTGCTGGGTGCGTCATTCATTGCCGGCGATGCTCACGATTCGTACACCGAGACTTTCCCCGATTTGCACCAACGTGCCGCGACCCAGCCGCCTGCCGTTGGCCATGATGTCGAGCGGCTCGTCGACGGCGCGCGCCAGCGGCACCAGCGCGCCTGGCGCCAGGCGCTGCAGCTCGCCGAGCGAAAGCTCGACGCGGCCGGCCTCGAAAACTAGCCGCACCGGCAAGTCGTCCAAGTCCGGATCGGAGAACTCTGTCGGATTGCCCATTCTCACTCCCAGGAAGAACCACGGCCGCGCAAAAAGCGCGTCGTGACCATGATGCCTGCCGGGTTCGACTCGACAGGGATGACAAGATGCCCGACGGCTGTCTCCGCATTGTCCGACCGGCATTGTAGATCGGCGAACGTGACATCGTCGAGCGCCAGCCGCATGTCTACATCCGGAGCGATCGACGGGGCGTGACGGGCATCACTGCACGCCGGTATGGTCTGGTGCGCGAGCATGCCTCAAGCCCAGCTCTGTTCTGACGACGACGCGGCGGCCATGATGGCGCGCTCCTCGAGATCGGCCTCGGCATAGGCCCCCTCGAGTCGCTCCGCCTTACGCCGTTCCTGCTCGGCCAGGCCATCGAGCTTGGTTACCGCCCGCTGGCAAAGACGATAGCGCTCGCGGGCGGCGTCGCGCGCCTGCTCGGCATTCTGTACCGCTGTGCGCGCCTCCTCCTCGACCCGGCGCAACCGCACGGTTTCTGCTGCCATGGCGTCGAGACCGGCCTGCAGGCGGCCAATCTCCGCCATCGAGACGGCTCGACCGACCAGCGCCTGGCGCTTGTCGCGCTCGTGCGCGCGGGCCAGCTCCAGATGGTGCGCGATGGCATGTCGTGACGCCTCCACCTGCTGTTCGGCGCGGCGGCAGTCGCCCTCGCACTGGGTCAGTGCATTGAGCGCCGACCGCTCCCGCAGGCGGCGCAGATCGAGAAGACGGGCGATGGCGCGTGCGTTCGTCATAGCGATTGCGGCTGGCTGGCAGCCTGGGCGACAATCTCGTGCATCCGCCGCCGCGTCTCGTCGATCCCCTCGTGCTGGTGCATCTTCTGGCGTAGGAAGCCATTGATGGCGTCGATCTTGGCGATCGCCTCATCCGCCAACGGATCGCTGCCCTTCTGGTATTCGCCGACACGCAGCAAGAGCTCGACGTCGGCGTAGCTTGCCATGAGCTGGCGCATGCGGGCCGCGTCGTCGCGGTGCTGCGGCGGCACGGTCGCGTCCA
>Ga0105237_10007140_pt1 | contig 12275 bp, 9 predicted proteins | sample KBSC24metaG_FD_81520 | JGI IMG/M metagenome (GOLD analysis project Ga0105237, IMG submission 81520) | Corn rhizosphere microbial communities from Kellogg Biological Station, Michigan, USA - KBS C2-4 metaG | ecosystem: Host-associated > Plants > Roots > Rhizosphere > Soil | place: Michigan, USA...
ATCCCGACCACTATATCGCCGCGCACCACCGGCAGGCGCTTCACGTTGTTCCGTTCCATGAGATCGACGATCTCCGCGAGCGCTGTATCCTCGGTGATGGTCACGGGCGAGGCGGTCATCACCTCCGAGACCTTGCGGCCGTGCTCCTGGACGAAGTCGCTGGCCGATTTGCCCGGACCGAGGATGAACCGTAACCAGCGCCCCCGCTTGCGCCCGGTGCCGATTTCGCTGCGACGGATGAAATCTCCTTCCGAGACGACGCCGACCAGCTTGCCGGTCTCATCGACCACGGTAAGGCCGCTGACGTGCCGCTTCAGCATGATGTTTGCGGCCTCGACAATGCTGGTGTCGGGGCTGACCGAGATGACCGACCGGGTCATGATCTGATGGGCGCGCATGGAAGACTCCGCTGGCTCGTCGAATTTGGATGCGCAAAACCTAATTCGGCCGTCGGCGCGTGGTTTGACCCAGGTCAAGCGATCCGGGCCATTTCTCCCCTGAGTGAGCAATTGTGATCCGTGCCGGGATTTGATGCAGCTCAACGCGCATCGGAAGCGTCGCCATATCCTGCCGCCGACCTAGAACAGAAGCCCGCAGGACCATTCAGCCATGAGCGTCGTCAAGATATTTCCACGGGCCGAAGAGCCGCCGGCGCAGGCTCTTTCCGCCAATCCGGCCGCCGAAGCCTCTACGACGATCCTCGAAACGACCCCTGAGAAGCCGGTCGTCGCCAATTCCCTGCCTGCATCGGAGCCATACCCCCTCGACCGCGCGTTTCATGCGATGCTGGCGCGGTTCACGGGCGGGATTTCGCCGGTGGCCTTGTCGCTCGCCTGGCTCGATTGGAGTGCGCATCTTGCCGCCGCGCCGGAGCGCCAGATGCAGATGTTCCGCAGCGGTCTTCGCGATACCGGCCGGTTCCTGCAAGCCGTCGCGCACGCGACGTCGCAAAAGCCGTGGTCCGTGATTGAGCCGCAGGGCCGCGATCGTCGCTTCAAGGACCCGCAATGGGAAGCCGCGCCGTTCAATCTGCTTGCGCAGGCGTTCCTGCTCACGGAGCGCTGGTGGCACGATGCCACGACCGGCGTGCGCGGCGTGTCGCATGCAAATGAAGCCGTCGTCGAGTTCTCGGTACGCCAGATGCTCGACATGCTGGCGCCGTCGAATTTCGCGGCCACCAATCCGCAGGTTATGGAGAAAGCGTTCCAGAGCGGCGGCGAGAATTTTGTGTTCGGCTGGCAGAACTGGTGCAGCGATCTGATGCGCCTGCTCTCCATCTCGAAGCCGGCGGGTGACGAGCAGTTCGTCGTCGGCAGGACGGTGGCGGCTTCGCCCGGGAAGGTCGTTTACCGCAACGATCTGATCGAGCTGATCCAGTACCATCCGACGACCGCGCAGGTGCGACCCGAGCCGATCCTGATCGTGCCGGCCTGGATCATGAAGTATTACATTCTCGACCTGTCGCCGCAGAATTCCCTGGTCAGGTTTCTGACCGGTCAGGGCTTCACCGTGTTCGCGATCTCCTGGCGCAATCCGGATGCGAAGGACAGGGATGTTGCCTTCGACGACTATCGCAAGCTGGGTGTGATGGCCGCGCTGGATACGATCGGCCGGATCATACCCGATCGGAAGACCCATGCGCTCGGCTACTGTCTGGGCGGCACATTGCTGTCGATCGCCGCCGCCGCCATGGCGCGCGAGGGCGATCGCCGTCTCGGCACCATCACGCTCCTTGCCGCCCAGACCGACTTCACCGAGGCCGGCGAAATGACGCTCTTCATCAACGAGAGCCAGGTCGCCTTCCTCGAAGACATGATGTGGCAGCGCGGCTATCTCGACACGACACAGATGGCCGGTGCGTTCCAGCTGCTGCGCTCCAACGAGCTGATCTGGTCGCGGCTGTCGCGCGACTACCTGATGGGCGAGAGCTCGCAGCCGAGTGATCTGATGGCCTGGAACGCCGATGCCACGCGGCTGCCGTATCGCATGCACTCGGAGTATTTGCGCAAGCTGTTCCTCGACAACGATCTGGCCGAAGGCCGTTATCGCGTCGAAGGCAGGAGCGTCTCGCTCTCCGACATTCACGCGCCGATGTTCGTGGTGGGCACACTCGCCGACCACGTGGCGCCGTGGCGATCCGTCTACAAGATCCACTATCAGGCCGATGCGGACGTGACGTTCCTGTTGACCAGCGGCGGTCATAATGCCGGCGTCGTCGCGCCTCCCGACGAGCCCTGGCACAACTATCAGGTCATGACCAAGGCTGCGGATGCGCCTTATGTCGGCCCGGACGAGTGGCTGAAGCTGGCGCCGCATGTTGAGGGATCGTGGTGGCCGGAATGGGTAAAATGGCTGGCGGCGCGCTCAGGCGCGCCCTGCGATCCACCGTCGATCGGTGTCGGGGGCGTTGACGGCCTGCCCGACGCGCCGGGAGACTACGTCCACACCTAATCCTTAGGCTCCGCGTTCGGCGCAAGGTCTGACGAGCGGAAGGGCTTGGCCTTGTCCAGTTTCCGGTAGGCCGTAGAGGCGGTCCGCAGCAGCTTCTTTTCCCGCTTGCGGTCGAGGAAGCGAATGCCGGCCTCGGGGCCGGCGCCGTTCAGCGACGCTGCCAGCGCTTGCCCGCGCGCATCGTCGTTCAATTGTCCGAGGGACCTTTGCGCCTTGCGCAATTGCTTGAGGATGGACTTCTGCTTCGTCAGGGTGTCGTCATCGAACAGGTCCGTGAGCGACTCGATCGAATAGGTCAGCCGCTTGTTGAGAAGCCGCAGCCTGTGTCGTTTCTCGACATCGAGCTTGCGCAGCTTGCGGGCCTTCCTGAGCAGCGTCTCTTCCCACTCGGTCAGCCGCGCCGTCGCGTGGTCGGCGAGCGAGCAGCGGCGCAGCCTGAAGGCTTCCTTGCTGCGCCGGGTCGACCAGGGCCCGCTCTCGATCCAGGCCGAGGTCTCCTCGACCAGGCGCCTGTAGCGGGCGGATTGCAGCGCCCGCGCGAGCAGGCGGTGGCTCTCGGCGCGTTTCTCGTCCCAGTGCTGGAGCTCGGCGATCACGGCGAGCTCGTCGCCACTCTCGGCGACGACCCGCTCGATCGCCACGTCGAGGTCCCGCACCATGCCGAGCTGGCCGTTCAGCCATTTCAGCTCGGCCCAGGCGTGCGGCCGATGCGTGTCGTCCACCATCGGCGAGAAGAAGCGGATGGCGGTGCGCAGATGCGTCAGCGCGATACGGATCTGGTGCAGCGCGTCGGGATCGCCGCGGCAAGTGCCGTCGTGCTGGGCGAGGACGGCATCGAGGTGGCGGCGGGCGATGATCCGGAACGCCGTATCGCAGGCCATGCCGGGGCTAAGGCGGCCGGGCAGGGCATTGCGCCGCGCCGCCGGCTTGGCGCGCGCGGCCGCGGTCGAACTCGTGGTGGGTCGCGACATCCTTGCCCGCGTCAATCAGATTGCCTTATTTGCCTTGTGATCGCGTCCCGGCAACGCTGGAGTGTCTGCTCTTGTGTCCCGGATGCATCGATGGTCGCCCAACCGACATGGCCGATATTATAGTGCTCTTGCTGCGCAGCAACCTCTTGCGTGGCATCGGAGGCATCGCCATGGCGGTCGCCGATGCGCGCCTGACGGGTCGCGAGGTCGGCGGTGAGGAATAGTCCGCTCAGCGGCACGTTGCATTGGCTGGCCATGGCGGCCAGTTGGTCCCGTTCGGACTCGCTTGCAAAGACGGCGTCGACGATTGCGGAATGGCCTTGCGCCAGCACCTGTCGGGCGCGTTGCACCAGCACCTCGTAGACGCGTGCGGCGACCTCGGGTCGGTACGTGGACGGCGGCAGGCGGTGGCTGTGTTCCACCCGAAACAGCTGCTTGCGAATGACGTCGCTGCGCAGCACGACGGCGCCCGGTTGCGGTGCGACGTCGGGCGCCAGCGCGCGGGCGAGGGCGGACTTGCCGGTGCCCGATAGTCCCCCAACCGCAATCAGGCGCGGGGCGGGCGGGTGGATCAGAGCCCGGGCGAGATCGAAGTAACGGCGTGCATCGTGAAGAATTCCTGTCCGGTCGGCATCGGGCCGCGTCAGCCGCGCCAGCGCCACCTGGGCGCGGATTGCCGCGCGAATGGACATGAACAGCGGCAGGGCTGAAAGCGCATCGAGATTTTCGGGTGGCGTCGCGTCGAGATACCGGTTCAGGACGATATTGGCAGCAAACTGTTGATCGTGGTGCAGCAGGTCCATCAGCGTGAAAGCGAGGTCGTAGAGCACGTCGACAGTTGCGATTTGCGCATCGAACTCGATGGCGTCGAACAGCACTGGCCGGTCGTCGATCGACACGATATTCGCAAGATGCAGGTCGCCGTGGCAGCGGCGCACGAATCCCTGACGGCCGCGTTCTTCGAGCAGCGGTCGCAGGCGCAACAACATCGCGCGCGAGGCCTGGTCGACCTGCTCGATCTCTTCAGCTACGAGATGGTTGCCCTTCCGCAGGCCGTTGCTGTTTCCATCAACGAGGCCGGGGATGGAGGCAACCCATGCCTTGCCGTCGGCGCGAGGTGCTATCGCATGCGACGCCACGACGGCATCGGCGGCAGCCGAGGCCAGGTTTGCATCCAGCGGGCCAGCCTTCGCCAGATGATCCAGCGTCCGGCTTTCGTCGAAGCGGGACATGTCGACCGCATACTCGACCGGCCGGCCGCGGCCGTCGACCTTCAGCGATCCGTCCGGCTCTTCGGTGATCGCCACGACGCGGTGATAGATCTGCGGCGCCAGCGGCCGGTTGATCCTGATCTCCTCCTCGCAGGCCACCTTGCGCTTCTCGAGCGTCGAATAGTCGAGGAACGGAAAACGGACGGCTCGCTTGATCTTCAGCGCGCGGCTGCCGTCGAGAAAGACCGACGCGGCGTGCGTATCGATCCGTGTCACGCCGGGATGCGCGCAAAGCGCTGTGAAGATCCGTTCCTGGGCAGCCGTTTCGTCTGTCATCGAAGCTGGTATTTCCGGGATGCGGTCAGGGCCTGAGCACGGCGGCGCCAAGAATCTGTCCATTCCGCAGCATGTCCAGGACTTCGTTGGCCTGATCGAGCGGGAATGCGGTCGTCTCGGTGCGCACGCCCGCCTGCGGAGCGATCCTGAGAAAATCGAGACCGTCCTGTCGGGTGAGATTGGCAACGGAGATCAGCTGTCGTTCCTGCCAGAGCAGGTCGTACGGAAAGCTCGGAATGTCGCTCATATGGATGCCGGCGCAGACCACGCGGCCACCCTTGCGAACGGCGCGCAACGCGGCCGGCACGAGCTCGCCGGCGGGAGCGTAGATGATGGCGGCGTCGAGCGGTGTGTCGGGCATTTCGTCCGAGGCGCCGGCCCAGACGGCGCCGAGCCGGCGGGCGAGGTCCTGTGCGGCCACGTCGCCGCGCCGGGTAAACGCGTGGACCGATCGACCCTGCCAGACCGCGACCTGCGCGATGATGTGGCCGGCGGCGCCGAAGCCGTAGATGCCGAGCCTCTCTGCCTGGCCGGCAAGGACCAGCGAACGCCAGCCGATCAGGCCCGCGCACAGCAGGGGGGCGATGGTCCCATCGTCGCCGGCTTCGCCGAGCGGAAAGGCGTAGCGCGCGTCGGCGACGGCGTGCGTTGCATAGCCGCCGTCGCGCGTATAGCCGGTGAAAAGCGGGCGGTCGCAGAGGTTCTCCATACCCTCCCGGCAAAACCGGCAGCTTCCGCAGGTGAACCCGAGCCAGGGAATGCCGACCCGGTCACCCCGCGCATGCGTTGCGACATTGGAGCCGATGAGATCGATGCGGCCGACGATTTCATGGCCGGGTACGATGGGATAGCGGATGTCGGGCAGTTCGGCGTCGACGACGTGAAGATCCGTTCGGCAGACACCGCAGGCGCTGACTCGCACCCGGATCTGACCTTCGCCGGGGATTGGATCGGGGCGCTCCTCCATCCGCAGCCGTGCCCGCGGGGCAGCCAACACCATCGCACGCATCAGTCTCTCCGGGGCGAACCGCTCCGATCGAACTATCCATAGAATGGCGCCGCGGGGCCAGTCCTTGACTTCCGTCAATGCCCGCCCTTGCCCGTCTGGACGGTTCCCCCTGGCTTGACGAGGATCAATGGTCTTGACGGAAGCCGGCCTATGCTGGCGGCCAAGGAGAATCCCGATGCCCCTGAAAGACGTTTTTCTGCCGCTTGTCGGCCAGCCGCGCGGACCGGCTCTCGCTGCGATCGAGAAATGCGTGGCCGTCGCCGCCGACCTCGGCGCCAGGATCACCGCGCTTGCGCTCGAGGAAGATGCTTTCGTGCGACCGAAAGTGCTGCTTCCCGATGCTCCCGATGCTGCCGAGGCAAAGGGGGCCTCTGGAGCGGGCGATATGCAGCATCTTCTGAATGCCTTTACCGATGCGGCGTCTCGCGCCAACGTTCGGGCCCAAGGCCGGTCGGACAAGGTGCCGGCGGACCAGATTGCGTCGATCCTGGCTGAACATGCGCGTTTCAGCGATCTCACCCTGATCCCCGTGAAGCCGCATGACAGCCGAACGGAGCACATTATCGAGACGCTCCTGTTCGAATCCGGGCGACCGCTATTGCTGTGTCCGGAACAGCACGTGGACACGCTGCGACCGGAATTCGAGAACGTCATGATCGCCTGGGATCACTCCGCGCGCGCGGCGCGGGCGGTCGGCGATGCGCTGCCGATCCTTCAGGCTGCGGCCTCGGTCCGCGTCGTGACCGTGGCCGACGACAAGACCGACGCGATCGTGCAATCCGGAACCGCCCTCGTCGATCATTTGAGGGAACACGGTGTCCGTGCCTCGTTCGAAACGACGACGGGCGGCGGCAGCTCGATCGGAAAGGTGCTCGGAAGTTGGGCAAATTCCAATGCCATCAATGCGATCGTGATGGGCGCCTATCATCATTCGCGCCTGAACGAGATCGTCTGGGGTGGTGTGACAAAGACCGTCATTGGCCAGCCACCGTGCTGGGTTATGATCTCGCACTAGGCTCGCCGCCAGCTTTCCGGCCGGATCTTTCAACCATCGGAACCGCCACCGACGGGGCGCATTTGCTTTCATGTCAACCTATCGCCTGAAGAATCTGCTGTCGCCGCGTTCGGTTGCGCTTGTCGGAGCGAGCGCCCGTCCGGTTTCCGTGGGGCGCGCCGTTCTGGAGAACATTCGCAAGGCTGAATTCAAGGGACAGTTCGGCCTCGTCAATCCGCGCCATGCCGAGATCGGCGGCGTTGCCTCAGTGGCGAGCCTCGACAGGCTGGAATTCGTGCCCGAGCTCGTGGTCATCACCGCGCCGGCCCGGGAGGTTCCCGGCATCATCGACCAGGCCGGGCGGCGCGGTTCGGCGGGCGCGCTGATCGTCTCGGCCGGACTCGGTCACGGACCGGGATCGCTGCACGAGTCCGCGATCGCCGCAGCCCGCAAATACGGCATGCGGCTGATCGGACCGAACTGCCTCGGCATCATGATGCCCGGCGTGAGCCTCAATGCCAGTTTTGCTGCGCACATGCCGGGAGCGGGAAATCTTGCGCTGATTTCGCAATCCGGCGCGATCGCCGCCGGCATGGTGGACTGGGCCGCGCAGCGCGGCGTCGGGTTCTCCGGCATCGTCTCGATCGGCGACCAGATCGACGTCGATATTGCCGACCTGCTCGACTATTTCGCGATGGATCACAAGACCCGTGCGATCCTGCTCTATATCGAAGCCATCAAGGACGCGCGTAAATTCATGTCGGCGGCACGCGCCGCGGCGCGCGTCAAGCCGGTCGTCGTGGTGAAGTCCGGCCGCATGGCGCAGGGTGCGAAGGCGGCCGCTACCCATACGGGCGCGCTTGCGGGCGCCGACGCCGTCTATGACGCGGCGTTCCGCCGCGCGGGCGTCCTACGGGTCTCCGACCTGCGCGAGCTGTTCGACTGCGCCGAGACGCTCGGCCGCGTCGAATCGCCGACCGGAAAGCGCCTCGCCATTCTGACCAATGGCGGCGGCATCGGTGTCCTCGCCGTCGATCGACTGGTCGAGCTTGGCGGAATTCCCGCGTCCATCTCGGCGGATGCCCGCAAGAAACTCGACGACGTGCTGCCGCCGACCTGGTCCGGCGCAAATCCCGTCGACATCGTGGGCGACGCCGATGCATCGCGCTACGCGGCCGCGCTCGAGGTGCTGCTCGCCGACCCCGACAATGACGCAGTTCTCGTCCTCAATGTGCAGACAGCGATCGCCTCGGCTTCCGACATCGCGACGACCGTGACGGAGCTCGTCGGCAAATACCGCGAGCAGCACCGCAGTTGGGCAAAGCCGGTGCTTGCCGCCTGGGTCGGGGCCGATCAGCCGATCATTCAGACGCTCTCTGGCGGGCGCATTCCGAACTATCCGACCGAGGACGATGCGGTGCGCGGTTTCATGCATCTGGTCCGGCATCGCGAAGTGGTCGAGGAGCTGAGCCAGGTTCCCCCCGCGATGCCCGACACGTTCGTGCCTGACGCCCGGGCCGCCAGGCAGATCGTGGCTGCAGCCATCGCCGATGACCGCAAATGGCTCGAGCCTGTCGAGATCAAGCGCTTGCTCGAAGCCTACGACATCGCGATGGTGCCGACCTATGCCGCAGCCGATGTCGAAGAAGCCGTGGCTTGCGCGAACGAGGTGTTCGCGCAAGGCGCCACCGTCGTGCTGAAGATCATGTCGCGCGACATCGTGCACAAATCAGATGTCGGCGGCGTCGTGCTCAACCTGACGACGCCGGAGGCGGTGCGTGCGGCTGCCTCCGACATTCTCGCCCGGGCAAGGAAGCTGCGGCCCGAGGCCCGCATCGGCGGCGTCATCGTCCAGGCGATGGTGGTCAAGGCGAAGGCGCGCGAGCTGATCCTCGGTCTTGCCGACGATCCCACCTTCGGCACCGTCGTCGTCTTCGGCCGGGGCGGAACGGCGGTGGAGATCATCAATGACAGGGCGCTGGCGCTGCCGCCGCTCGATCTGCAACTCGCTCGCGACCTGATCGACCGCACGCGGGTCTCGCGGCTGCTGCGCGCCTACCGGGACGTGCCGGCCGTCAAGCAGGACGCCGTCGCGATGGTGCTGGTCAAGCTCGCCCAGATGGCGGCCGATATCCCTGAGATTCGCGAGTTCGACATCAACCCGCTGCTCGCGGACGAAACCGGCGTGACGGCAGTCGACGCCCGTGTCGCGGTGGGGCCGTCGCAGCGGAAATTCGCCGGCTCAGGCCCCGCCAATTTCGCCGTTCGCGCCTATCCGTCACAGTGGGAGCGCCGCCTCAAGCTCAAGGACGATTGGCGCATCTTCGTGCGGCCGTTGCGCCCCGAGGACGAGCCGACCATCCACGCGTTCCTGCGCCATGTGACGCCTCACGACCTTCGCCTGCGCTTCTTCGCGCCGATGAAGGAGTTCACCCACGAATTCATCGCGCGCCTGACCCAGCTCGACTACGCGCGCGCGATGGCTTTCATCGCATTCGACGAGGCGACCGGCGAGATGGTCGGCGTGGTCCGGCTCCATTCGGACTCGATCTACGAGAGCGGCGAATACGCGATCCTGCTGCGGTCCGATCTCAAGGGCAGGGGGCTTGGATGGGCCCTGATGCAACTGATCATCGACTACGCGAGATCCGAAGGGCTGAAGGCCATATCGGGCGACGTGCTTCAGGAGAACACCGTGATGCTCGAAATGTGCCGGCAGCTCGGTTTCGAGGTCAAGCCTGATCCGACCGAGCCCGATATCTGCGACGTCCGGCTGAAGCTCTGAGCGTGCTGGTCAGGAGCGCGCTTCGGCCGACGTTGCAGCGGCAGTCTCCTTGGTCGTCTTCCGCAGGCTCTTGACGATGATCGCGATCAGCGGCACCAGCACCGGCACAATCGTGCTCAGCGGATGATGCACCGCGCCCGACACCTGGGCCTGGAGCGCGCGCGCCTCGAGCTGAAGGGCCTCGATGGATGCGCCGTGAATCTCATTGGCGAGGTCGATGTCGCGGCCGGACGGCGCACGGCCGGCGATGACGAAGAGAACCGCCGCGATGGCAAAATTGACGGCGCCGAGGATGGCCGCCGCCGCAATGGCGCTCCAGATCTGGACCAGTGCGAAATAGGCCGACAGCTCCAGCATCAACAGCCCGAACGCGGCGATCAGTGCCGCAAAGGCGCGCAGGCCGAGACCCACCAGCAGATGGCGCAGCCTGATGTCTGCGATGATCCTGTCGGTCCGCCACAGCGCGCGCAGATGTCTGACGACGTTGTCGGTATTCACCTAGTGCCTCCTCAGCATGAAGCCGACGACCACGCCGAGTGCGAAGGCGGAGGCGAGCGATGTCATCGGGCGCTCCGCAATGAGGCCCTGAAGCTGCTCCTCCTCGTCGCTGACGGTTTCGCCGAGCTCGGCAAGCGCGGCCTTGATCTGATCGGCTAGAGCTTTGGCACGGTCCTTCGAACTCTCGAACATCTCCTCGCCCGCCGTGCTCAGCAGGCGGGTGACGTCCACCTTCAACGTCCGCAGTTCTTCGCTCATCCTGTCGCCGTCGAACATGGATTTGATGTCTCCTTTGAATGGAGCGAACCTAAGACCCGCCGGCGTGATCGCGCTTGATTTGCCTCAAGGGGTGGCCAGGGGCCTGCCCTTGAGACAGGTCAACCCGCCCGCCACATGCTGGCCTAGAACTGGCGGCTGAATGGGGACCGATTGTCCCGATGAGGTGAAAGCGTGAACTCCGAACCGCTGTTGCTGGCAACGCCGTCTGGCGATGTGCTGAAATTGCGCCCGGAAGGGTCCTGGACCGCGGCGAATGTGACGACGCTCGAGACTCTATCCCATTCGGTCGGAGCTGATGTCGATCGGTCGAGAGTTGTGACGCTGGACATGTCGGGCGTCAGCGCGCTGGATACGCTCGGCGCCTGGGTCCTGGAGAAGCTGTCGCGCAGAGTCGCATCGTCAGGCAGATCGGCCGAATTCGTCGGCCTCGCCGATCATTTCAGCGGCCTGATGGACGAGGTGCGTGAGGTCAACCGCCACACGCCGGCGCCGACGGCCAAGCCCAATGCGGTTCTGCTCAGCCTCGGCGATCTCGGCAAGGCCACGGTCGGTGCGCGCGAAGACATCACGATCTTCCTGCAAATGCTCGGCGCATTGTTCATGGCCATGATCGGTGTGCTGCGCCGGCCGCGGTCGCTGCGGCTGACGTCACTGGTCTATCAGCTCTACCGCATCGGGTGGCAGGCGATTCCCATCGTCGCGCTGATCACCTTCCTGATCGGTGCCATCATCGCCCAGCAGGGATTCTTCCATTTCCGCCGGTTCGGCGCGGAGTCCTACACCGTCGATATGGTCGGCATCCTCGTGCTGCGCGAGCTCGGAGTTCTGATCGTCGCAATCATGGTCGCCGGCCGGTCGGGTAGCGCCTACACCGCCGAGCTCGGTTCGATGAAAATGCGCGAGGAGATCGATGCGTTGTCGACCATGGGGCTCGATCCCGTCGACGTCCTGATCCTGCCGCGCGTTGCGGCTCTGGTCATCGCGCTGCCGATCCTCGCCTTCATCGGATCGATTGCCGCGCTCTACGGCGGCGGCCTGGTCGCGCAGTTCTATGGCGACATGGGGCCGGCGATCTACGTCGCACGGCTGCACGAGGCCGTTTCCGTCACCCATTTCGAGGTGGGGATCCTGAAGGCGCCGTTCATGGCGCTGGTGATCGGGATTGTCGCCTGTAGCGAGGGCTTGCGCGTCAAGGGCAGTGCCGAGTCGCTGGGACGGCAGACGACGACGTCGGTGGTGAAGTCGATCTTCCTGGTGATCATGCTCGACGGCCTGTTCGCGATCTTCTTTGCCTCGATCGGGATGTGACGATGGGAGAATCGCAGGAACAGTTCGCGATCCGCGTCCGTGACCTCGTGGTCGGCTTCGGTCGCCAGACGGTGCTCGACCATCTCTCGCTCGACGTCCGCAAGGGTGAGATCCTCGGGCTGGTGGGGGCGTCCGGCGGCGGCAAGTCAGTCTTGATGCGCACCATCATTGGCCTCATCCCGCGCCGAAGCGGCGCCATCGAGGTCATGGGGCACGAGATCGGCGGCACGCAGAGCCCCGGCACGCAAGGCGCGGCCGCGACATGGGGCATCCTGTTCCAGCAGGGCGCGCTGTTCTCCTCGCTGACGGTCCGCCAGAACGTCCAGTTTCCGCTGCGCGAAAATCTCGTCCTGTCGCAGGAGCTGATGGACGAGATCGCGATCGCCAAGCTCGAAATGGTCGGGCTGCGGGCGCAGGACGCCGACAAATATCC
>Ga0105237_10007143_pt1 | contig 12270 bp, 6 predicted proteins | sample KBSC24metaG_FD_81520 | JGI IMG/M metagenome (GOLD analysis project Ga0105237, IMG submission 81520) | Corn rhizosphere microbial communities from Kellogg Biological Station, Michigan, USA - KBS C2-4 metaG | ecosystem: Host-associated > Plants > Roots > Rhizosphere > Soil | place: Michigan, USA...
TGTAACTAAAACCGGTAATCTCTATTTTACGGTTGAAGCTGATTATGGTAAAGGCAAGGAAGATATTGTAATGTGCAGATTTAACAACGGCAATTATGAAAAACCTGTCAGCCTTCCGGAAGCAATCAATTCTGTCAACTATGAATTCAATTCGTTTGTTGATCCTGATGAAAATTTTATTCTCTTTACATCTTATGGCCGTACAGATGATATAGGCGGAGGTGATTTATACATCAGCAAAAAGAACGCTAACGGTAAATGGATGCCAGCAAAACATCTTCCTGCGGGAATCAATTCAGCTACCTTGGATTATTGCCCTTTTGTAAGTTGGGATAAAAAATACTTCTTCTTTACAAGCAATCGTGTTGGCACAAAATTCAAAGACAGGAAGAAAAAAACTTATGCTGAAATTAAGTCATTACTTTCAGGCACAGGTAATGGGTTAGATGATATTTACTGGGTGAAAGCAGATGTCTTATTTTGAATGTTGAATGATAAATGTTAAATGATGTATCAGGCATTTGCATTCAACATTTATCATTTAACACTTAACATAGCAAGTAGTTACGCCGCCTTGCTGATATACCTTACCAAACTTCTTTTGGCAATCGGCAACAACGTTTCCTCAACGGGCACTTCAAAATTTATTTCTATAGAATAAACCGCAGGATTGGGTAGTTCTATCCTTCTTTTAATAAGTTCGGTCTTTATGCTTTCATATGTATTAACAAAACTCCGCTGCCACGTATCTATAAACTCAGTCTTAATGCTGCGATATTTTTCATCATGCTTTTCAAAAATGCTTAACCTGTATTGATATATTCTTGTATGCCTTGTTTTTTCACTTAAAAAAAAATACCCCTCATTTTGTTCTAAAGGAATAAGTCCAATTGGCGCAATCTTAAGCTTATCTTCAACAAACTCATAAATTTCTGTACCGTTACTTATGGTTGATTGCATTTTATCTGCAGCATATTGAATAATATCTTCCAGTTCCTGCATCAGTTCATCATCTTCAATCATTTGCTCATATAACAACTGTAGCCTTTGCATTTGAATACCCGTAAGTTTTTTGGGAAATTGTTCCTGCAAATATTTTTTATTTTGCCTGAAAGCAACGATATTATTATAATGAAAGATAACATCTGCAAGCTGGGGATAGAGTTTGTTTTCATTAAAGTATTTGTCAATTTCTTTGAGATAGGCGAGTAGGGTATATTTCTTTAACTCAAAATCAATATAACCATCCGCAAACCATGTTTCAGATAGTGTCTTCATGCCATTTTTGTTTACTGTAATTTACAAAAACAAGTGCAAAGAAGATATACCTTAAACCTAATTTTAATGAATGTTTATTTTCTTATTAAAAAAGGTATCCGCTTAACGATTAATAAAAACAGTTTATGGCAAATCATCTTTATTAACGAACATTTTCCGCGCTTTTTCTTTTTCCTGCTTAACTTCGGCATCGCTTAAAAAACAATGAAGGACCTTATTTTAAAAACGATGTTATTGCTTTCTTTGGTAACATTCTTTGTTATCCGTCCTTTTATTGTATCTAACAATTATGGCTTTCCGGGTATTATTTCTACTGTTCACAATACTTTTCACGCAACAACGTCCAAGGTAAATAAACGGGATGATGTTAACAGTTATCATGTTTCTCATGTAAGTGCCTGCGACGATACCAACTTTAGAAAAGTTGTATTAAATGCAGTGTATAGATTGCTTAATAATTTCTGGAAACAAATTGTACTCACGCTTGCGGTATTTATTACCGCCAGCCTTACGCTTCGCTTAAGGGGCCGCAGAACGCTTGCCGAAATTATCACACCTCACCAATACTTTACATCCCTTTGCTTACTGCGCATTTGATGCTTTGATACGTGTAAGAAGTAACACATAGATTATTTCACATTTACCCTTTTACTTCTCACGCATTCTTTACAGATCAGTCTTGTGTTAATACGGCATCAAATCATTAAATTATTATGAAAAAAATTGTAGGACTGTTGTGCCTTGCTGTATCAGTGCATGCAGATGCACAGCAGGTCATTTCATTTAAAAATATACTTATTGCGGTCGTTCAGAACTATCCTTCCATCAAAGCAAAACAGGCAGGCATTAAAGCTGCGGAATACTACACCAATGCAGCAAAAAAAGATTACCTGCCAGACCTTGTCGTTGGCGACCAATACACTTACTCCACCAACAATGGCCTGGTTGGCTCATTTTATAATAATGAAGGCTCTACCATTTCAACATCTGGCGGTGTAAGGCCCGACAATATTTACCAGGGTGTATTTGGCAGTTTTACAACACTTACTATTGACTGGAAGGCGTTCAACTTTGGCAAAGTAACACAGGGTGTTCAATATGCGCAGGCGCAACAAGTGCTTGCGCAGGACGATTACCAGAATGAAATATTCAGGCAGGAAATCACCGCCGCGGATGCTTACCTGCAGTTAGCATTGTTATTGAAACTGCAAACGGTTCAGCAGCAAAATCTTGACCGCGCCGTAACTTTTCAGCAATATATTATCAGTCGTGCAGGCGCAGGCTTATTACCCGGCGCTGACTCATCTTACGCCAATGCTGAGGTAGCAAAAGCAAGGCTTGCGGTATTGCAAAGCATGCAAAATGCAGAACAGCAAAAGATTATTCTTTCGCAGTTATCTGGTATTAAAGCTGATAGTATTCTTGCTGATACAACCTTCTTTTTAAAGCAACTTCCCGCAGCCGTCAGCAATGATTCTTTATCTGTTCAATCACATCCTTACCTGCAATATGCACAGCAACAGGTAAAGGTTGCTCAGGAGAAATCGCTGGTTGTAAAAAAAGCCGTTTTGCCAACAGTGAATATACTTGGCATGGGTTGGGCAAGAGGTTCAGGTGTTGACAAAAGTGGTTATTACAGCAGCAAGATTTCTGACGGCATTCCCTATCAAACTTATAATTACATGGCTGCGCTTGCAGTCAAATGGAACATCACATCCCTTGCTAAAAACAAGCAGGAACGCAGGGCCGCAGAACAGGAAACAGAAGCATCAAAATTTAGAATGAATGAACAGGCGCTTGCCTTGCAATCGCAGCTTAATAATGCAGCACTGCAATATGAGCTGGCGCTTCAGCAAACAAAGGTTGCTCCTGTACAATACCAGTCAGCCTACGATGCTTACCAGCAATCAAATGCACGTTACCAGGCGGGGCTTGCAACGTTAACAGAGCTGGTGCAAACATTGTATGTATTAAACAGGGCTGATGTTGATAAGGCCGTTGCCAATAATAATGTATGGAGAGGATTGTTAATGCAGACAGCAGCTACTGGCAATCTCTCTTTGCTCACCAATCAATTACCATAAATATGCTCACCTGCTAACAACGTGAGACGTGAAAAGTGAAACGTCAAAAATCTCACGTTTATCGTTTCACTTTTCACGAAACGAAGAATCATTTCAGGCAGACAGCATTCTATAAAAAACATTTTTATGAACCTAATTTCAGGAGCACTAAAAAGGCCCATTACAGTTGTGGTGATTGTATTGAGCCTACTTATTTTCTCACTGCTTGCAGCAACCAAAATACCAATAGATATTTTTCCAAAGCTTAACCTTCCTACCATTTATGTAATAGAATCTTACGGTGGTATGTCACCACAACAAATGGAAGGCTTTTTTGCCACAGGTATGCAGGATCAGTTCCTGTACATCAATGGCATTAAAAACATTGAAAGCAAAAACATACAGGGGCTTACATTAATCAAGTTAAGCTTTTATGAGACCACGGATATGGCCGAAGCATCTGCCCAGGTAGCGTTACAGGTAAACAGGGCCATGAAGCTTTTTCCACCCGGTGCCTTACCGCCGCAGGTAATAAGGTTTGATGCATCATCATTGCCCGTGGGCCAGTTGGTATTATCAAGCAAAACAAAATCACTTAAAGAAATCTCAGATCTTGCTTCAACAAGAATAAGGCCCATGTTCGCAACAGTGCCGGGCCTTTCCGCACCACCACCATTTGGCGCCAATGCAAGAAGTGTAATCGTAAGCGTTGACCCTGACAAACTTCGCAGCTATAATATTTCACCAGATGAAGTAGTGGAGCAGATTTCAAAGTCAAATGTAATGTCTCCTTCAGGCAATCTTCGTGCAGGCAATCTCATGTACGTTACCACAATGAACACATTGGAACAGACAGTAGATGAGTTTTCCAAAATTCCTTTAAGAACAAAAGACGGTACTGCGGTGTTCATTAGTGATGTAGCCAAAGTATCAGATGCAGCAGATATCACCGTAGATTATGCATTGATTAATGGCAAACGTTCTGTCTATATTCCGGTTGTAAAAACAGCAGATGCATCTACATGGGATGTGGTAAAAAAACTCAAAGCAACCATCCCGGAAATGCAAGCCCTTTTGCCCGATGATGTACAGATTAATTACGCTTTCGATCAGTCTGTTTTTGTAATCAACGCCGTAAAAAGTTTAATTACCGAAGGTGCACTTGGCGCATTGCTCACAGGCCTGATGGTGCTGCTTTTTCTTCGCGACTGGCGGAGCAGTGTGGTTGTTATCATCACCATTCCGGTTTCTATTATTTGTACAGTTTTATTACTCAATCTTGCAGGCCAGACCATCAATATCATGACGCTTAGCGGTCTTGCGCTGGCAGTAGGCATTCTGGTTGACCAGGCCACTGTAACTATTGAAAACATACACCAGCATCTTGAAATGGGCAAAGACATGCGCAGTGCCGTGTTTGAAGCTTGTAAAGAAATCGCATTTCCTCTCCTGTTAATATTGCTTTGTATTCTTGCTGTGTTCGCACCATCATTTTTAATGACAGGTGTGCCTAAAGCAATGTTCCTTCCACTTTCTTTGTCCATTGGCTTCGCCATGATTATCTCTTTCTTTCTTGCGCAAAGCCTGGTGCCCATTTTATCTAACTGGTTGTTGAAAGAAGAAATGTTTAAATACAAACATGGACATTTTCACGCACATGCAGGTGAAGCATTGAATGAAAATGAAGTTGAGCAGATCCAGCTTCATATCAAAAGCCAGAAAAAAGAACCGCAAAAGAACGACTTCTTTGAGCGTGTGAAAATGGGCTTTATGAATATGCTTGGCAGGATGATGGCACAAAGAAAACTGGTAGTGATTTTTTATGGTGCCATCGTTTTAGGACTTGTTGTGATATGTATGGAAAAAATCGGGCAGGATTTAATGCCACGCACCAACAGCGGACAGTTTCAATTACGCATCAAAGAACCTGATGGCACACGTTTGGAGAAAACGGAAACCACCTTAAAAGAAGTGCTTGCTATCATAGACACCACTGTACAACATCACGTAGATATTAGTTCTGCATATGTGGGCTTAATACCCAGCAGCTACGGCACCAGTAATTTATATGTGTTTAACACAGGCACGCATGAAGCGGTGCTGCAAGTGAATCTTGATGAAAAGTATAAGATGAAGATGGATGATTTAAAAGATGCTTTAAGAAAAAACATCTCTTACCGTTTTCCTGAATTAAGAATGAGTTTTGAACCGATTGACCTTACAGATAAAATCATGAGCCAGGGTGCTTCATCACCTATTGAGATACGCGTGGCTGGAAAAGACTTTGCACAGATAAGTGCCTACGCAGATACCATCACACAAAAATTAAAAAAGATAGATTACTTAAGAGATGTGCAGATACAGCAACCACTGGCTTTTCCTACTGTGCAGATGACGATTGACAGGATGAAAGCAGCGCAATTTGGGTTAAGTGTAGAGGATATCGGCCGCTCTGTTACAGCAAGTACTTCAAGCAGCAGGTTTACGCAAAAAGTTTTGTGGCTTGATGAAAAATCTGCTTACACTTACCAGGTGCAGGTGCAGGTTCCTGAATATTCAATGGACAATATGGATGCGCTGAAAGAAATACCACTAATCAAAGGACAAAACCGCCCGGTATTATCAGACGTTGCTACTTTCAAAATCATTCAAACACCGGGTGAGTATGACAGGAGCGGCCCAAAAAGGTTTCTCACTGTTGGTGCCAATCTTTACAAAAAAGATTTAGGCACAGCTACAAAAGAGGTACAAAAAGTGATCAACGCCATGGGGCAACCGGCAAAAGGTGTAACCATTTCTGTAAAGGGCATGAGCAGTCTTTTAACCGAAACACTCGATGGCTTGCAAATGGGGCTTGTGTTTGCAGTAATAGTGATCTTTCTTTTACTTGCCGCCAACTATGAATCTTTCAAATTAGGCCTGACTGTTCTTGTAACAGTCCCGGCGGTAATTCTTGGTTCGCTGGTAATGCTGTTATTAACTGGCTCTACACTCAATCTTCAAAGTTATATGGGTATGATTATGTCCATTGGCGTATCTGTTGCTAATGCCATCCTGATTGTAACCAATGCAGAGAACCTGCGGTTAGAATACCGCGATGCAAAACGTGCAGCCATTACAGCGGCGGGCATTCGCTTAAGACCTATTCTTATGACCAGTCTTGCAATGATTGCCGGTATGATACCGATGGCATCAGGTATGGGAGAAGCGGGTGAACAAACAGCGCCGCTTGGTCGTGCCGTTATAGGTGGACTTATCGCATCAACACTTGCAGCGCTATTTATCTTACCACTTGCCTTTGCATGGGTACAACAAAAAACTTCATTCAAATCACCATCCTTACTTCCAAAAATTAAAGCCATGAAATTTTCTTCAACAGCAGGGCAATTGAGTATTGTGTTAATCATCGCTTCCCTAATCAGTTTTTCATCATGCTCTTCTGATAACAAGCCGGTTGACATCACGGCAAAATCAAATGCTGTTGCCAAAGACACAGCCACACAGGAAGCACTTGCATCCATCATACAAAAATCTTTATCTACTACTATTCAGTTGCCTGGCGAATTCAGGCCATTTGAATATGTTGATATTTACCCCAAAGCCAATGGTTTTGTAAAGCAGGTAAATGTTGACAGGGGAAGTATTGTAAAGAAAGGGCAGGTGCTGGTTGTACTCGAGGCGCCTGAAATAAATCAGCAGGCACTAACAGGTAAAGCTGAAGTGGCAAAGGCTAAAGAAATATACATGAACAGCAAGGATAAATATGACAGGTTATTACAGGCAAGTAAAACACCGGGGGCAGTAGCTCCTTATGAACTGCAAAGTGCAAAGTCAAAAATGGAATCAGATGCCGCAGGTTATGAAGCACAAAAGGCAAGCTATGCAGCATTGAATGTTTCCGAAGATTATCTTACTGTTCGTGCTCCTTTTGATGGTGTGATAACACAACGCAATATTCATCCCGGTGCGTTGGTTGGGCCTTCTTCAAAAAACAGTGAAGGCCCTATGCTGGTATTGCAACAGGAAAGCAAATTAAGATTGGTGGTGCATGTACCGGAAGCAGTTTCATCCAGTATTAAAAAAGAAGGAGAAGTAAGCTTTACATTAACAGCGCTGCCCGGTAAAGAATATCATGCAACTATCAGCAGAAGGTCAGGTGCTATTAACACCGAAGTTCGCTCAGAGGCGATAGAAATAGATGTAACTACCCAGGACAATAGCATTAAGCCCGGTATGTATGCAGAGGCAAAAGTACCATTGCTTTCTTCATCAGAAAGTTTCCTGGTGCCTTCTTCTGCAGTGGTACATTCCACGCAAGGCAATTACATTGTGGCAGTGGATAATCAAATGCGCAAAAAATTTATCAATGTGCAGGAAGGCATGAATATGAAGGACAGTGTAGAAGTGTTTGGGAATTTAAAAGGTATTCATCAGATACTAAAATATCCTACTGCCGATACAAAGCAGGATATTGCAGCAAACTAATCTTCAAGGGATAGCGTCTGCATTGAAGATGTTATCCCTTGCTTTACAACTTTATTCTTTTTAAATTTTCAACACAAAAACATAAAAGAAGCAATTACACCCAATTATATTTGCCCTTCATGTGGATAGATAATGTTATCATACTGCTGGCTGCAGGTTTTCTCATCGGTTGCCTTGGTACTTTAATTGGTGCAGGCGGCGGCTTTATTCTTGTGCCTTTGCTTATACTTACGCACCCACAACTTACGCCGGGTGTTGTAACTGCTATTTCCATTGCTATTGTTGCATGCAATGCTGTATCCGGGTCCATAGCCTATGCACGTTCAAAACGTATTAATTTTCGGGCAGGCATTTTGTTTGCCTTGTTTACCATACCCGGCTCTATACTTGGCGTGCAGGTGGTAAAGCATGTACCGTCCAACCTGTTCAGCATACTATTTGGATTGCTGATGATTGTGCTGGGCATCTTTCTTTTCCTCAACAAAAAAGTTCCGGTTAGTGAAATTGCCATTGATAAAAATAATAACGTTTGGAAACACTATGAACAGACAGATAGAGAAGGCGTTAAATACACTTATTCATATAATCAATTAGCGGGCATACTTATCAGCATTGTAGTAGGCTTCATCTCCCCTATTCTTGGTATTGGCGGAGGTATTATACATGTACCAGCATTGGTACGATGGTTGAAGTTTCCTGTTCATATTGCAACGGCAACATCGCATTTTATATTGGCGATTATGTCCATCACCAGCGTAATAACGCATATAAAACAAGGCAGTTATAATGATCCTTATGTATATCGCATGGTGCTGTTATTATGTGCTGGTGTTATACCCGGGGCGCAGCTTGGCGCTTATTTTTCACATCACATAAAAGGCAACACTATTATAAAAGCATTGGCTGTATGTCTTGCAATTGTTGGCGTAAGGGTTTTTTTCCAGGGAGTGTAAAAATGTTCAAAGTTTCATGTTCAAGGTTCAAGGTTTTTAACCACTACTACCAATATCTAACACCATTCAACATTTAACACTTAACATTCAACATCATCTCCAATCTTCATTCACCATTCACCACCTAATCCATCGTTCCCGGGTGTCTTTCTCTTGCATTATGACTGTGGTCAATTACAAAGAACATAGTTAGCTGAAGAAAATTTTTGCCAGTGCCATCATCAATTTTACGATAATCGTATTGCCTTATCCAGCCCAATTGTGTCGTTACTAAACTACTGAACTGGTAGCCCACACCGGCAAAAAAACGATTGCGTTCAAAGTAGGGAGCAGTGTTGGTGAAAAAGACTTCTTCAAAAAGAGAAACAAAGAAAGTATTATCAACAATTGTTTTATGATTGACAGGAATTAAAGGATTGATGCGATACCGAAACCTGTTTCTAAATTCGCCATTAAGCCAACGTTGTTCTATGCGGTACCGGTGATCGATCTTAAGCCTGCCGATATTATTATTGAGCGTTAACTGCTCCCATATCCTGAATTCTTTTGCCAACATAGGAGGCTTGTAGTTGCCTGTAGAGCTATAGGTTTTATAATCACCGAAACCAAAAAGTACAGAATGCTTCTTTAATATGTTATAAGAAAACCCACCTTTAAATTCATGATAGAAAAAAATATCCCCAACCTTTTGTGAGCGTGTCTGTGTTTCAAAAAAGAAGTTCCAGGAACTATCGGCCTTATATAAAAAATTACCTACATACCATCCACCAAAATCTTTGGTGTTTTGAGCCATTGAAGATTGAATAAAAGAAATACACACAAACGCCAAAGCGCTTGCCCTCATCAGTAGTTTTATCATGCAGCAGAAAATATTTAAATCCGGCAAAGCTAATATTCTTTACCAGATAAAAACTAGTGAAGAGAACGTGATTCAACAAAACCGCCCCTGAAGAATCAGGGGCGGGTATCCTTCTTAGGACGATTTAACCAAAACCAACTGTATAAAAAGTTTGTGCGGTAAACGGCAAGTGGTAAATGGTGAGCAGCAAGTAGGTAAAAGCTTAGTTTTTTGTCGCTAACTACTTTTTAAAAAATCCTTAATATCATGCTTCCTACTTTCCTCTCATTACTCACCATTCACCATCAAAACCAACTACCTATAAAAGCTTCATTCACTTTACCATTTGCGGCCAGCCTTCTTCTTCTGCGAATCTTTGCAATGCGATGCTTTAACATAGTACCAAACATTAAGAAAAAGAAAATAATTGTAAGCGGCGGAATACCCATCATACTAACCCATTTGCCACCATACATATTACGCATAGGCCTTCTTAAACGCTCTGCAATAAGATACATGCTGGGCACAATTACCAACGTCATAAAGAAAGCGAATGCAAGACCAAAGATGATAGTCCATGACAATGGCTTCCAGAACACTGCATTATCACCGCCAAAATAAATATGCGGGTTAAACTCACTAAACAATGTAATAAAGTTGATATTAAAGCCAACAGCCAATGGTATCAATGCGAGTATTGCTGCAAGTGCCGTAAGCAATACAGGTATAATACGTGTTTTGCCAGCCTGTATTACAGCTTCTCTTGTTTTTAAGCCACGTGCCCTTAGTTCATCAGCAAACTCAATTACAAGAATACCATTCTTAACCACTATACCGGCAAGACCAACAACTCCAAGACCTGTCATTACTACCGACACTTCCATTCTTGTAATCGCAAAACCAAGTACCACACCAATTACACTAAAGATTATTTCTGAAAGAATAATTACTGATTTACTTACGGAGTTGAACTGGAGCACCAGGATAAATAAGATAAACATTAAAGCTATTACCAAAGCTTTTGCAAGGAACGCACCTGTTTCTGCCTGCTGCTCACCTTCACCCGTTTGTTTAATGCTTACACCATCAGGCTTATTTTTAAAGTCATTAATGTGACCGGTTATTACCTGGTTGACTGCTGTTGGCGTATAACCTGTAAGCACATTGGAGCGAAGTGTAATAACACGTTTTTGGTTCTTACGCTTAACACTTCCCAGGGTGCTTGTTAAATCGACCTTTACAAGATTACTGATGGGGATATTTTTAAATCCTCCTGTTGCTAAATCTCTGAAATATACTTTCTGGTTTAGCAATTCAACAAGGTTCTTTCTTTGCAGCTCCTGGTTACGCAACTGTATCTTATATTCTTCTTTGCCTTCTTTAATCTTTGAAACTTCTTTTCCAAATAAAGCGGTGCGCAATGTCTGGCCAATCTGTGCAGAGGAAACACCTTCAATTAATGCACGCTGCCTGTCAACAGTTAATGTTATTTCAGGATTATTAAGATCAACATCCATTTTTAATTCTTCAACACCAGCCACCTGTATTGAATCAAGATAATTTTTTAATGATACCGCTGTCTTTATCAGGTCATCAAAATCTTCGCTTGATACCTCTATATTAATTGGCGGATCGGTTGGAGGGCCACTGCTTTCCTGATCCACTGATATCTCTGCACCAGGAATGCCTTTCATTGCTTTACGTATCTCATCAAGATAAGGTCTTGTACCAACGCCATGTCTTTTTTCAAACTCAACAAAAGAAACCTGTATTCTGCCTAATTCACTTCTTGTGCTTCTGTCTCCGCTTGTTGGGTCACTTGCACCAACTGCAATGTTTGTAATAACGCTTTCTACAACAGGATTCTTTTTGCCATTTTCCATATCAAGGATCTTGTACACTCTGCCTTCCAACACACGGGTAATGGAATCAGTGTACTCTACAGAGGTTCCTACAGGCAATTTCAGATAAACATACACCTGGTTAGGATCACCCTTTGGAAAGAACACTACCTGCACATTACGCATACCAAAAAACATAAAAGAGAAAATCAGCAAAACAATTGTACCCAGGAATAACCACACAGGTTTCCATCCGCTCAATGCCCATCTCAACAGGCTTTCATAATGGCCCATTATCCATGGTAAGGCGCGGTGTTGAAAACGATGAATCAATCCATCTAATACGTACTTATTAAACACACTCAACAGCACAATAAACAGCAGGAGATTACCGGCAAAAGGCATCCTGGCCATATCTAAAAACACGCCCGCTGCTATGGCTACCCAAAAGATAGGTTTTCTAAACATGGCGCTCTTTGGCGCCTTATGTTCACCTTCTGTATGCGTCATAAAATCAACTGCGAAAACAGGGTTCATAATGAAGGCCACAATTAACGACGCTGTTAATGTAAAGATGAGCATGGCCGGCAGGTACACCATAAACTTACCAATAATTCCGGGCCAGAATAACAATGGAAAGAAAGGTGCAAGAGTAGTCAGCGTGCCTGCAAATACCGGTATAAATACTTCACCAGCAGCCATCATCGCTGAACGATCAGGTCGAAGTTTTCCTTTACCCTCAACAAAAATTCTGTGCGTGTTTTCGATAACGACAATGGCATCGTCAACAATAATTCCCAAGCCGAATAACA
>Ga0105237_10007144_pt1 | contig 12270 bp, 9 predicted proteins | sample KBSC24metaG_FD_81520 | JGI IMG/M metagenome (GOLD analysis project Ga0105237, IMG submission 81520) | Corn rhizosphere microbial communities from Kellogg Biological Station, Michigan, USA - KBS C2-4 metaG | ecosystem: Host-associated > Plants > Roots > Rhizosphere > Soil | place: Michigan, USA...
CAGACGACGCGTTCAGCGCCGCATCGATCTGGATGCACCAGGCGTGCAGCAACATCAGGTGCACTTCCTGGATGTGCGCCGTGATTTGACTGGGAACCGCGATCACAAAATCCGCCGACGCGCCGACCAACCCGCGCTCGCCCGTGAGCGCGATCGTCACGGCCCCCTTTTGCGCCGCCATCCGCAGCCCACGCACCACATTCTCCGACGTCCCACTCGTGGTGAGCCCGATAGCCACGTCACCCGGAACCGCCAGCCCGTCCACCTGCCGCTCGTACAGCGCCCCATAGCCAAAGTCATTGGCGATGCACGTCACCGACCCCACGTCGCCGCCTAACGCAAGCGCGGGGTACGGACGGCGCGTTTCCTTGAAGCGTCCAATCAACTCGCCGGCCATGTGGCTCGCCTGCGTGGCCGACCCACCATTGCCAAAGCAAAGCACCTTGCGGCCGTCGCCGATGGTGCGCACTAGGGCATCGCCCGCACGCGTCGCAATATCAGCGAGGGCGACGGCGCTTGCCTGCACCGTGCGGACGTTTGCCGCGAAGTGCGTGGCGATCACGCTGTCCAGTGTGCTGTCCGCGGCCGTTCCGGTGGCCGTCGCGGGTGTCGCGGCGTTCCTGGTGTCTCGTGTCACGGTGCCCCTCCCGGGCATGTCGTCGTGTGGATGACTGGCGGTCTGCGTCGAGCTCATCGGGCGACCACGGTTGATCGAGTAAATCCTGCAAGGCGTCGAGCGTCTCCGCGCGCACCGCGCCACGTTGGCCACGCAACACGGTAAACCGCAACGGACGATCCAACGTCGGAAGCTCGCTCTCGGCGAGCGTACGCGCCATCTTTTCGGGGAGCCGCAACCGCGCGACGCCGAGCACGCGTCCGTCCGGATATTCCTCCACGTCGTAGTCGATCCACACTTCTTTATCGCGGATCACCAGCACGCTCGGCAACGCCTCGTAGCGCTCGCGCTCCTCCGGCGAAACAAATTCGCTCACCTCGAACGTGAGTCGCGCGTTACGGAACTCTTCGACCGAGGTGACGTCCGCCAGCTGCCGCTCGTACAACGCGGTCAATTCCGCCAACCCCAACTTTGGCGTCCGTCCCGCCGAACGACGGTACATTTCGCGGACCAGCTCCACGCCAGCGCGGTTCTTTTTCACCGACACATGTCGCGCCTCGCCCGTCGCGGCCGACTCGGCCAAGAGATGCCGCGCCCGCGCCGCGAGCTCGGGCGGAAAGGCGCGTACCGCCTCGACCTCACGCTCCAGTGAGAACCCGAAGTACTCCACGCGGCGCACCAGGATCAGCTGGTCGTGCTTGCGATGCGGATCATACATCAGCTCCGGCGGACTGCGCGTCGCGAACCGACGAATCAGATCGAGCGAAATTTGCGTCCCTTCGATCCCCGCACGCGGCTCGCCAAACCGCCCGGCAAAATAGCGAAGCGTGCCAGCTACGGCCCCCCAGCTTCCGCACACGCTCGTCTTGGACACACGCGCTTCGCTCCCATCCACCGTCTCCTCGTCGATCACGAGATCGAACGGCATGTAACGCGCGAGCAGCTCGGCGAACCGCGAATGCATGTGCTGCCGAGCGAGGGGGAGCGTGGCTGCCAGCGGGATGCCCAAACTGCGGTACACACTCGCCATCCCCAACGCGGCATCTTCGACCGCTTTCACCAGCACGCCGCGTCGCTCGGCCCAATCGAGAATTTCGTCCGAAAACTGGTGCCGCGGCAAACCGTACACCTCGCCTACGTAGCCGCACGTCGCGAGCGCGTCCGCGTACACGTTGTACGCCGTGAGATGGTCGCTCCCAGGGACGATCAAGCCTTCTAAATCACGCTCTTCACGCGTCATCCGATGCAACGACTCGATGGCGCTCATCACCGCGACATACGGCACCAGCTCGTCCTCGGCGTTGACCAACAGCTCGGCCCACGCGCGATCGACGGGGAGCGCTTCCACGGCCTTACCGTACTCGGACAGCCGCCCCTGCGCGATAATTCCCCTCGCTTCGAGCAACGCGACCGCTTTCCGATAGGCGATACGGTCCAACGGCACTGGAAGATCGAGGGTATCGGCGCGCACGCCAAGTGCCGCACACGTGAGCGCGACGCGCTCCGAGTCGCCAGCGAGTTGAAATTCCGGTGCGGTAGGCTGCAACGACGCAAAATCGATGGCGCGGTCGCTCAGGATGAACACTCGGCCGCCATCCACGCGACCGTGCACACGCCCCGCCATCTGCAGAATCTCATTGGCGCCCAGATGCAGCTTGGTGAGGACGTTTTTCCCACGCTCGATGACGTTGGTGAAACGCGTATCGTCGATGATGACTGTATCCAGCCCACGTACGTTGAGCGCGCTCTGTCCAGCGGCGGTCATAGCGAGAAAGTACGGCTTGGCCTCCGTCCCTTCCAAAAAGGGGCGAATCACGCGAATCGGCTCACCGCCATGATAGTACGCGGCATTGGTTCTGGGCGATCGGACGCGCACCAATTCGGCGGCCTGTTCCACCCCCGCGCGCGTTGGGAGAAACATTCCCACGCCGCGCCGCTCTTTGAACATCGTGCGCAGGAATTTATCGTCCAGAAACTGAAAGGCGTCTTTGTTGACGACCTGCACGCGTGCGGCCTTGGCCGGATCGAACGCCGAGCTCTCGATGACGGTCGTGGAATGGAGGTATTCGGCGTAAAATGTGGGATCGACCGTCGCCGACAACCAAATAAAACGACACCCCACACGCTTACCGAGTGCAAGACAGAGCTCCAACTCGGCGGATGTTTGGTGAATCTCGTCGACGATGACTGTGTCGGTGACACGAATGTCGTTATCCTGAAACCAACGGCGCGCGATTCCGGTCGTGACGATCACTACGTTCCACGATGGCGTGTCCGGCGTGGCCTCGCGCTCGCGATTCACCACGCCGACGCGTAACTGCTCCGTCTTGAGAATGGCTTGCGCAATAGGACGAATCGCGAGCGTTTTGCCGGTCCCTGTGCCAGCGACGATGCCAAAGGCCGCGCCACTCGCTGCCAGCTCGCGAATTTCGTCGCCATGTTCGCGCTGCAGGAGCGTGGGCAACTGCAGGCCAACGGCGAGCTCGATAGTCTCGCACGCGGCGCGCGTTGGGGCGATAACAATGACCCGCCCGGTCGCGGCGGCAGAGACATAAGCCTCGCGATCGGGCGGGAGATACCGGTCGTGGATGCTCCGGTAGGGTGAATCAGTCACGTCGTTGGTGTGTCATGCACACACCAATTTAGAGGATGTTTCAACAATGCGTCATTACTCCACCCAAATGGGCTGTGCTGGTTAGACGCACGCGTAAAACATCTTGTCAATTCTTCCAGTGCCCGTGCTCCTTGTAGTGTCCGTAGGCATTACCGCGCGGGTGATGTTTGTGGTGTTTGCGATGGAATTCCGCCGCATGTGATCTGGAGCGGAACCAGGCTCGTTCGGACTTTCGGTTGGCCCCGTCACGATGGCGATTCCACCATGCGTCCTTGGCGCTATGGCGTGGTGTGACGCGCGTGGTATAGACCCACCGCTTTCGTCCCGCATCCCAGACGTATCGTCCTGCCGGTGGCCGTTTGCCGATTTCGAGGGCCGATGCGCGCGCGGCTGGCTGCGCGACCGTTGGACGTGCCGGGAGGGCGGCAGCCATCAGGACTGCCGCGGACAACACAAATGTTTTCTTCCGCATGCACCTACACTCCGGGAAAGAGGCCTTTTCCATGATAGCACGGAAACAGCCGTAACGTTCCGGACCGGTGCGAACTACTTGTAATGTGAAGTGAATCAACGAGTTATGTCGCTTGTTCCGGCACAACCACTCGTGAGGAATGGCTCAGCGATACTCGTGTGCGGCGTCGCTGTTGGGGAGGGTCCACATAGGCAACAGCATTGTATTGCGGACCAGGAACGTGGTTTCCCACGGGCGGTCGGGCGCTTGTTGTTCTTGTGGTTGCGGCGTTTGCGGAAGGATGATGCGCGGCTTGAGCGGTTTTTTGCGCGCGCTCGCCGATGGGATTTGCGGTACTACGCGGTCGGGCCTGGCCTTGTCGCTCTTGGCGACCGTGTCCGATGGCGTTGGTTTGAGCCGAGGGTCGGTTGGCCGATTGTCGCGGCGGGGGCGGCGAGTGTCGGTGGGGGGATCGCCGGCAGGCTTGCCGCCTGGAGTTCCGCCATGCACCCCTCCGCCGATGTCGCGGGCAGACGCTGGCGTCGACGCCGTGAGCGGCGCCGCGAGCAGTCCCGCGAGCAAGACCAGAGGAGTGGCAATACGCATCGTCCTCATAATATACGATGGACACGCTGCCTGGATAGAACGTTACCCGCGACTCATCGCCTGGCGACCTGGGGATCAGGTTACTTGACCCTGCTCAATCCCCGAAGACGATCCCCATGGCTTTGGCCGTCAGGACCGAATCGTGGCGGGGGTCTACCCGTTTGACTTCACGAAGCGCCTCTTGAATGGGAATGGCGACAATGTTGGGTGACTGGAGCGCCATCATATGTCCCCATCTCCCTTCCGCCACGGCCCGGATCGCGGCGCCGCCGAAGCGGGTCGCTAAGAAGCGGTCGTACCCGGTGGGTTGGCCCCCGCGCTGTAGGTGGCCCAGGACTAGCGAACGGGTTTCCTGGCCGGTCCGCGTTTGGATATCGCGGGCCAGTTGGTCGCTTATGCCTCCAACCCGCACGGCTTGGCCGGGGAGTGAGGCGCCGAGGATGCTGTGTGTGCCGCCGAGTGGCGCCGCTCCCTCTGCGACGACCACAATCGAAAAATTACGCCCCGCGCGACTGCGCGTCGTGATTTTATCGCACACCTTGTCGACGTCGTACGGGATTTCGGGAATGAGCACCACATCGGCCGATCCAGCCACCCCGCTGTGGAGCGCGATGAATCCCGAGTGGCGCCCCATGACCTCGAGCACGATGACGCGATCGTGTGATTCGGCCGTCGTGTGCAATTTGTCGAGCGCGTCGAGCGCAGTCTGCACAGCGGTATCGAAACCGAATGTGGTGATCGTCCCACTCACATCATTGTCGATCGTTTTTGGGACGCCGACCACATGAAGCCCTTTGTCATTGAGCACCTGGCCGATCCCCAGCGTCCCGTCGCCACCGATGACGATGAGCGCGTCGATCCCCATCGCTTTGGCACGCTCGACGACTTCGTCGGACCGGTCGACGATTTGATAGGTGCCATCGGGCTGCAGCATGGGATACGCACACGGGTTTCCGCTATTGGTCGTGCGCAAAATGGTACCGCCCGTATGCCCGATTCCACGAACCGATTCGGTGGTCAACCGCACCACATCGTCTTCGCCTAGGAGCCCCGCAAACCCTTTGCGGACGCCAACCATCTCCCATCCGGCGTTGAGGCCCGACAAGACGGCCGCCCGGATCACGGCGTTGAGCCCGGGAGCGTCGCCGCCGCCGGTGGAAAGTGCCACTTTCACAAAATCACCTGGATTGAAGTCACGAATGTCGAGCGGTTACGTCACATGAGTTGGAACAATGACACGCGAATATTCTGCGTCTAGACGTCTTTCAATATGAGAGTATCGTCCAGAGAGACAACTACCACCACTCGACTTCACTCGCATCACATGTTCATCAACCGCAACATACGCTCACCGAGCAACCCTCGCGCCACCTCACCGCCGACACAACGCTCGACCGGCACCACGCTCGTGGAACTCGTCCTGGCCCTGGCGCTCATCGGAATCTTGACGACGGTGGCACTCCCACGGGCCCGCGCACTCATCAATGGCATCGACGTCCGCGGAGCAGCCAACGACGCCGACGCACTCTACGCGACGGCTCGGCGCCACGCCATCGCGCACGCGGTAGCCACAACAGTCGCTATTACGCCGGCCACCGGCACGCTCACGGTCGTTGCCGGCAACGATACCATCGCGACACGGTCAGAGGCGGTAGCACACGGCGTAACCACAACCGCGTCCCGAACAAGCACAACCTACGGACCAACCGGCACAGGGCTCGGGGTGTCCAACCTGACACTCGTCTTCAGTAAATCACCAGCGGTAGAGACGCTGACCGTCTCGCGATTAGGAAGAGTACGACGTCAGTAATACGACGGAGTGAACCCGATACTCAGCGCCGATCAACCCGTACCAAAGTCGTATCCGGGTACGGAGATCCGCGGAATCTCCTGACCAATGACCCGCTCAATGGTCCGAACCATCGCAATCTCGTCCGGCGCCATAAAGGTATACGCATCGCCCGCCTGCGCCGCTCGCCCCGTCCGGCCAATACGATGCACGTAGTCCTCAGGCTCCTGCGGCACGTCAAAGTTGATCACGTGCGTGATCCCCGACACATCCAACCCACGCTGGGCAACGTCGGTAGCCACCAACACGCGAATCTTCCCTTTCTTGAAATCTTCCAACGCGCGCGTCCGCTCGTTTTGCGATTTGTCACCATGCATCGCGGTCGCCTGAACCCCACCATCGTGCAAATCACGCACAACCCGATCGGCGCCCGACTTGGTGCGCGTGAAAATCAACACCGAGTCCATCGACTCTTCTTGCAACAGCTCGATGAGCAAATCGATCTTGCGCGCCCGCGGCACAGGATACACCGCATGCGCCACAGTGCTCGCGGCCATGGAACGACGCCCCACCTGCACCACCAACGGCTTCCGGAGATATTTGCGCGCAAGCGCTTCCACCTCCGGCGGCATGGTCGCACTAAACAGCAACGTCTGCCGATATCGCGGAATCTCGGCGACCACCCGATTAATCTGCGGAGCAAACCCCATGTCCAACATCCGGTCCGCTTCGTCCAACACCAACACTTCCAACTCGTCGAACACTACGTTCTGGCGCTCGATATGATCGAGCAAGCGCCCCGGCGTGGCAACAATCACGTCCACCCCTTTACGCAACGCCTTGGTCTGCGGCTCCAACGCCACGCCCCCGTATACCGGGACGACTTTCAGGCTGGAATGCTTCCCATATTTTCGGAAGCTCTCTTCCACCTGCACAGCCAATTCACGCGTGGGCGCCAAGATCAACGCACGAACGCGATGCGGCCCACCAATCAATTGATTGATGATCGGCAGCGTAAACGCCGCCGTCTTCCCCGTCCCGGTCTGAGCCAGTCCGATCAAATCTCGGCCGCTCAACGCCAGAGGGATCGCTTCGCGTTGGATGGGTGTTGGGGTAGTGTATCCGGCGTCGACGACGGCACGGAGCACCTGCGGGACCAAGCCCAACTCGGCGAAGGTCACCAGCGTTTCATCTGTCTCTGTACTCATTTTGTTACTAAATCTAATAGCGACGCATCTGGAGAATCGCCTCGACCACTCGATCCGGCACTTCGTCCGGCACGGCGTGGCCACACCCCGTAATTGTTGTGATCATACAGTGCCGAAGGGCCTGCCTGTATCCTTCCACCCCGCGAGCCGCCACCAGCGGGTCACGGTCGCCACGCAGGACCTGCGTTGGAATCTCCATCCCACCCCAGCGCCCATCCTCGCCGACACGCCAGGGATAGTCGTGCAATAGTCGCTGCAGCGCACGGACAAAGCTCGGCGACCGCGACGGTGCCCAGTACTCATCCAAATCTCGGCGCGTCGGACGCGACCCCACACCATAGGCGGAGTGCAACGCAAACCAGGCCACCCACCGCGGCGTGATATATGGAAGGGGGCCACGGAGCCAGCGCGGCGTACACCACCGCGCGATCGCCAGATGACCAGGCCGCCCAAAGCCCACCGGCGCCAGGAGCACAGCCGCCGAAGCGAGGTGCGAGTACCGGCGAACGAGCTCCATGACAATAGGGCCCCCCATGGAATGCCCCACCACGATGCACCGCGCGATCGACAGCGACGCGCACACCGAGGCCACCGCGTCGGTCAGTGCATCTAATGCGTACGCCGAAGCACGGTCGGGCTTGTCGGATTCCCCGTGCCCTGGCAAATCAAGCGCAATCGCACGACACCCCGCCCGCGCGAGCGCCGGCAGGATGTGACGATACGAGTACGCTGAACACCCCCAGCCGTGCACACACAGCACGGTGGTTTCAGTCGAAACGGCGACGTCAGCGGGGGAAGAAGGCGTATCGCGCCATGCCTCAGGCGTACATTCCACCACGCGCACCCGCACATCCGCGCTCGCGCTATGCGAATCCGCGCTATGCGAATCCGCGGCATGCGAATCCGCGCGGACGTAGGTGACGCGAAACCGATCATCGTCTCCTGGGAACACCGCCTCGGCAGGGAGACGACGACCGCCGATCACACCACGTCGATGCGCCAGCCGTTCAGCTGCGCGATCAGCCCGATACGGAACGTCACGTCCGTCCAGCGCGCCTCACCCTCCAACCGATCTTCGAGCGGATAGAGCGACCACGCGTAGGGACTGGTCGCGACCGGTGTATCCGTCCCTTTGTGCGGATGCCACACGCACGCCCGGTCCCGGTCGTCCACCAAGCGCTCGAACAGTTTGCTCCAGTTCTCGTTCCGTTTGAGGAAGTTGAGCCGAGCCATGGTTTCGAGCCAGAGCAGTGCGAAGGGGACGTCGGCGTCGACGACGTTTTTGTTGTAGAGCCAGTCGCCCATCACCAGATGCGGCTGGCTGATGATCTCGCCCCCAACCATCTGCACCACCTCCTGCGTGGGCTTGGGCTGCGAGAGATAGGCATACAAGCGCTCCATTTCCGGATAGTGCTCGCTCCGGAAAATCGGCATGTGCGCCAACATCATCAGCGTAAAGATCGATGGCGGCTGCACTTCGGCGGCGAGCACGTGACGGTTCCCGATCCGCACCCACGGCTTGTCAGCCAGATCCGACACGAAGAACGCGTCGACCCGCTCCATGATCCGCCGCGCCGCGCCGCGCAGACGCGGGTCGGCTTCGTACCCAGCTTGCGCGAGCGCCGCCGCCGCCGCTTCACGCAATAGATTGCGCGCGCGAATCGCCATCTCGGCGTTCTTCACCTCCTTGCGCAACTCGTACAGATAGCGCGGGTCGTTGTCTTCGGCCAATAGCCGGAACAACGTGCGGCGCCCCTGAAAGATGGGGGGCGATTCGCGGTCCCACCCATATTCGATGAGACGCCGGAATGCCGGGATCGTCCCCACTCCCTCAATCTCCATCGGATCCGACGGGGTGGTCAGCATGGTACCGTTCCAGGTGCCATCCATCGCTTGCGTCATGGATAGCATGAGCGCGGTTGGCGACTGATACGGGAGCAGCCGCACCCCTTCCGGCACTGACATCCCCGCTACGTCCGCCATGGCCCGGTAGGCCAATGACGGCGCCGCGTGCTTGATCAACCATCCGAGCGGAAACGTGAGTGAGGGGGCCGCCGGATCACCGGTTAGGGACTCCTCAGGCATCGACGTCGGCAGGGCCATGCACAGCTCGCGGTCTAAGGGTAATGACGAGAGGTAATAACGAGCCCGCAACAGGACCAACCTCCAATCCCGATGTCGCCACTCAGGCTCACACGCTTTGATGCGGCGTAACTATAGCACGTTTTCCCAACTACGCTAGTGGAAAATGTCTAAGTAGTTACAAAATAAGAAGTTACAGTCTGATCCGAACGTTTGTCATATGCCGAAATCGTACTAAAAATGGCGAAATGCGGCCAAGCGATCTATCGCCCTTCGGCACGCGCGGCCCGCGCGCTGTCGTGGGATGGCGATGAGGGAGGTGGCGATTCCGGTGAAGCGCCGGACGACCCTCCAATCGCTCCGCCGGATGCTCCCGCGGATCCACCCTTGTCCGGCCGAAGCGCCGACTCGGTGTATCGGCTACCTGGATTCCACAAAATCCAACTGTACACCCCATTATCGTATCCCGCCTTCATCTGCGCCCGTACTTGCTCGGCCGTATAATGCGGCGGCCCCAGCGTGAAATCCTGATACCATGGAATCACCTCCGCCGCGTGCGGCACCTTGGCGCTCCGGCGATGAATGTCCTTCATGGCGTGATCGATCGTCGCGTACGGATGCGCGTTGGGGTTGTCCAACTTGTAGGTGCCCGGCGCAAAGTGCGACGGATACACCATGGGCAACACCACGTCGGCGCGGTCCACGAACATCTCCCATCGCTGACCAATCCCCATGTCGGTCGTGTCGGTCGCCGTCAACCCAAAGACATCGATCGTCATGGGAATGTGCGCCGCAGATAACGCGGTGTGTAACGCACCGAGCTGATCGCGAATTACTTGCGCGCGCACGCGCCCTTTGGCGAGCGGAAACGTCGCCTCGCGAATCAACCGCTTTTCGTCAGGGAATCGCACGTAATCGAACTGTACCGCGCTGAACCCCACGTCGTACGCTTCGCGCGCCAGATCGCTGGCGTAGTGCCAGACGGAATCCTGATGCGGATCGAGCCACGGCCGGCCATTCTTGTCGCGCCATGGCGTCCCATCCGATTTTTGCTTGATCGCCCATGCCAACTTGTGCTCAGCCAACAGCGGGTCCTTGGCCACCACGATGCGCGCGATTGGATAGATATGATATGCGCGCAACGAATCCATGATTTGGCGGAATCGCTTGGACGACATCGGATGGTTGGTGTCCGCGCCGATCTGCTGTGCAATCGGCACGCGCGACTTGTACAACACAAAACCGCGATCGTCTTTCACGTCGATCACGAGCGTGTTGACTTCTGTACGCTTGGCAATGTCAACGAGCTGCCACACTTTGTTCCCGAGCGCGGCCCACCGATTCACGTACAACCCACGCACCGTATCGGGACGCGCCACCCGGACCACGGGAGGCGGCATGGTATCGGTGGCCACCGGCGTTTGTGGTGTGCCGCCCTTGGCATGCCCAGCATCCGCCGCGCCTTGCGATTGCGTGCACGCGGCGACCGCGCCGAGCATGCACAGCGTTGTCCAACGCATCATGAAGGAAGACGATTAACGGTTTTTACTCAGAACGCGCGAGATTTCGTCGTTGGCGTAGAGTACCGCGTCGACCTCGCGGCCAAGCTGCATGGCTTGTTCGGCGATTTGCGTCACACTGTTGTACGCTCGGCTTCCCGCGCGAAGCCGCACGAGATCCATGCGCATGGATTGCATCGCGCTTACACATCGACCGAGCTTTTCTTCGGCGAGTGTCGTACGCGATTTGATGTCGCGCACCGAGATCCGTTGCCGGCGCAGCTGCGCCAACCGTCGCACGCGACGCTCGCTCCGCTCTTCGTCCAACGGATTGGCTTCGGCTTCGAGCTGCGTAATTTCGCGCTCGATCGCCTCATCCATGCCCGGGACATTGGCGCGCTGCAATTCATCCAACGTCGCCGTCAGGACTTCAATGCGCCCCAACAACGCGTCGGCCGACGCATTGACGTCGGGGAGCATGGCACGGTCGTTGGGCGGAAGCTCCGCCATGAGCCGATGAATGTCATTGCGCGTGGCCACCGCTTCGCGCACCACGGGTGATCCCGCGGCGATCTCGGCGGTGAGTGGCGCGTGCAATCCCGTGATCGCGACGGGACGCGGAACGAGCGGTGCACTCGGGAGATCGGCTGGCGTTTGTGGCGCGAACAGCCCTGGCTCCATGCGACGACGCGCACGCATTCGTTCGAGCGCCTGTCCACGCTGATTGCGATCGAAGAGCGCCTTGGTATCGTCGAACGTCTCCGTCACCATGTCGACGAACAGCCGGTCGCGCGATTGCCGGAATACATCGCGCCAATCGTATCCTTTGTCCCACAGCTTGGCGTAGCTTCCCGCCAAGACCACGGCCCAGATGCCGGCGATGACAAAGAAGGTGTGGCTGCCGAAGATACCGAGGACGAGGAAGACACCGCCGGTGGCGAGGAACGAGATCAGCTTGCGGCGGAACTTGCGCACCGGCTGCGCTTCCCACCGTTGCGAGGTAACGGCGGGCGTGTCGGTACGCCCGTCGTATGGTGCGGCCATCAGGTCGCGATTGTCCCCCCATCGCGCGCCTACACCTTGGCCGGGTGCGGCATCGTAGGGCATCCGTCCCCTCGGAGACGCGGTCGCGACCGTCGACGCGGCCGGGCGTGTCATGACGCTTTTGTCGCGCATGCCGGCGAGCGGCGCCGTCCGTCCATCCAGCGCGTCGATCAGATCATGTGCCGACGCGAAGCGATCGTTGGGATCCTTGGCGAGACAGCGCATGATGATGTCGTTCAGATCCGGCGGGATCGACGCCATCCGTTCGGAGAGTGGCCTAGGCGACTCCGACAAATGCTTGACCAACATCGCTGGTGTGTTGGGGGCGACGAACGGCGTTTCGCCGCACAACATTTGGTAG
>Ga0105237_10007145_pt1 | contig 12270 bp, 9 predicted proteins | sample KBSC24metaG_FD_81520 | JGI IMG/M metagenome (GOLD analysis project Ga0105237, IMG submission 81520) | Corn rhizosphere microbial communities from Kellogg Biological Station, Michigan, USA - KBS C2-4 metaG | ecosystem: Host-associated > Plants > Roots > Rhizosphere > Soil | place: Michigan, USA...
AGCGCCTCCTGCCTCGTCGCCGGCACTCACGGGCCCGACCGGGAACTGGAACGGCTGCTGTCGCAGCAGGCGCGCGGCGCCCGGTCGACGCCGATCCTGGAGATCAACCTGCGGCATCCGCTGCTCGGCGCCATCGCCAAGGCTGCCGCGGATTCACCCGTCATCGCGGACCTGTCGCTGCTGCTGCTGGAGCAGGCGCAGATCCTCGACGGCGAGTTGCCCGAGGACCCCGCCGCCTTCACCGCGCGGCTCAATCGCCTGGTGCTGCAGGGGGTGGCGTAGGGGATCCTGCGCGGCTCTCGGCTGACGCCCATCGGGTCCAGAACCGCCGCCGACGCGCAGTCCCGGTCACGAGACCGCGCCATCGCGCGCCGATCGTCGTCAAAGTGAGCCGGTTTTAACCGTGCCGCTTAATACCTCCGAGAGGCTGCCGGTCTATATGACCGGCAGGATCCACCCTTTCCTGGTCGGTCATGCGGACAGACGTCGTCGACAAGCCAACGGATCGTTCGGCCGCCAAGCCGTCTCCCGCCAAGACATCTCCCGCAAAAACCTGGCTGAAAGCCATCGACCTGACCTCGCGGATCGAATCCGATCCGTCACGGCTGTTTGCCGATGTCGTCGCGGACTGGGCGGGCCGGCAGCCCGATCGCCCCGCGCTGATATCGGACACCGAAACTTTCACCTATCGGACGCTCGCGCGCCGGATCAACCAGTACGCCCGCTGGGCGCTGTCGGCCGGCATCAGGCCCGGCGACACGGCCTGTCTGCTGATGGGAAGCCGTCCGGATTATATCGCGGCATGGCTCGGCATCACCAAGGTGGGCGGCGTGGTGGCGCTGCTCAACAGCAAGCTGGTCGGGCCGTCGCTGGCGCATGGCATCAACGTCGCCAAGGCCAGCCATATCATCGTCGCCGCGGATCTCGTGGAGGTGTTCGCGACGGCACGGCCGCACATCGAAAGTGCGCCGCGGCTCTGGCGGCGTGGCGATGGTGGAGAGTTCGACGCGGCGCTCGAGGCCACGGAAACAGGTCCGCTGTCGGCGGCGGAACGGCGTGATGTCACCATCGACGATCGGGCGCTGCTGATCTACACCTCGGGCACCACCGGGCTGCCGAAGGCGGCCAATATCAGCCATCGCCGCATCCTGAACTGGGGCGGCTGGTTCGGCGGCCTGACCCACGCCACGCCCGAGGATCGCCTTTACGACTGTCTGCCGGTGCATCATTCGGTCGGCGGCATCGTCGCGCCCTGCAGCATGCTCAGCACAGGCGCCTCGGTGGTGTTGGCGGACAGCTTTTCCGTCAGCCGGTTCTGGCGCGACATCGCGCGCTTCGATTGCACGCTGTTGCAATATATCGGCGAACTCTGCCGCTATCTGCTGAAGGCCCCCGCATCCGAGTGCGAGACCCGGCATCGGCTGCGGCTGGCTTGCGGCAACGGGCTGCGCGGCGATGTCTGGGAGTCCTTCCAGGCGCGCTTTGCCATTCCGCAAATCCTCGAGTTCTACGCGGCGACCGAGGGCAATTTCTCGCTCTACAATGTCGAGGGCAGGCCAGGCGCGATCGGCCGCGTGCCGCCGATGCTGGTGCATCGCTTTCCAGCCGCGCTGGTCCAACTCGATGCCGAGTTCGGCGCGCCGCTGCGCAACGCCGACGGGCTTTGCATTGCCTGCGACCACGGCGACATTGGCGAGGCGATCGGCCGCATCGGCACGGCGGAGCGCGGCGGCGGCCGCTTCGAAGGCTACACCGACGCGGCCGAGACCGAGAAGAAAATCCTGCGCGATGTCTTCGCCGAGGGCGATGCCTGGTTTCGCACCGGCGACCTGATGCGGCTGGATGAGCAAGGTTATTTCTATTTCGTCGATCGTCTCGGCGACACCTTCCGCTGGAAGGGCGAGAATGTCGCAACGAGCGAAGTCAACGCCGCCGTGCTGGACTGTCCCGGCGTCAGCGACGCGACGACCTATGGCGTGACGGTGCCGGGCCATGACGGTCGTGCCGGAATGGCGGCGATCGTGGTCGAGAAGGATTTCGATGTCGCAGCCCTGAGCCGTCATCTGGCGGGCCGGCTGCCCGGCTACGCCCAGCCGCTCTTCCTGCGCATCCGCGCTGGGCTCGACGCGACCGACACCTTCAAGCAGAAGAAGCAGCAACTGGTCCGCGAGGGATTTGATCCCGCCATCGTGCGGGATCCGCTCCATGTCAGGGACCCGCAATCCGGCGTCTATCGTCCGATGACTGCGACGATTTACGCTGAGATCGGTGAGGGCGCGATCAGGCTGTGAATGGTCCGACGCCAGCGCCCGCCGGTCTGGAGACAGCCAATTTACCAATGCGGCTGAAAGACCGCAGCACGGCGCAACTGTCTTTACCTTTCCGCACTACGCTGACGTCCGAAATCCTTCAAACCGCGAGCCCGCCCATGTCGGTCAAGTCCAGGATCATCTCGGCGATGCAGCAGATTGCCGACGAGCAGAAGGTGAAGCTGCCGCCGCTCGACGACGATCTGTCCCTGCATGAAACAGGTTTCGATTCCCTGGCTTTCGCGATCCTGGTCGCGCGGCTGGAGGACGATCTCGGTATCGATCCGTTTACCATCGCGGAGGATGCGGCGTTCCCGCACACGATCGGCGAGTTCATCAGGGCCTACGAGAATGTCCCCGCGTGAGATTGTCGCGCTACGCGACTATCTCGGCCCGGATCGGACCGGCCGCAGCATCTCCGACGCGCGGCATGGCCTGTCGCTGACCGATATCCTGTCGGAAAACTGTCTCGGCGGCCGCGGGCCCGAACTGGCCGGCCGCGCGGTGCTGCTCGCGGTGTCGAGCCAGTTGATCTCCGCGCTGGCGATGATCGAGATCGACGGCGTCGCCCGGCGCATGCTGCTGTGCCCGCCCGATCTCAACCCGGCGCACCTCGACAGCCTGATCGCGGATGCCGGCATCGATGCCGTGGTCACCGACCAGCCGGAGCGCTGGACCGATCGGGGCATCGGGCTGGTGATCGCAGCGGGGCTGCCGGTCGCCGTCGATACGAGGGCGCGGACCGAACGCGCGACCGAGTGGCTGATGCTCACGTCGGGCACCTCCGGCGTGCCGAAGATCGTCGGCCATACGCTGGAGGGACTGAGCGGCGCCATCGTCGCGGACGGCCCGGCGCGCGGCACGCCGCCGGTCTGGGCCACGTTCTACGACATCCGCCGCTACGGGGGCCTTCAGATTTTTCTCCGCGCCATCATCGGCGGCGGCTCGATGGTGCTCTCCGAACCCGGCGAAGCTCTCACCGACAGCGTGGCGCGGCTGAACGCGCGTGGCGTCACGCATATTTCGGGAACGCCGTCACATTGGCGCAAGCTGTTGATGAGCGGATCGGCGGCGGACTTCTCGCCCCGCTATGTCCGCCTGTCCGGCGAGATCGCCGATCAGGCGGTGCTCGATGGATTGAGGCTCGCATTCCCTCAGGCCTCGATCGGTCACGCCTATGCCTCGACCGAAGCCGGGGTTGGCTTTGCCGTGAACGACGGCAAGGAAGGATTTCCGGCCGATCTGATCGGGATCAATCGTGACGGCGTCGAGATGAAGGTCGAGGATGGTTCGTTGCGGATTCGCTCCCGCCGCGCCGCCCATGCCTATGTCGGTCGCAACGCGGCTGGTCTCACCGATGGCGAGGGCTATGTCGACACCGGCGACATGGTCGAGCTGCGCGGCAACCGCTATTACTTCGTCGGCCGGCGCGGCGGCATCATCAATATCGGCGGCCTCAAGGTTCATCCCGAGGAGATCGAGGCGGTCATCAACCGCCATCCCGAGGTGCGGATGTCGCGCGCGCGATCGCGCAAAAGCCCGATCACCGGCGGCATCGTGGTGGCCGATGTGGTTCTCGCCGATGGCATTGACCGCGGCGATGGGATTCGCGACGAGATTCTGGCGGATTGCAGAAGGTCGCTCGCCCCGCACAAGGTGCCGGCGATGATCCGCTTCGTCGATCGGCTCGATGTCACCGCGGCCGGCAAGCTGGCGCGCCACGATGCGTAACGTCCTGGTCACCGGCGGCAGTCGCGGCATCGGGCTTGCGATCGGGCGCCGCCTTGCGGCGGCTGGCTACAACGCGATCGCGGTGGCGCGGCGCGACAGCGAGCAGCTGCGCGAAGCGGCCGCCGGCCTGTCAGCGGGCTCCGGTGCGTTGCACTTCCGGGCCTGCGACCTCAGCGCCATCGATGCGATCCCGGCGTTCGTGAAGGCGCTTCGCGACGAATTCGGCCCGCTCTACGGTCTCGTCAACAACGCCGGCCTCGGCACCGAGGGACTGCTCGCGACCATGCACAACAGCGAGATCGAAGCGCTGGTCCGCCTCAATGTGCTGTCGCCCGTGATCCTGACCAAGTACGTCGTCCGCCACATGATGGCCGACGGCGAGGGCCGTATCGTCAACATCTCCTCGATCATCGCATCCACCGGCTATAACGGCCTCTCCGTCTATGGCGCCACCAAGGCCGCGGCGACCGGTTTCACGCGCTCGCTGGCGCGCGAGGTCGGCAAGGTCGGCATCACCGTCAATGCGATTGCGCCGGGCTTCATCGATACCGAATTGACCCAAGACCTCTCCGACGAACAGCGCCAACGCATCGCAAGCCGCAGCGCGTTACGGCGGCTCGCCGAAGCCGACGACGTCGCGCGCATGGTGGACTATCTGCTCGGCGAGGGCGGCCGCAACATCACCGGCAGCGTGCTGACGATCGACGCCGGCAATACGGCGTGACCGGCCCTTGTTGCGGGTGCCCGCACGGCGTCAGGGTGATACGATCTGCTGCCAGGCCCTCACGAACTGTTCGCGCTTGATGGCGTCGAGGTAGGTCAGCGCGGACAGGCCCAATGTGGGAACACTGAGCACGCCAGGCTTGTCGACGACGTAGCGCGCCCTCATCTGCTCACGGTCGCTTCCCATGCCCATGGCGGAAAGTCCAAAGGCTTCCCCGACGATGGCCTGGCCGGGTTCGGACAGGACGTAGTTGACGAATTTCTCGGCCAGCGCCGGGTGCGCCGCCTTGCGCGGGATGACGATGGTCCGCGAGGCAGCCACGACATAGTCCTCCGGCAGAACGATCCTGAGATTTGACTGCGAACGGATGTGCTGGAGGGCATAGGATCCGAGCACGTCATAGGCGATGTAAGTGTCCCCACTTATCAGCGAAGCGATCATGTCCTCGGTGCAGCAAAATAGCTTTGCCTTGACCGCACCGAGCGCGTGGGCGAGCCGCCAGAAGTTCGCCGACAGCATGGATTCGGTGGTTGCAAACATGTACCCGACCCCGCTCATGCCGATGTCGTAGGTCGCAACTTTGCCTCGGAAGCGATCCGGCGAGCGCTCGAGCAGCCGGACGAGATCCTGATGCGATCTCGGGACTTCGTCGGGCTGCAGGACGTCCGTATTGTAGACGATCACCGCCGGTTCGAGGCTAAAGCCGAATATCTCGTCGCGCCAGATCGCCCAATCCGGCAAGCCGTGTGCGGTGATCACGGCCGGTCGCACAAAGCCGTCGTTGACGAGTTTGACCTGCAGATCCATTGCCGAACTCACCAGGAGGTCGGCGGCCGGCTTATCGTCCGATCGATTGACCGCGTCCTGATAAAGCGGCACGGTCTGGTAGAGGCGGTAATGGACCTCGATGTCGGGAAATTCTCTTTGGAATCCCTGGATCACCGGTCCCATCGTCGAGACATCGGCCGTCCCATGGATCAGGAGCATCGACGATCGGACGGCCGGAGCGCGATAGACGATCAGCTCGTTGGCGGCTTTCGATTGGTCGGCAAGGCAAGCCCGCGCTGCCAAAAGCACCCCGGCGAGAACCATCGCGCAAAGGCCGACGCGCCGCCATGCCGACGTCTGACGGAAGGTCATCATTGTGCCCTCGGCAACAGGATCCTGGCGATGAGACCCCCGCCGGGACGATCGAGCAGCGACAGGACGCCGCCAGCCGCGGCGGCCGCGCTGTTTGCAATGCTGAGGCCGAGACCGGTTCCGGCAACGCCGGCTCCGGTCGAACCCCGTTTGAACCTTTTCATCACCAGCGGTTTCTCGCTATCCGGAATGCCCGGGCCGCGATCGGCGACGTCGAACTCGATCATCGATCCATCGGCCGAGGTGCGCAAGTCGACGTCGACGATGCCGCGCGGCGCATATTTCAGCGCGTTGTCCAGGAGGTTATCGATCAGTTCGCGAAACGCGAGTGGGGCACCGCAAACCGGAAAATCGGCGTGCACCGTCGAGATGTCGGCGAGCCGGCAGCGCTGCATCTGGTCGGTCGGAAGCCTCTCGACCGCCTGGAGATAGAGTTCCAGAAAATCGCAGCTGATGTTTGACGACGTTTCAATGTGGTGAGCGATCGCGGCTTCGGCGAGCAACTGGTTGACGATGCGCGTCGCGTCGATGGCATTGGCGAGGATTCGGCCGACATGTCCGCGCAGCATTCCGACGTCCGGTTCGGACGCTGCGACCTCGGCGAGCGCCCGGATCGAAGCGAGCGGAGTGCGCATCTCGTGGGTGGTCTCGGCGGCAAGCCCGCGCAATGTGGAGAGAACGCCGTCCAGCCGCTGCATGAAGGCGTTGAGGCTTGAGACCAGCGACGAGACTTCTCTGGGAACGGTTGCGCGGATCGGTGTGAGATCCGCAGGGACACGCTGCGTCAACTCGGCTTCGAGCGCAACCAGCGGAGCCCAGGCCCGGTTCAGGCCCTTTGAAATCAGCAGGCAGATGATCAGCCCGGCAAGCGCCATTGGCGCGAACGAGTTTCTCAGGATCATGGACGCCAGTTGCGTCCGTGCCTCGCGCGTCTCGGCCACGGTTATGCTGACCCAGCCGGAATGCTCTCCGAAATCTATATATCGCCGGATCGAACCGACCCGAATGGGAGCGTCGGAATAAATTGCATCGAAGAAGTGCGGGCCATGATCGTTCGAGCCACGCGGCTCGTCGGGCAGGTCGGGGTAGCCGGTCACGAGGGAGTGGTCGGGTGAGCGGACCGCATAGAACGCCCTGTTCTCGCGCGCTGCGCCCAATATCTCCAGTGAAGCCAACGGCAGTTCGAGGGTGAGGCGTCCGTCGTCGACCCTGATGCTGTCGGCGATCGACAGGGCGGAAGCGGCCAGCACGCGGTCGAACGCAGTATCCGCCGCGCGCAGTGAGAAATCGCGAACATAGAGAAACAGGCCGATACCGAGGATTGCCAGCAGTGCGATCGCCCCCAGCAGGATGTCGCGCTTAATTGAGGTCGTTTGTCGCGACATCGTGAATCTTTGCGACGTACCCGACGCCCCACGCGGTTTCGATACGAAGCGTCGAGTGCCGAAGTCTTCGCCGGATGCGTGAGATGTAGAGCTCAAGTGCATTGGGATTGACGGCGTTTTCGTAGCCGAAAAGCTGATCCATGAGGCGTTCCCTCGGCACGACTTGGCCGGGACACAGCACCAGCAGTTCCAGCAAGCGAAACTCGCGCCGCGTCAGTTCGATCTTTTCACCACTGACGGCGATCGATTGCGCGGCAATATCCATCGTCACGTTGCCGAGTTCGATCTTGCTGGTCGGCATGCCACCGTGCCGGCGAACGACGGCACGCATGCGCGCTTCAAGCTCACGCAGGTCGAAAGGCTTCACGAGATAGTCGTCCGCTCCGAGATCCAGAACGTCGATCTTGTTGCCAATTTCGGCCCTGGCAGTAATGACCAGAACAGGCGTACGAATACGCAGGCAGCGCAGCAGCTTCAACACGTCCGATCCGTCCATGCTCGGCAGCATGAGATCGAGTATGATCAGGTCGAACGCATCTTCCTGGACGCGCTCGGATGCGCGCTGGCCGTCGGTCAGCCATTCGACCGCATGCCCTTGGCCACGCAAGCGCGCAGCGATGGCCGCTCCCAGGTCGGCGGTGTCCTCGACTAGAAGCGCACGCATGATGCCCTATGCATGCATTGTCCCCCCATTGAAAGCGCCATCTGCGCGATTGCCGCGACAGTACGCGCTGTCGCAGCAGGCCGTCTCCTCGTCGGTGAGTGCGAGACCGGCTTCTGCGGCCAGCGTTGTCGCATGTGGCGCCATTCAATTGGCGTTCGTCATGTTGTCTGCTTGTCTCGCGGCACTAGAGCAGGTTGAGCAGCCGGGTCAATAGGACGGCCACGGCCCGCTGCGTTTTCGCGCCGCACCAAGCCGGTGATCGGGGCAATTTGTCCGCGAAGCTTGGATCGGTCGCTCGAAGAACGTGCATTCGTCGGCGCCTCGGCGCCACGCAGCGTCGTCAGTACGATTGCAGGAAACCCTTGTGCGGCAGGGCGTTCTCGTCGGTCCGCATTGTTGTGGTCAAGTGGCGGCGGGAGCTCCGATGTAGCAATCGAGCAACGTCGGCGCAGAAAGCGAGATCGATCACGGGCCCTTTTGCGATGACAGGGTTCTGACAGCTAACGCCGCCATCGTCTCCACGCGCAACAAATCACGCGTGGAGGGGGCGACATGAAACTATTGGGGCAGGTCCGCGAACGATGGCTGTCGAGCGGGGCGGCACTGGGCAGCTACCGGCCTGGAAACTTCGGCACATTATCTCGACGCATGCTGGTCGGAACGATAGCCACCGCGATCGCAGCGCTGGTCGCAACGCCGGCGAGGGCGAGCGATAGCGCTGACATCAGTGAATTGAAGGCCGAAATCAGGGCCATGAACAAGCGCCTGTCCGAGATGGAAGAGCAGAAGGGCAAGGTCAAGGCGCTGAACGACAAGCTCAAGCAGATGGAGAAGCAGAGGGACGCCCAGGCTTCGGTGCCTCCGCCGAGCGCTGCAATGGTCAAGAAGACGGGGCCATGGGACAGCCTCGTTTCCGGCAAGCCCGTCCATATCATCGAAACCGAAGGGACGGATGTTCTGCTCTACGGCATCATCGAGCCGACACTCGGCTACGTCACGAACGTCAATACCAAGGGGGCGACGACGGTCGGATTGAACGTGTCCTGGTTCAGCGGCAACCGCTGGGGCATTTTCGTCAAGCAGAAGCTCTTCGCCGAAGACAATTTCAATCTGCTCGCCCGGATGGAGAGCGAGTTCGAACTGCCGAGCGGCAACATGGATACGCCCGGCGTTCTCTTCAACCGCGACGCCTGGGTCGGCTTCGAGAGCACGACGCTGGGCAAGTTTTCGATCGGACGCCAGAACACGCTGCCTCGGGACGTGGCAAATATCTGGGGCGATCCCTATGGCGATTCCAAGCTCACCACGGGCGAGGGAGGATTCTCGAACAACAACAACTTCAAGCAGCTGATCTTCTACACCAGCGGCGGCAATGGCTCGGGCGGTCAGGGCGATACCCGTTACGACCAGGGCTTCGTCTGGAAGAAGGTGTTCGACAACGGCCTTTATCTGGGCGCCGCCTATAATTTCGGCGACGGCAATGGTCCCGGCGGACCGAACGGCAGCGGTCCGATCCCCGGCGCCTCCTTCGACAAGGGAAGCACCGAGGCCGTGGCGGTAGGCTACAATGCCGGCCAATTCCACGTCTCGGCGTTCTACACGCGCGCGAACGTGCTGGAAATCCCGACCATCGGCACCACCAATGTCGGGCATACCCATCAATCCGCGGGCGTGGGCGGCAACTGGGACGGCGGTCTGGTTCGGCTCAACGCCGGCTATATCCATTACACCGCCGACCAGGGCGTGTTCGGCACGCGAACCGACGATGTCGTCACCGTATCGACCAAGATCAAGCCATCCAACTTGTATGACTTCGAACTTGGTTGGCAGGACTTCTTTGCCAAGAACGCCGCTCTGAGCAGCGCCGGCTACACGCTCGTCCCGTTCAAGGACGCGACCGGTGCGGTCGGAATAGGCACCGGGACCAGGATGACGACGTATGCGTCGGCCATCTACCACCCGATTCCAAACGTCGACGTCTACGTCGCCGGCGATCATCTGAAGACCTCCGGGGGATACAGCGCGAGCCAGGCGCACAAGCACGATACGGCCGATGAGGTCGTCACCGGCGTTCGCTACAAGTGGTAGTCGCTGCTCGTCGAGACGGCTGGTGGTCGGAAGCCATTCCGGCCGCCACGGCAGCCTGCCTGCTGCCTTGCCGGTCTCGGCTTTCGCGCGAACTGGTCGCTGGCGCGACGACGCCAAGACAGATGCCCCTGACTTGGCGCTCGAACCCGGCGTTCGAAACAACGACCATGCCGAAGCAAGCTTCGGCATGGCGCAGCGGCATCATGCCATCAAGCGTCGTGTGTCACTCGCTTTGATCGCGCCGGCGATCACGCATCACAGTTCAAACCTCGCCTTCATGTGACCCGAGGAAGTCATGCCCGGCCGATATGGCCGCGAGCCAAAACAGGAGTACGCATGCTGGACAGATCTCAACCCGTCGCCGAATCCGGGCCTGTCGAAAGCGAGCCGGCCGGCTCTGTGCCTGCGTCGTTCTGGCCGGGCGGCTGGTGGCGGATCGTGGATATCAATATCGGGATCATTTCGCTCCCGATCTACCTGATCCTAGTCGCGCTCGTGACGGTCTTGACGATGCAGGGCGAGGTCAAGTCGGACGCGCCGATGATGATCGCCGTCCTCGTGCTCGGCGGATTCACCTGCGCGGAAATCGGCAAGCGGTTGCCCATCCTGCACCACATCGGCGCCGCGGCCATTTTCGCGACGTTCATTCCATCCGCGCTGGTCTACTATCATCTGCTGCCCGCGCCGATCGTCAAGTCGATCGTGGACTTCACCAAATTCACGAACTTTCTCTACGTCTATATCGCGGCAATCATCGTCGGCAGCATCCTGGGCATGGATCGACAGGTCCTGATCAAGGGCTTCCTCAAGATATTCGTGCCCCTTGCTGCAGGATCGATCGCCGCCGGTGCAGTCGGAACCCTGGTGGGGACCCTTCTCGGGCTGGGTCCCTACAAGTCGTTCTTTTTCGTCGTCGTTCCGATCATGGCCGGCGGCGTCGGTGAGGGCGCGATCCCGCTTTCCATCGGATATTCCGCCATCCTCGGGCAGCCACAGGGTGATTTCTTCGCGCAGGTTCTTCCGCCCGTCATGCTCGGCAGCCTGACGGCGATCATCTTTTCCGGCATGCTGAATTTCCTCGGCAAGACGTACCCGCATCTCACGGGGGAGGGACGGCTGCAGCCTTCCACAAGCGGCGAAGGCGATCTGGCAGGCGTAGCCACCCATCAGGCGGAGACGCCGGCAACGGTCGATATCACGGCGATCGCCGGTGCCGGATTGACCGCGATCGTGCTGTATCTGCTGGGCGTGATGCTGTTCCACCTGGTCGGCCTGCCGGCGCCGGTCGCGATGCTGTTTCTTGCGGTCGTCGCCAAATTGTCCAGCGCGGTTTCGCCGCGGCTGCAGTCGGGCGGGCTCATCGTCTACAGATTTGTCCAGCTCGGCATGACCTATCCGTTGTTGTTCGCCATCGGCGTGTCGCTCACCCCATGGGACAAACTCATGGCGGCTTTTACCATCGCGAATCTTGTTACGATCGTCGCCACGGTCTCGACGCTGATGCTTACTGGTGCTTTCGTGGGCCGCTTGATGAACATGTATCCGATCGAGACCGCGATCGTGAATGCCTGCCATTCGGGCCAGGGAGGGACCGGAGACGTGGCGATTCTGACAGCGGCGAACAGAATGCAGCTGATGCCGTTTGCGCAGATCGCGACCCGAATCGGCGGAGCCATCACAGTGACCGCCGTTCTCGTGGTGTTGAGGTGGATCGCCTGAGGCCGGGATCGACCGCGTAAGCGAACCGCTTCTGCGTCCGGCTCGCAGCCTGGCGCGGGGTTACCGCCCTTGATATCGCTCAAGCGATGCACGACCTTCTTCGGCGAATCTCGTGCGTGATCGCACGAGCAGGGACCGGCCGATGCAATTTGAGCGAATCCTGCGATGGGCCCTCGTGGCCATCGCCATCACCGGGCTGGCCGCGGGCGCGATCGCTTGGGGCAACGGCCGCGCTGATCTCGCCGATCTCTGTTTCATGGCCGCAACGCTGCCGGTCATCGCGGGGCTTGGCGTCTCCATGGTGCGCGATCTGCTGGCCGGGCGGCTGGGGGTCGACGCCATCGCGCTGGTCTCGATGAGTGCTGCGGTCGCGCTGGGCCAGCCGCTCGCCGGTGCGGTGGTGGCGTTGATGTATTCCGGCGGCAACGTGCTCGAGGATATCGCCGTCGCGCGCGCCGAGCACGATCTGCGCGCGCTGGTCGATCGCGCGCCGCGCGAGGCTCATCGCCG
>Ga0105237_10007146_pt1 | contig 12269 bp, 10 predicted proteins | sample KBSC24metaG_FD_81520 | JGI IMG/M metagenome (GOLD analysis project Ga0105237, IMG submission 81520) | Corn rhizosphere microbial communities from Kellogg Biological Station, Michigan, USA - KBS C2-4 metaG | ecosystem: Host-associated > Plants > Roots > Rhizosphere > Soil | place: Michigan, USA...
GCCTATGTCGCGCAGAGCGCCTCGGCCTCCTTCAACCCCGCGCATACATTGATGGACCAAGCCGTTGAATGCGCCATGCGCGATGGCGCGACGTCGCGCAAGGAGGCGGAAGCCCGGGCCTGCTCACTCTTTGCACAGATGCAGCTGCCCGATCCGAACAAGATCGGCGACCGGTTCCCGCATCAATTGTCCGGGGGGCAATTGCAGCGCGCGATGACGGCCATGGCAATGATGTGCAAGCCCGACCTGATCGTGTTCGACGAGCCGACGACGGCGCTCGATGTGACCACGCAAGTCGAGGTGCTGGCGTCCATCCGCCGAATTGTGAGCGATCGTCACACAGCCGCCCTTTACATTACCCACGACCTGGCCGTTGTAGCCCAAATGGCGCATCGCATCATGGTGCTGCGCTATGGTGAGCTGGTCGAGGAGCAGCAAACCGGACTGATGCTAGAACGGCCCCAGCAGGAATACACACGTTCCTTGTGGGCCGTGCGCTCTCTGGAAAAGGACGTGGTCCCACCAACATCCGCCATCCTCCAGGTGGACCATATCGTGGCCCGCTACGGGCAGGCTAAGATCCTCGATGACGTCAGCCTGGTGTTGCCCAAAGGCCGTACGCTAGCCATCGTTGGTGAATCCGGCTCGGGAAAGTCGACTCTTGCTCGCGTCATAGCAGGGCTGCTGCCGGCAGCGGGCGGGTCGGTCAAGCTGAACGGCCAGGAGCTCGCTCTCTCCTTTCGCAATCGCGATGTCGATCAGCTGCGGCGCATCCAGATGATCTACCAGTCGGCTGACAATGCACTCAATCCACGCCAAACCGTCATGGATATCGTTGGCCGCCTGGTCACACTGCATACGGGCCAGAGGGGGCAGCAATGCGCGCGCCGGGTGAACCAGTTGCTGGAAACGGTCGAGTTGCCGCAAAGATGCCTCACCAGTTTCCCTTCCGAGCTGTCGGGCGGGCAGAAGCAGCGCGTCTCCATCGCCCGGGCAATCGCGGCCGATCCGGATGTGTTCATCTGCGACGAGATCACTTCGGCGCTCGATCAGCTCGTCCAGGAGCAGATTCTCAAACTGTTGCTTCGACTGCAGAAGGAGCTCGGCAAGTCCTATATCTTCATCACGCACGACATCGCCACAGTGAACGCGATAGCCGATGACGTCGTGGTCATGCAGCGAGGAAAGATCGTGCAACAGGGCCCCAGGCGCGACGTCATGGGGGCGCCGGATCATCCCTATACGAAAGCGTTGTTGTCTGCCGTCCCACAGATGGATTCAGGCTGGCTAGATGACATCCTGGCCGCTGATCGCAACCATTAGAGCAATTCCAGGAAACCCGTTACACACTTTTCCTGGAATTGCCCTAGTCCAGGTTGCGACCGCTGCGGTTTGAGCCAAGACGACTGTGACGCTGGAACTCGGCCGTCGTCGCCTGATCGGGAGGGTACAGTCCAGGCAGTTTGCGACCCGCATTGACCTGATCCAAAATCCACTCTTCCAGAATTTCGGTTTGCTGGCCGGCATCGATGACCGACTCCACCATGTTTTGGGGAATGACCACCGCCCCGTCCTGATCGGCAACCATGACGTCGCCCGGAAATATCGCGACGCCGCCGCAACCGATCGGCTGCTGCCAATCGACAAATGTGAGATGCGCGACCGAGGGCGGAGCCGATATTCCAGCGCACCAAATGGGAAGGCCAGTTTTGCGGATTCCTTCGAGGTCGCGCATCGCCCCATCGGTAATCAATCCCGCAACACCGCGATGAACCATGCGTGCACAGAGGATATCGCCGAAAATTCCGGCATCGGTGATCCCACAGGACGAAACCACGGCGATGCTGTCAGCTGGTATCTCTTCAATGGCAAAGCGCGTTGAACGCGGCGACGATAACGATTCCGGCGTGGCCAAATCTTCTCGTCCGGGTACAAAACGCATGGTGAAGGCCTGACCGACAATCCGTGGCTGACTGGGGTCGAGGATCGTTGCGCCACGCAGCCAGACATTGCGCAAGCCCTTTTTCATAAGAACAGTGGTGATGGTTGCGGCAGACAATGAGCGAAGCGCTTCCCGCGTAGCTTCTTCCATTGCAAGTCCCTCGATTGCTCCAGACAACTCAGATACTCGGAATGAGGCCGCCATCGACCCTGATGACGGAACCGGTGACATACGAAGCGCTAGTGCTGGCAAGGAACGCTACCACGTCGGCATACTCTTCCGGCCGGCCATAGCGGCCGAGGGGAATGTCTCCGGCGCTTCGCGCGGCAACATCCTCGACTGTCCTGCCTTCGCGAGTTGCCTTCGCCTCGTCGAGGGATCGAACCCGGGTTGTTGAAATCCTGCCAGGCGCCACGCAATTCACAGTCACACCGTCGCGTGCGACTTCCCGTGCCAAGGTCTTCGACCATCCGACGAGAGCGGCTCGAAGGCCATTGGAGACCGCGAGATTCGGGATTGGGATGACAACGCCCGAAGACGTGCTGGTGACGATCCGCCCCCAGCCTTTTTCGCGCATGTTCGGAAGCACCCCGGCGGTAATTGCAATCACGGAAGCAACCATTTTCTCGAAATGATCGATCCATGTTTCCGCCGACGTGTCGGCCGCGAGCGACGGTGGCGGACCGCCGGTGTTGTTGATGAGAATATCAACTGGTCCAAGGCTGCCTTCGATAGCGGCGACCCGTTCGGCAATCACCGACCGGTCCGCGATATTCCATGGCAAGGAAACAGCATTGCCGCCAGCGTTGACGATCGACGTGCGGACCGGCTCCAGCGCAGCTTCGTTTATGTCCGCCAACGCGACCTTGCAGTCCTCCATCGCCAGACGGGTAGCAATGGCACTTCCAAGCCCGCCGCCCGCACCAAGCACAAGTGCAACCCGGTCCTTGATACCGAAATCCATCGTTCAGAAACCCTCTCACGACCGCGCTGCGACGAAGGAGTGCTAATGGCATAGCGGCTAGGGTTGCATATAAGTTTGGCTAATGCCGGACAGCCGTCACGTTCATGTGGGCCGGATTTGTGCGCCGACGGAGATCGAGGACTCCAGCCACGGAGCAAGCGTATGAATCATGGGAAGCAGTTCTGCCAAAAGCAGCCCAGCGGTAAATTCCGCGGTCGTGCGGGGTACGCGTGCAAGTTCACGCACACGCGAGATCAGTGACAGGCGGCGCCTGAAGCCAGGCCCCGGAAGCTGAAAACAGGCGAGATCGTTAATCAGATTTCCGGCTTCGTAGATGCACAGTGGAGTCGTGATGGCCCAGGCTCCGCCCCTGGCAACCGTTGCCGTCACGCCGTATGGCGTATCGAACTCATACGTTCGCGGCAGTTCAAGCCCAATTCGACGCAGATGACGATCGATCGAGACGCCTATCTTGCGCCGCGGATGGTAGCGCACGAAGGAGAGCGTCCGGCTCAGTTCCTCAAGATCCCTGATTTCCCTGGGTGCCGGAGTTCCGTGAGGCGCGATCAGAAGATAGGGCTCTTCGATCAGAGGCCAGCTCTCAAGGCCTTCAAGCGCATCGAATTCGTCTACTCCCAACAAGATATCGAGTCTGCGACCCAGAATGTCATCGACATGCGACGACGTCAGGCCGGATACGAACGAGACATGGTCGGCGCTTTGCATCAGATAGTCCGGGAGGCGAGGCACGAGAAGACGTGAAAAAGAATCGATCAGGCCGACGCGGATCAGAGGCAGCTTGCCGCGCCTGACCTCCTGCAGCAACGGCGCGATCTGGCGTGCATCGGCAAGCAGCGCACTTGCCCGCTGACGCAGCACGACGCCGCTCAACGTCAACCCCAGCGGCCTGACGTCGCGGTCGAACAGATTGGTCTTGGTCCGCTGTTCAAGATCATTGATCGTTTGCGATACTGCTGATTGGGTCAGCCCCAGCGCACGTGCGGCCGCCGACATCGTGCCGTGATCGCAAACGCTCAGAAAAACCTCAAGCGAGCGGAGCTCGAAAGGAAGCGTATCCATCAGCGCCTCAGACATTATCAAAACTTATAGTACCCACAAACGGAACGCTGGATAGCCTCCATGAAAGGCCAGCACGAACGGCCGGAAGACTGGGAGGATGAAATGCAGACGAAGCAGCAAGCATTGCGGATAGGATTGGCATTCTCGGCGCTGGTCATTGCTTCATCGGCGACACACGCCGACGACTATGTCGATAAAGCCAAGGCCTATATCGCTTCCATCACTGCTCCGGGCGGGACCTGGACAGGGCCGACAAGCGGGCCGAAGGCGCAGGAAAAGAAACTGGTCGTGTTCGTAAATTACGATCAGCGAAACAGCGGCGGCCGGGCCGTCGGCGAGTTCGCAGGCGAAGCGGCAAAAATCATGGGCTGGGACTATCGTGTCCTCGACGGCCAGGGAACTGTCTCCGGGCAGACTGCCGCGCTCAATCAGGCAATCGCATTGAAGCCGGCCGGCATCATCCTTGGTTCAGTCGACGCCCTCGAGCACAATCCTGAAATCACCCAGGCTGTCGATCAAGGCATCAAGGTCGTGTCCTGGCATTCGGGCACCACGGCAGGCAAGATCGCCGGCTCGCCGATCTTCACCAATGTGACGACCGACCCAACCGAAGTCGCCACGGCAGCGGGACTTTATGCCGTCGCCGACTCCAACGGGACGGCGAAAGTCGTCCTGTTCACCGACAGCGCCTATCAAATCTGCGTAACCAAGACGAATGCCGAAAAAGCAGCCGTCGAAGGCTGCAAAACATGTCAGGTTCTGGCTGTCGAAGACACCCCGCTTGGCGAGGCTTCGACGCGCATGCCCCAGTTAACGGCGACACTCGTCGCCAAGTACGGCGACAAGTGGACCCATTCGATCGGAATCAACGATCTCTATTTCGACTACATGGCTCCGTCGCTCCAATCCGCTGGCATCGCAGGTGACGGAAAGCCAAGAAACATTTCGGCCGGAGATGGATCGGAATCGGCTTTTCAGCGAATTCAATCGAACCAATTCCAGATGGGAACCGTTGCCGAACCGCTTCGCCTTCACGGGTTCCAAGTGATCGATGAGTTGAACCGGGCCTTTGCCGGCGAAGCGCCTAGCGGCTACACCGCCCCCGTCCATCTGTTCACGCCTCAGAATGTCGGAAGCGACCGTGGGCCTGGAGGCATCTATGATCCGGCGAACGGCTATGAACAGGCCTATCGCAAAATCTGGGGCAAGACTGCGTCCTGACCGAAGTGACAAGTCGGCGGCGTCGCTTCGAGGCGGGGTCGCCGATCCTTTAGTCGAACATAGCCAACCAGCAGGGACGACCATGGCAGATATCGAGCCCCCGCAATATTCGAAGAACATGCGGTTGATTGGTCACAGCGATCAGGGCGGGCGACCCGACGCCGTCCAGATCATGGTCGAACGAGGCTTTGCCTATGTCGGTCATCTGTTTTCGAACGGGATTAGCGTGATCGACGTGCGCGATCCGCGTAAGCCGGCTTTCGTGGATTACATCGCGGCGCCACCAAACACGTGGAACTTGCATCTGCAGGCCCATGAAGACCTGCTTCTCGTCGTCCATGCAAAGAACATGTGGGCTCAGCCCGATCTTGCTGACGAGCGCAACTACTATCGTGCCAAGACCAGTGACATTCATGCGCACGGGCGAGCGTCCGAAAGCGCGGCCTGGTCGGCGGGTATGGCGGTCTATGACATTTCAAAGCCCGGCCACCCCAGGCAGATCGGCTTCATGCCGGTCAACGGTGGCGGTCTTCACCGTATCTGGTACGTCGGTGGTCGCTGGGCCTATGCCTCGGCTTTCATCGAAGGCTTCAGCGACTACATCATGATAACGATCGATATGTCCGATCCGACAGCGCCGCGTGAGGCCGGCCGTTTCTGGTTGCCTGGCATGAATCTAGCGGCGGGAGAAACACCGCACTGGCCGTCGACCTCCGGGCGTTACGGGTGCCACCATCCGATTGTCGCCGGCGACATCGCTTATTGCAGCTGGCGCGACGCATGTCTGGCGATTGTCGATGTCAAGGACAGATCGGCGCCGAAGCTCATCGCACATCGGATCTGGTCCGAAAGCCTCGGTGGCGCCACTCACAACACATTGCCGCTTCCGGACCGCAACCTTCTCATGGTTCTCGATGAAGCGACGCTGGACAACATGGAGGACGGTTACAAACCGATCTGGGTCTTCGATATCGAGGACCCTTCCTCTCCTCGCTGCCTGTCGACGCTGCCAACGCCATCAGACCGCAATTACGTCGAGGTTGGCGGCCATTTTGGTCCGCACAACATCTACGAGAACCGGCCCGGTCATTTCGTTAGTTCGGACATCGTTTTCACAACCTACCAGAATGCCGGCGTGCGTGTTTTCGACATTCGCAACCAATATGCTCCGGTTGAAGTGGGCGCCATGGTGGTGGCACCGCCACGGCGTCTCGTCGACCCGCGTCCCAATCGGCCACTTGTCCTGCACGCAGCGGATGTTTTCGTTGACAAGGACGGTCTCGTTTACGCGACCGATTTCAGCGTTGGCCTCTATGTCATGGAATTCGGCGGTTGATGACAGGGGGTGGCGCCATCTCGAATGGGGCGCCGTCGCCGCGCGGCGACGGGTTTTTGCTCACCGGACAACAGAGGCTGAAACGGGAAGGCGATCCCATGGCGATCGGGGCCGACGATCAGTCCGCTCCCGTGCTTTCGGTCCGTCATATTTCGAAACGTTTTGGCGGCACGCAGGCCTTGGACGACGTGAGCCTCAAGGTTGAGAAAGGCAGTGTCCTTGCCCTGTTGGGCGAAAATGGCGCCGGCAAGTCGACCCTGATCAAGATTCTGGCTGGGGTCCACATGCCCGATTCGGGCGAAATCCTCTATCAGGGCACCGGGACCGATGCATCCCAACTACCGATCGCTTTCATTCATCAAGACCTCGGTCTCATCGAATGGATGACTGTCGCTGAAAACATCTGCCTTGCGCTTGGCTACCCCCGGCGTTGGGGCTTCATTCATTTCGGCGATATGCGCGAACGGGCAAAGCGTGCCCTGCAGCAACTCGGCATCAGCATCGATCCCGACGCGCGCATCGAGGATCTGAGCCGAACAGAGAAAGCCTTGGTCGCGGTCAGTCGCGCGTTGGCCTCGGACGCCGAGATCGTCGTGATGGACGAGCCAACCGCCAGCCTTCCGGCCAACGAGGTCGAACGTCTCTTTGCAGGCATCGAACGCCTGCGCAGTTCAGGTGTCGCCATCATCTATGTGTCACACCGTTTGGATGAAGTCTTCGAGATCGCCGATCGCATCGTGGTCCTGCGCGACGGGCGTGTGACCGGGGAAAGCAGGACCGATGCGATCACGCCCGATGAGATCGTCATGCAAATCATCGGCCGTGAACCGTCCCAGATTTTCCGAAGGCCACCGGCCGAAATCGGAACAACCCGGATGAGCATCACAGCCTTGGCTCTCGACGGCGTCGGGCCGGTAACTTGCGACTTTCGCCGCGGCGAGGTGATCGGATTGGTCGGGTTGCGTGGCGCCGGACATGAACTCATCGGCCAAGCGCTGTTCGGCCTCGTTCCGGTAGATGCCGGGACCATTGTGCTGGATGGAGCAATCATTGCTCCAAAATCACCAATGGAGGCGATGAACGCCGGCATCCAACTGGTTTGGGGTGACCGCAACAACGGGTCTGTCGTTCCCGGGCTGTCGGTAAAGGAGAACCTGTTTCTCAACCAGACCGTGGCTGGCCTTCCGGCGCTCTCCTATGTCGTGCCCAGGGTGGAATGGCGCGCGGCGTTCGAACTCGGCGGCAAGATCGGTCTGCGGCCGAACGCGCCCGACCTGTCGATCGAAGCGCTTTCCGGCGGCAACCAGCAAAAGGTGATCGTCGGCCGCTGGCTCAATCTGCAAGGCAAGGTCTATATCTTCGAAGATCCGACTGCCGGCGTCGATGTCGGCGCGAAAGCGGACATCTACACGCTCTTCAACGTTGCGCTGACCGGCGGCGCGGCTATCATCATCGTTTCGACCGACTTCGAAGAAGTCGCCAATGTCTGCCACCGAGCGCTGGTCTTCGATCGTGGCCGGGTCGTGGCCGAACTCAGCGGTGATGATCTTACGGCCCGATCTCTTCTCACCGCCGCGTCTGCGGGCATAGCACCATCATCTGCTTCGAAAGGTTGATCCATGCAGTCGCTCAAATCCCGGGCCATGGAGCCAACACGGTCGGAGTTGGCATCGATGTCGAAGCGAGAAATCCTCTGGCGGCTGCTGCCAGTCTATGGCCTGCCTCTGCTTGGGCTCGCCCTCATCGCCCTATTTTCGATCATACTGCCCGACAGCTTTCCAACGATGTTCAACGTGCGCTCGATCACCAGCGACAAGGCCATAGTCGCGCTGCTGGCACTGTCGGCGATGATTCCGATGATCACCGGCCGGATCGACCTCACCATCGGCTATGGAATCGTGCTCTGGCATATCCTCGCCATCAGCTTGCAGACGGTCTATGGCCTGCCATGGCCGGTCAGCGTCTTGATCGTGCTGTGTTGCGGCGTGGTCGCCGGCTTCATCAATGGTGTTCTCGTCGAGATTGCCCAGATCGATTCCTTCATCGCGACACTTGGCACAGGGACGGTCCTCTATGCTCTGGCTCTCTGGCATACCGACGGACGACAGGTTATCGGCACGCTGCCACCAGCTTTTCTGGACATCAACGCGCTGTTCGTCTTCGGACTGCCTATCACGGCCTTCTATGTGCTGGTGCTTTCGATCGTGCTTTGGCTTGTCACGGAACGCCTGCCGCTGGGCCGCCAGCTCTATGCGATCGGGGCAAGCCCCAAGGCGGCGGCGCTCAACGGCATACCGGTGCGAAAATATGTCATCGGCGCCTTTGTGGTTTCAGGGCTCCTCACGGCCTGCACCGGCGTCATTCTTGCTTCCAAGCTTCGGATCGGCCAGGCCGGGGTCGGCCTGGAGTATCTTTTGCCGGCTCTGGTGGGTGCATTCCTCGGCTCGACAACGATACGGCCGGGCCGCGTCAATGTCTGGGGTACGGTCGTCGCGGTTCTCGTGCTCGCCATCGGTATTTCGGGTATCCAGCAGCTAGGTGGAAAATTCTATGTCGAGCCACTGTTCAATGGCGGCACCTTGATCATCGCCATTGCCCTCGCCGGGTACTCGCAACGCAACAAGGCCAAGGTGAAGAGAAAAAGCAGCTGAGCAGATACGGCACGTCCACTTCCACAAAGCAGACCGTTGTGAGCTGCCCTTCTGCTTTCGGCCTCCAAACAGGACGCTGACCACCTCGACGTTGGGCGACGCCATGGTGACCAAGCGGATCCCTGACCGTTTGTTGCATAGATCAAGGACGCATCAGTCCTGAGGCGTTCGCGTAAATCAAATAAGTATTTGAAATCATTATTTTAAGAAAATTTCTGGCGGAGAGAGCGGGATTCGAACCCGCGTTACGGTCTCCCGTAAACACACTTTCCAGGCGTGCGCCTTCAACCACTCGGCCACCTCTCCGTCCTTAGCATCTCGCGCGGTTGGTTTCGCCGCGCGGGTTGGGGAGATGCTCCCATGGGAAGTCCTCAACGGACGTCTGGTGTGCCTTCAACCGGCGGGCAAACCTTCCCTGCACCGCTAGCCGTCTAGGCAAACAGGCGCGGGGCTCATCTAGTCGATCCGAAAGCGAATGCCAAGCCATAATGGCGTTGCGGCGGCTTTTGCCGTGGATGGCGCAAAAGGAAGGGCTCAGAAGGGGCCGATGCGTTCGAATGATGTGCACAGGCCGGTCGCCCCGGCCGGCGATGCTTGACTTCGGCTCCGGCCGGCTGTCGACTGTCGTAATTCTTTTGTTTTCATGCAATCCCGATGGAACGGTTGCGAGCTTTCCCTGGAATTGCCGGTTCAGTTTTCGCAATTCCTGACCGAAAACCGCCACGCGCTTTTCCTGGAATTGCTTGGGCGAGGGGCATCGTCCTGGCATGGCATCGATCGACCAGCAACCCCCGGGGCGGCCGGACAGCGGGCTTTCCTTCATCCCGGTGGCGTGGCTCGTCATCGTCATGGGCCTGTCGGCCTACGGCCTGATCTCGAACTGGCGGCTGGTCGGCGACTTCAGCCTGCCGGATAACGTCTTCTTCCTGATCTATGGCGGCCTCACCGGCGGCGTCATCACCATTTTGTGGGGGCTGTACCTGCTTGGTCTCGCTTTCAACCGGTCGGCCCGATTCCCGCGCCATTACACGATCTGGCAGGTCGCTATCATCATCTGGCTCGTCGTGCGCCAGGCCTATGTGTTTTACGGCTTCGCCTTCTCGGCTGAGGCGTTGGGTTTTACCGTTGCCGAGATCGCCATCGGCCTGCTCTGCATCTACCTCCTGCGCGGTGGCGCGGGCGCCGAGACGGTCTACGCCAATCCGGAGACCCAACGGCCGCCGGTCTTCGTCTCGATCCTTGCCGCGCTGCTCGGCATCGTCCTCGGCGGTGCGATCGGCGCCTGCGCCGGATTCTTCGCCGGCTCGCTGATCGCGGACCTGACCCATATGAGCTGCTTCGAGGGCGCCTGCGGGTTTTTCGCGGCTTTTGTCGGCCTGGGAGGCCTTGTCGTCGGCGCGATCGCCGGCGGCATTTTCGCCATCTGGCGGGTCAACCGGCGCAGACCGGCGCGGGCCCGTTAATTTCATCAGCCGTGATTGCGCGGGAACTGCGCACGCTCTATGTCGATTGCGGGGTAGACGGGAGCTTTCCCGGGGAGAGCGTCGATGTTGCGTTTCATCTTTCGGCTGGCAGCCATGGTTGCGCTGTCGATTTCCCTCATCATGGCGGTGATCGACACGACGCGCTCGGTCGCCGCCTCGTCGCTGGTGATGACGCCGCTCAACGCAAGCTGGCTGGCGGTCTCGCCGGATAGCCGCGCAGCCTTCGAGACCTTCGTGCGCGCCAAGGCAAGTCCGCTGGTCTGGGACGGCGCCGTCGCCTGGGTGCTTGCGCAACCCGGTTTTGCGGTGTTCGCGGTGCTTGCCTTCCTGCTCTACGCCATCGGTTACCGGCGCAAGCGCCGCGGCGCGGAATTCGCTCCAAGTCCCTGAGGCCGCCGGAAGAGGTGGCCGGACTGCCGGTAACCGCTTTTTCCAACAGGTCAAAATTCCACGTGAATTTTGTTTCGCGCCGTGCCAGATTGACCGCGAGCGGGAGGGGAAAACACTTCCTGCCTGGCGTCGCAAGCCCGCCGGAGAACCGGGCAGGCAGGCGACGCAAACGGAAAAATAACCGACAGGGTGTGGATCACATGAAACGTATCGTTCTCGGCCTTCTGGCCGCAACCGCAATGGTTCTTCCGGCCTTCGCCGCGGATGTGCAGCCAGCCATCCTCTATGATCTGGGCGGCAAGTTCGACAAATCTTTCAACGAGGCCGCCTACCACGGCGCCGAGAAGTTCAAGACCGAAACCGGCATCGCCTACGTCGAATTCGAAGTCTCCAACGCCTCGCAGCGCGAGCAGGCGCTGCGCCGCTTCGCCGAGGATGGCCGCAACCCGATCGTCATGGCGGGCTTCGCCTGGGAGGATGCGCTGAAGAAGGTCGCGGCCGAATATAAGGACCTCAACTTCGCCATCATCGACGATGCCGTCGACCTGCCCAATGTCCGCTCGCTGGTGTTCAAGGAGAACGAAGGTTCCTACCTCGTCGGCATCCTGGCGGCGATGGCTTCGAAGTCGAAGAAGGTCGGCTTCGTCGGCGGCATGGATATTCCGCTGATCCGCAAGTTCGAATGCGGCTATGTCGGCGGCGCCAAGTCGGCGGGTGCCACCGACGTCATCCAGAACATGACCGGCGACACGCCGGCCGCCTGGAACGACCCGGCCAAGGGCGGCGAGATCGCCAAGACGCAGATCGACCAGGGCGCCGACGTGGTCTACGCCGCTGCTGGCGGCACCGGCGTCGGCGTGCTGCAGGCCGCGGCGGACTCCGGCAAGCTCGGCATCGGCGTCGATTCCAATCAGAATGGCCTGCAGCCGGGCAAGGTGCTGACCTCGATGATGAAGCGCGTCGACGTCGCCGTCTACAACGCCTTCATGGACGGCAAGAACGGCACCTTCAAGGGCGGCGTCCAAAATCTCGGCCTCAAGGAAGGCGGCGTCGACTACGCCATGGACGACAACAACAAGGCCCTGGTCACCGATGAGATGAAGGCGGCCGTCGAAAAGGCCAAGGCCGACATCATCTCGGGTAAGGTCGAGGTGCACGACTACACCGCTGACAACAAATGCCCGTATTGATCGGCAGCTGA
>Ga0105237_10007147_pt1 | contig 12268 bp, 11 predicted proteins | sample KBSC24metaG_FD_81520 | JGI IMG/M metagenome (GOLD analysis project Ga0105237, IMG submission 81520) | Corn rhizosphere microbial communities from Kellogg Biological Station, Michigan, USA - KBS C2-4 metaG | ecosystem: Host-associated > Plants > Roots > Rhizosphere > Soil | place: Michigan, USA...
CGCGTGCACTCCGTCGCAAGCTTCTTCGTCTCCCGGGTCGACAGCGAGGCGGACCGCCGCCTCGACGCCTCCGGAGCCCCGGCGGAGCTGAAGGGGAAGCTCGGGATCGCGAACGCCAAGCTCGCCTACGCGCGCTACCGCGAGCTCTTCTCGCCCGACAACGAGCTCTGGCGCGAGCTGTCGGCGGCAGGCGCCCACCCGCAGCGCTGCCTCTGGGCCTCGACCTCGACCAAGAACCCCGCCTACCGGGACGTGCTCTACGTCGAGGAGCTGATCGGCCCCGACACGGTGAACACGATGCCCGAGCCGACGCTGTTTGCCTTCCAGGATCACGGTCGCGTCGCCGAGACGCTCACGCAGGGAGTCGACGAGGCCAATCGCCTGATCGAGCGGCTGGCCGAGGCCGGCGTCGACTACGACGACGTGGTCGAGACACTCGAGACGGAAGGGATCGAGAAGTTCAGCTCAGCGTTCGCGAAGCTGCTCGCCGGGCTCGAGGAAAAACGGCGCACCCTGGACATGGCCGGGGCGCGGCGATGACGCGCGTCGCCATCAACGGCTTCGGGCGGATCGGCCGCAACTTCTTCCGCGCCTACCTCGAACGCAAGCCCGGCTTCGAGGTCGTCGCCGTCAACGACCTGGGCGACCCCAAGACGATGGCACACCTGCTCGCGTACGACTCGCTGCTCGGCCCGCTGGCCGAGCAGGTGGACACCGACGGCGAGACGATCGTCGTCGGGGCACGACGCCTGCGCGCCCTCTCGATCCCCGACCCCGCGGATCTCCCGTGGCGCGATCTCGAGATCGACGTGGTCGTCGAATCGACCGGCCGCTTCGAGCACCGCGACAAGGCGCAGGCGCACCTCGACGCCGGCGCCCACACGGTCCTCGTCTCGGCGGTTGCCAAAGACGCCGACGTCATGATCGTGCTCGGGGTCAACGACGACGCCTACGACCAGGCCCACCATCGGATCGTCTCGATGGCGTCCTGCACGACCAACTGCGTCACGCCGATGGCGAAGGTGCTCCAAGACAGGTTTGGGATCGAGCGCGGCTTCATGACCACCGTGCACGCCTACACAGCCACGCAAGCGCTCCTGGACGGCCCGCACAAGGACCTGCGCCGGGCGCGCGCCGCTGCGATCAACTTGATCCCGACGACGACCGGCGCGACCCGGGCGCTTGGTGCTGTGCTGCCGGAGCTCGAGGGCAAGATCGACGCGCTTGCGATCCGCGCGCCGGTCCCGGTCGGCTCGATCGTCGACCTCGTCGCCGAGCTTTCACGGACGGCGGACCGCGACGAGGTGAACGCCGCCTTCAGCGAGGCCGCCGCGACACCGCCGCTGGCGGGGATCCTCGAGTACTCCGAACAGCCACTCGTCTCCACCGACATCCTCCGCTCGCCCTACTCCTGCATCTTCGACAGCCAGCTGACGATGACCAGCGGGCGACTGGCGAAGGTGTTCGGCTGGTACGACAACGAGTGGGGCTACAGCTGTCGTCTCGTCGACCTCGTGGGGAGGCTGCAGTGACGGCGCGCGCGAACCCCACACCCTCGCGCCCGGAACAGCATCTGCCGCGTGAGCAGTTGGTCGAGTTCCTCGCGGAGATGCTGCTGATCCGGCGTTTCGAAGAGAAGGTCGAGGAGCGCTTCCGCGCCGGCGACCTCGCCGGCTTCCTGCACGTCTGCATCGGCCAGGAGGCGATCGCGGTCGGCGTCTGCCGCGCGCTCCAAGGAAGCGACGTGATCGGCTCCACCCACCGGGCACACGGACACGTGCTCGCCAAAGGAACGCCGCCGAATGAAGTGATGGCCGAGCTGTACGGCAAGGTCGAAGGCTGCTCGCACGGCTACGGCGGCTCGATGCACCTCTACGACGTCGCCCGCGGCAACATGGGCGCGAACGCCGTTGTCGGCGGCGGCCTTCCCGGCATGGTCGGCGCGGCCCTCGCGTTCCAGATGCGCCGCGAGCCGCGCGTCGCGGTCCCGTTCTTCGGCGACGGCGCCACCAACATCGGCACCTTTCACGAGTCGATGAACCTCGCGCAGCTCTGGCGGTTGCCGATCGTGTTCGTCTGCGAGAACAACCGCTGGTCGGAGTCGACGCCGCAGTCGCAGCACCAGCCGATCCGCGACCTGACCCACCGCGCGCAGGCCTTCGGGATGCACGCGCTGCACGTGGACGGCCAAGACGTCGAGGCGGTCCACTTCGCTGCCCGTGAGGCGCTTGCGCACGCGCGCGCCGGCGAAGGCCCCGTATTTCTGCTCTGCGAGACGGAGCGGCTGACCGGCCACTACGTCGGCGACGCGCAGGTCTACCGCGACAAGGACGAGCTACGCCGGCTGCGCGAGACCCGCGACCCGGTCGGGAACCTGCGCGAGCGGGTCGAGCTGAGCGACGAGGACTGGAACCGGCTCGACGCCGAGGCTCACCGCATCGTCGACGCCGCGGTCGAGTTCGCCAAGGCGGGAACCGATCCGGACCCTGCGGACGCGCTCGAGAACGTCTACGCGGACGAGCGCGCAATCGCCTCGTCGCGAACACCGGAACGACGAGAGTAGGAGGAGACGAGATGGCTGTGATCGTGGTCGGCGTTGACCATTCGGAGGGCGCGAAGGCGGCGCTGCGCTTCGCGCTCGAGGAGGCAACACTGCGTCAGGCAACGCTGCGCGTCGTCCATGCCTGGCAGTACGCCTACATCGGCGCAACCGGATTCGAGGGCTCATACCCGGCTCTCGGAGGCGACATCAAGGAGCTTCGCGACCTGGCCGAGAGGGATCTCGACGCGACGCTGCAGGAGGCAATCCCGGAGACGGGCGCGATCGAGATCGAGCGGCGTGTAGTGGAGGACCGGCCGGCGGCGGCTCTGGTCGATGAATCTCGGGGCGCGGACATGATCGTGGTCGGCTCGCGCGGACACGGCGGTTTCGGCGGCCTGCTGCTCGGCTCGGTCAGCCAGCAAGTCGCCCATCACGCGGCCTGCCCTGTCGTGATCGTGCACACGAAGCGCGAGCAGTAGCCCGCGGTGGACGTCCAGCTGAAACGCGCCTACGAGCCGCCGGCGCGGTCGGACGGCTACCGGGTCCTGATCGACCGGCTGTGGCCGCGCGGCGTCTCGAAAGAGAACGCGCAGCTCGACGAGTGGGCGCACGACCTCGCGCCGAGCAGCGCGCTGCGCCGCTGGTTCGGACACGACCCGGCCAAATTCGAGGAGTTCCGCCGCCGCTACCTCGAGGAGCTGACGGCGCAGGAGGAGAAGCTTCGCGAGCTGCGCCGGCTGGCGCGCGATGGGACGCTGACCCTCGTCTACGGCGCGCGCGACAGCGAGCACAACGACGCGGTCGTGCTCGCCGATCTGCTGCGCCGGGGCAGGCGCGCGCGATGACCGACGTCGAGCGGCTGGCGCGCTTCGTCGTTGCCCGCTCCTGGGCCGATCTCTCCGACAAGGCGCGGAGCGAATTGAAGATTCGCGTACTAGACGCGCTCGGCTGCGCACTCGGCGCGCGCGCCGCCGCCCCCGTCGCCGCGATCCGAGCGCAGCTCGAAGACTTCGGCGGCCGGCCGCTCTGCACGCTGGTCGGGGGCGGCGCGAGCGCGCCCGACCGAGCCACCCTCTACAACGGTGCGCTCGTCCGCTACCTCGACTTCAACGACTCGTACTTCGCGCTCGGTGAGACCTGCCATCCGAGCGACAACCTCGCCCCGGTGCTCGCGGCAGCGGAGTACGCGGACGCCTCGGGACGGGAGCTGCTCGTCGCGCTCGCGGTCGCCTACCAGGTGCAGTGCCGGCTATCCGACGAAGCGCCCGTGCGGGCGAAGGGGTTCGACCACACCACCCAGGGCGCCTACGCGGCCGCCGCAGGCGCCGCCAAGGCGCTGCGCCTTCCCGAGTTCGAGACGGCAAACGCGATCGCGATCGCCGGCACGGCGCTGAACGCACTGCGGGTCACGCGCACCGGCGCGCTCTCGCAATGGAAGGGACTCGCATACCCGTTCACGGCCTCCGGTGCCGTCACGGCTGCTTTCCTCGCTGCCCGCGGAATCACCGGCGCGAGCGAAGTGTTCGAGGGCAACAAGGGCTTCATGGAGACGATCGTCGGCCGGTTCGAACTCGACTGGGAGCAGGAAGACTTGGAGCGCGTTCGCCGCACCTTCCTCAAGCGCTACAACGCCGAGATCCACTCGCAATCGGCGCTCGAGGCGCTCCTCGAGCTGCGCGAAACGCACGACCTCGATCCGGGCGCGGTCGAGCGGATCGAGCTCGAGACTTTCCAAGTCGCCTACGACATCATCGGCGGCGGCGAAGAGGGCGACAAGAAGCAGATCCGCACCAAAGAGCAGGCAGACCACTCACTCCCTTACCTGCTCGCAGTCGCGCTGCTCGACGGGCTGGTGATGCCCGAGCAGTTCGCGTCCGATCGGATCATCCGGGCGGACGTGCAAGACCTCCTGCGCCGCGTCGAGGTGCGACCTGCAGCCGACCTGACCGCCCGCTTCCCCGCCGAACACGCTTGCAGGCTGCGCCTCCACCTCGCCAACGGCACGACAATCGCTGCCGACAAGTCCGACTACGCGGGCTTCCTGACCCGTCCGATGAGCTGGGACCAGGCGCAGGAGAAGTTCGAGCGCCTCGCTGCCGACTCGATCGAGCCCGAGCTTGCCGCAGACCTCGTCGCGGCAGTCGCCACGCTCGACGACGTCGAGACGCACGACATCACCTCGCTGCTCGCGTACGCGCGCGAGCGCGGGGCAACGAAGGGAGCAACACGATGACCAACGCAACAGACGTGGAGCGCGCGTTCGCGTTCCTCGAGCTGAACGAGCGGCCGGGAAAGCCGCGCAGGCGTGGCGTGACCGAGATCCGCGGGCCCTACTACACGCCCGTCGGCCGCCGTTACCTCGAAGACTTGCTGGAGACGATGGGCGCCTACGTCGACACGCTCAAGTACGCCGGCGGCTCCTTCGCGCTGATGCCGCGGGAGACGGTGCGCGCCCTCAACGAGCTCTGCCACGAGCATGACGTCGCCGTTTCCACCGGAGGCTTCCTCGAGACCGTGCTCAGCCGGCGCGGCGACGCCGTCAGCCGTTACCTGACTGAATGCCACGAGCTTGGCTTCGACATCGTCGAAGTCTCCACCGGTTTCGTCACCCTCCCGACCGACGACCTCATCCGGCTGACGAAGGCAGTGGCCGAGGCGGGGCTGAAGCCGAAGCCGGAAGTAGGGATCCAGTTCGGCGCCGGCGGCGCCTCAACGGTCGAAGCACTCGAAGCCGAAGGCACGCGTGATGTCGGCCAGGCGATCGAGCTTGCCAAGCGCCACCTCGACGCGGGCGCGGAGATGATCATGATCGAGTCAGAGGGAATCACCGAGCAGGTGCGCGAGTGGCGAACCGACGTCGTCGCCCGAATCGTCTCCGAGGTCGGACTGGAGCACGTGATGTTCGAGGCCGCCGACCCCGACGTCTTCACCTGGTACATCAAGAACTACGGGATCGATGTCAACCTGTTCGTCGACCACTCCCAGATCGTCCAGCTCGAGTGCCTGCGCGCCGGCATCTGGGGCACCGAAGACACCTGGGGCCGCATGCTCAGCTACCAGGGCTTGGGCGATGAGGAGGCGTCGTGAGCATGACACTGCACTCCAGTGACCTCGCCCGCCGGATCGCCCAGCGCCGTAGGGAACTAGGCATCTCACAAGAGGAGCTCGCACGGCGCGCGGAGATGGATCCCGGCTACCTCGATTACCTCGAGCACACCCCCGTGTCGTCCATGCTGCCCGGGGTACTGCTTCGGCTCGCCGCCGCCCTCGAGACCACGGCCGCGCACCTGCGCGGTGGCGATGTCGACCGGCCACCGGGCCCCGGACGCGCCCGGGCGCACCCGCATCTCGACGTCCTCACCAGGGAAGAGTGCGAGGCGCATCTCGCCGGCGGAGGTGTCGGCCGCTTCGTCTTCCTCGCCCCGCAGGGACCTGTGGCCCTGCCGGTCAACTTCCGCTTCCTCGACGGCGACGTCATCTTCCACACTCGCGCCAAGGGCGTGCTCGCTGCCGCAGTCGGCAGCACCGTCAGCTTCGAGGTCGACCACATCGACGACGCGATGAGCGAAGGCTGGAGCGTGCTGATCACGGGCCGCGCGCAGCTCGTCGACGATCCCGCCCAGCTAAAGCAGCTCGCCGAGCTCGGGATCGAGCCCTGGCCCGGCGGCCACCGCGGCACTGTCATCCGCGTCGCGGCCGAAACGATCTCCGGCCGGGCGATCCAGCAGCAGGACTCGAACTAGCTTCGGTGGTCAAGCGCCCCGGTGATCAATCTCTCGCTCGCGTACGTCGCGGTGTATGTCGTGCTCGTAGGCATCGCTTCGTTTGTCGAGAGTCCGGTCGGGCGCGGCGTCGGCGCCTTCCAGCTCAACGCCCTGATTCGAACGGGCAGTCTGGCCGCTGCCGCAGTCGCGCTGGTCGCAGCTCATGGCCTCACGTTTCCCGCTGCCGGGCCGGCTCTCGTTGGTCTGGGCATTGGTCTGCTGACGGGCGTCGGCTCGTTCTTCTATTGCTTCGCGCTCGACTACCTGCCCGTCTCCTCCGTGGTGACGTTCTCGAATCTGTACATCGCGATCACGACGCTGCTCGGGATCGTCGTGCTCGGCGAGTCATTGACGGCGCTGAAGATCAGCGGGCTTGCCTGCACAGTGGCGGGCGTCGTGCTGCTTGCGCACGCGCCGGCCCGGTACGGCGTCAACCCCGACGCCGGGTCGGGCAAGGATGCTCGTCCGATCCGCGCCTTCGTGATCATGGCGAGCTACATCGCGATCATTGGGGTCGGCGCCTTTCTCGAGAAGCCGGCTTTGCGCGGCCTCGACGCGACGCAGCTGAACGGCTTGATGGCGATCGCGATGACCGCGGTTGCCGCGCTCGGGCTCGCGGTGAAGGGGCCGCGGCCGCCGATCACGAAGCGCACGCTGGCAGGCGTCGGCGTCGGCGCGATGATCGGAATCGCCTCCGTGTTCTACTTCCTCGGACTGCAGGGTCTTCCCGTCTCCGTCGCGGCCGCGTTCTCCAACGCGTCGATCGTCGTCACCGTCGTGCTGTCCAGCATCTTCCTGCGCCAGCGACTCACGGGTGCCCGTGCTGCTGCGGTCGCCCTGACCTTGCTCGGTGTAACACTGCTCGCTCTCTCGGCAGGCTGAATCGGGGCGCGTGAGCCGATGACCGACACACACGAACGGGCGCACGAGCCTCGTAGGCATTCGGCGATGGTTGGCTTGCCCGACGGTGTGCGAGCGTGTCTGTTCGATCTCGACGGTGTGCTGACGCAGACTGCGAAGGTTCACGCGGCGGCTTGGAAGGAGATGTTCGACGGCTTCCTGCGCGAGCGGACGGCGGGAGCCGGCGGACCGTTTGTGCCATTTGATCCGGTCGCCGACTACGACGAGTACGTCGACGGCATGCCCCGCTACGACGGTGTTCGCTCGTTCCTGGCGGCGCGCGGCATCGATCTTCCGGAGGGCGCGGAGGCCGATCCGGCCTCCGCGGAGACCGTTCATGGGCTCGGGAACCGCAAGAACGAGATCGTGCTGCGCTTGATCCGCGAGCAGGGCGTGGAGGCCTATGAGGGCTCGGTGCGCTACGTGCGAGCGGCGCGTAAGGCGGGTCTACGACGGGCTGTCGTCTCGTCGAGCAGCAACTGCCGCGACGTGCTGATCGCCGCAGGGATCGAGGATCTATTCGAGCAGCGCATCGACGGCGTCGTCGCAGAGCGCGACCATCTGAAGGGCAAGCCTGCGCCGGACACGTTCCTGGCCGCTGCGCAGTCGCTCGGCGTCACGCCCGGGCAGGCGGCGGTCTTCGAGGACGCGCTCGCCGGCGTCGCAGCCGGGCGGGCCGGCGGCTTCGCCTTTGTGGTTGGCGTCGACCGAGTCGGACAGGCCGACGAGCTCCGTTCGCATGGCGCCGACCTCGTCGTCTCCGACCTTGCAGAGCTACTCGACGCATGATCGACCATCCCGCTTTCAGCGTCGAGCCGTGGGCGCTCTGCGAGACCGAGCTGAACCTCGACGTGATCGCCCAGGCAGGGTCGGTGTTCGCGCTCGCGAACGGCCACATCGGCTTGCGCGGCAACCTGGACGAGGGCGAGCCCAACGGCCTCCCCGGTACCTACCTGAACGGGTTCTACGAATCGCGCACGCTGCCCTACGCCGAAGCCGGCTACGGCTATCCCGAAGCAGGCCAGACGGTGGTGAACGTCACCAACGGCAAGATCATTCGTCTACTCGTCGACGACGAGCCCTTCGATGTCCGCTTCGGAGAGTGCCGTACGCACGAGCGCACCCTCGACTTTCGCGCCGGCGTGCTGAAACGACAGGTCGAGTGGACCTCGCCCGCGGGCCAGACGGTGCAAGTCTCGTCTGCCCGGCTGGTGTCGTTCGCGCAGCGCGCCGTCGCCGCCGTGCTCTACGAAGTCGAACCGGTCGACAGCGCGGCACGGCTCGTGCTGCAATCGGAACTCGTCGCGAACGAGCCGATGTCGGATTTGTCTGACGATCCGCGCGCCGGCGCAGCGGTAACCTCGCCGCTGCGCTCGGAACAGTTCTCCGGCCGCGACACGAAGGTCGTGCTCGTTCACTCCACCGAGTTGAGTGGGCTGCGGATGGCCGCCGGTATGGATCACATCGTCGATGGTCCGGCGGGCACCGAGACGAATCCGGCTGAGATCGGTGAGGACCTCGGGCGCGTGACAATCACCGCCGACGTCGAGCCGGGCCAGCGGCTACGGGTAGTCAAATTCCTCGCCTACGGCTGGTCGAGCCAGCGCTCCACGTCAGCACTGCGCGATCAGGTCGCCGCCGCGCTCGCCGAGGCTCGCCACACCGGCTGGGAGGGGCTGCTGGCCTGTCAGCGCGCCTACCTGGACGACTTCTGGGACCGCGCCGACGTGGAACTGGACGGAGATGCCGAGTTGCAGCAGGCGCTCCGCTTCGCGCTCTTCCACACTCTGCAGTCGGGCGCTCGCGGCGAGCGCCGCGCGATCGCCGCCAAGGGCCTGACGGGACCGGGGTACAACGGGCACGCCTTCTGGGACACCGAAACATTCGTCCTGCCCGTCCTCACGTACACCGCGCCCGATGCCGCGCGCGACGCGCTGCGCTGGCGGCATGCCACGCTCGGCTTGGCCGGAGAGCGCGCGCAGCAGCTCGGCCTAGCAGGGGCGGCCTTCCCGTGGCGCACGATCGCCGGCCAAGAATGCTCGAGCTATTGGCCGGCGGGAACGGCCGCGTTCCACGTCAACGCGGACATCGCCGACGCGGTCGGCCGCTATCAAGCCGCAACCGGGGACGAGGCCTTCGAGCGCGAGGCGGGGCTCGAGTTGCTCGTCGAGACCGCGCGCCTCTGGCGTTCGCTGGGTCACCACGACTCTCAAGGGCAGTTCCGCATCGACGGCGTCACCGGGCCCGACGAGTACAGCGCCGTCGCCGACAACAACGTCTACACCAACGTGATGGCGCAGCGAAACCTGCTGCTCGCCGCCGACGCCGTCGAGCGGCACCCGGACCGCGTCGCCGAGCTCGGCGTCGACTCGGAGGAGGCCGCCGGCTGGCGGGACGCCGCCGCGGCGATCTACATCCCGTATGACGAAACGATCGGGGTGCATCCGCAGGCGGACGCCTTCACCGAGCACCAGCCCTGGGACTTCACGCACACCGCCCCCGAGCAGTACCCGCTGTTCCTGCACTTCCCCTACTTCGACATCTATCGCAAACAGGTCGTCAAGCAGGCCGACCTCGTGCTCGCGCTGCACATGCGCGGGGACGCCTTCAGCGACGAGGAAAAAGCACGCGACTTCGCCTACTACGAGCCACTCACGGTTCGCGATTCCTCACTCTCGGCATGTACCCAGGCCGTGATCGCGGCGGAGACCGGCCACCTCGAGCTCGCCTACGACTATTTCGGCGAAGCCGCCCTGATCGACCTCGACAACCTCGAGCACAACACGCGCGACGGCCTCCACATCGCCTCACTCGCCGGCGCCTGGATCGTGGCCGTGGCCGGTCTCGGCGGCATGCGCGACCACGGCGGCACACTCGAATTCGCGCCGCGGCTCCCCGAGCGGATCAACCGGCTCACCTTCGGCCTCTGCTTTCGCGGTCGCCGGCTCCGCGTCGAAGTCGACCACCGGCAAGCCCGCTATTCGCTGCGCACGGGGGCGACGCTCACGGTCACCCACCACGGCGAGACGGTCACGATCAGCGGCGACGAGCCTGCGACCCGGCCGATCCCGGCGTCGCCGCAGCGCGAGCCGCCACGGCAGCCGCCCGGCAGAGCACCGGCGCGACGGCGAGCGTCAGGATGAGATGTCACGAGCCGTTGGACAGAGGTAGCTCGATCGCAAGCCGAGTGCCCGCACCGCTCGTCGACTCGAGGTCGAGAGCGCCGTTGAGAGATGCAACCCGCTCACGGATTCCGACGAGCCCGAACCCTCCGTCCGCTTCTCCCGCGTTGGAGAAGCCACGGCCGTCGTCCTCGACCGCGAGGGTCACGGATCGCTTGCGACAAGCAAGCGTGACACGCACGGCATTCGCATCGGCGTGCTTGACGACGTTCGTCAAAGCCTCCTGTGTGATGCGGAAGATGGCGGTCTCGAGCTTCGCAGGCAATCGCGTGTCAGCAGAAAGATCGATCTCGACCTCGACCTTGAGCCCGCCTCGCACCTCCAAACGATTGCTCAGGTCTTTGAGGGCTGCCGCGAGGCCAAACTCGTCGAGCGCAGCAGGACGAAGAGAGAACGCCAGCCGGCCGACATTCTCGAGCGCGCTGCGCGCGTTCTGCCGCAGGGCTACCGCTGCCTGGCGGGCGTCCGAAACTGTCGCCGCTCCGTCGATCGCCGTAAGATCAAGGAGGATCGCCGTCAGGGCAGCTCCCGTCTCGTCGTGCAACTCTCGCGCGATCCGACTTCGCTCGGCCTCCTGAGCTTCAAGGATCGCGTCGACCGTTTCGCGTGCCACTCGCTCCGAGAGATGAACAGCAAGCGCGGCGCGCGTACCCAGCGCCTCAGCAAGGCGAACGTCATCGTCGGTGAAGCGGACGTCGGCTCCGTCCTTGTTGAAGGCGTACATGATCCCGATCGCTCGGTCGTGAACGACAAGCGGGACGAACAACGCGGCAACGGCGCCGACCCGGCCGGCAAGCACCTGATCCATCTCGGGATCCTCGAGAACCGAGTCGATGCGCTCGCTTCTGCCGCGGGCGAATGTCCGCCCCTGCCTCGATTCGGGAGGGACGTCGTAGCCGACGAGATCGCTGAGACCTTCGCCGTCGGCAACGACGACGCGAAGACCCCCCATGGGCGCGGGAAGCGAGATCAGCACACCGCGCGCGCCGATCAGCTCGCGCAGGCGATGGGCAACGAGTCCAAGAAGGCGCAGTACATCTCGCTCCTCGAGCACGCTCCCTGTGAGCTCATCGAGTGCTTCGAGCTGCCGAATCCAGTGCGTGGCTCCCTCGTGGATCTGCACCTTTTCGATCGTGAGGCCGGTCTGTGCGGCGAGAAGCGTCACGATCTCCTCATCCCCGTCGGTGAACTCACCGATCTCCTTCTCGGCCAGGTAGAGGTCTCCGTACACCACTCCGCGCACAAGGATCGGAACGCCGAGGAAGCTCCGCATCCGCGGGTGCGATTGAGGGAAACCGAAGAACTGCGGCTCCTTGGTCACGTCCGCAACCCGCACCGGGCGCCCGTCTCGAAGGAGAATCCGCAGAACGCCGTGGTTGCTGGGAAGATCGCCGATTCGAGCTTTCGTCGTCTCGTCCATCCCACTCGTGATGAGACGCTCGAGGTGTGCCCCGCTGCGGTCGAGGACGCCAAGCGCTGCGTAACGCGCGTTGACAAGCCTCGCCGCCACGTCTGCGGTCTTCTGTAGGACTTCCTCGAGGGAGGACTGCGAGCCGACAGCGACATTTGCCGCGGCAAGCTCTCGGAGGCGCGTCTCTCTGTCAGCAGTCGTAGGCATGGCTACGTAGCCGGTAAACCTTGCACAGCCGTTTGGTTCTGTCGACCTCGGCCCAGTCCGCAGGCCACTGGAGGGTCAGATGCTGCCTCCGCGCGCCCGAGATGGTGCTACGACCCCATGGCGAGCGAATCGCGTCCGAGCGAGTCTCCGAGACGAAGACGCATCGTGCGTTTTCCGTGCACGAAGGAGTTCCGAATGGGAGCGAGATCGCAGTCCCGGCCGAGAGGCCGCATGCGCAGGCGGCATCCGGGCGCCATCGCCG
>Ga0105237_10007149_pt1 | contig 12267 bp, 11 predicted proteins | sample KBSC24metaG_FD_81520 | JGI IMG/M metagenome (GOLD analysis project Ga0105237, IMG submission 81520) | Corn rhizosphere microbial communities from Kellogg Biological Station, Michigan, USA - KBS C2-4 metaG | ecosystem: Host-associated > Plants > Roots > Rhizosphere > Soil | place: Michigan, USA...
CGAGGCGGATCTGGCTCTATATGCTGCCAAAGGCAGGGGACGCAATCGGGTAGAGGTGGCAGCCGAGGCTGCAATGTCGGATGTCCAGTTATCGGATCTGCCAAGTCTGGCAATCGCCATTGCCCGGTAATATGCTCTCCCACCCGAGGTTTCAGCACTCAGGGAAAAAACCTCCTCAATAACCCATTCCCTTGGGAAGGGGTGTGAGTTATACTGGCGCAATCCTCGTGAGCCGTATGAACTCTCTTAATCGCTGCCGTGACGCAGAAGATATCCTGATTGGCTGTGTACATGATCTGAGGCAGCCACTCGGAACCATCGAAACCAGTGCCTACCTTTTGAAGTTATTGCTTAAGGAGATGGAGGGTCCGGTTCCGGACCATCTTCGCGTGATTGAACGTCAGGTGGCGAGCGCCGCACAGATGTTGGATGATGCAGTTGCGGAACTAAGGCGATTACGGCCTGCGCGCGCTGTGGATTTCGAAGCGGAGACGGCCGTCGTGAGCTAGCACGAGCGCGACTTCACGAAGTTTGATATTTCGGCCGTGACATAGCGTGGGGGTTTGACCAGAAACTGCGGCTTTTGGTCCCACATGCCCCGCGCGATGTCGTCCCATAGCGGCGCGTTGATTCCCTGGTCGATGACGATAAAGGCGTCGGCGCGATCCATATATTTCAAACTCGAAGCTTTGAAGTCCTGACAGGAGAAATCCAAGAGCATGAGAAATACATCGGGTTGGACCAGTTCCAGAATGCTGTTCGATTCCACAATTACGTTGGTGCTGTGATCGAGGATCTTGCGCACCGTTCCGGCCGCTCTGGACAACTCTCCTGAGGGCACACGGAGCCAGAAGGAGCGGTCCGCACCCGCCGCCAGGTATCGACCCGTATCGGTGGACCCAGGCTCGTATTCTTCGGTAAGGGCGAAGGGGTGGTCGGGCTCGGCTTCGCAGCCGCACGGTTTGCCGTGATTGGCGCAGATGCCATTCCCGTATTGCGTGATCTTCAGCGCGGACCAGTTCGCGCTTTTCAGCTTGCGAATGAGGCCCGCGACCACGGACGTCTTCCCGATATTACGTGAATGCCCGCCGACCACGACCAGCATCAGGCTTTCCTCTCCAATTCCGCGAGGCGCCGCTTCAGCTCGATGATTTCGCGGCGCAAATCGGGCAATCGCGCGAGGTTCGCGAGCTGTTCGAGGTGCTGCTTCAAAGGACGCGCCGGCGTACCCCAGACAGTCTCGCCCGAGCGAACGATCTTGGAAGTTAGAATTCCAGCCCCTGAGCCGAGAACCGCGCGCGACTCGATGCGCGCCTTATCGCCGATGCCGACCTGGCCGCCGATCACCGCGTAGTCTTCTACCACTACCTGGCCGGAGAAGCCAGTCTGTGCGGCCACGACGACGTGACGCCCGATGCGGCAGTTGTGGCCTACGTGCACCATGTTGTCGAGTTTGGTTCCTTCGCCGATGGAGGTGACGCCGAGGGCCGCGCGATCGACGCAGGAGTTGGCGCCGATCTCGACGAAGTCGCCGATCTCGACGCGTCCCACTTGTGGGAACTTATGCCAGCGGTCGCGATCCATCACGTAGCCGAATCCATCGGCGCCGATGACTGCGCCCGAGTGGAGGATGGTGCCGCGACCGATATCGACGTTGTCGTAGACGGTGACGTTGGGATGCAGAACGCAGCCTTCGCCGAGCATCACGCGCTTGCCGACATAGCACCCCGCGCCGATGCTGGTGGCGACACCGATGCGTGTGGCGTCACCGACGACGGAATGCGGGCCAACGTAGACGAGCGCGCCCATTTCGACATCCTTGCCGATAACGGCAGTGGGGTGGATGCCGGGTTTGAGTTCAGCGGTGGGATAGAAGCGGCTCATGGCGCGCGCGAAGGCGGTACGCGGCTCGGGCACGCGGATTACCGTGCGATAGCTGGGACTCGGCCATTCGGAGGGAACGAGCAGGCAGCCGGCGGCGGAACTCTCGGCTTGTTCGGCTGCCTTGCGACTGCCGACGAAGGCGACATCGCTACCACCGGCGGTTTCGAGCGGCGCGACGCCGATCAGGTCTTTCTCGCCATCGCCCTCAAAAGTGGCGCCCAGCCACTCCGCTAGTTCGCGAACTCGCATGGGTCGATTTTAGCGCCCTTACAGTTGCAGGCGCGGGTTGGCAGGCATCGGGTTGGCAGCCCGAAGGCCTACCCCACTAAGCAGACGTGCCAGTGCCGGTTTGCATTGGTTCTTGCTTTTCCTAAGCGCTGATTCGGTATGTGATGCTTAGTGGGGTAGGCCTTCGGCCTGCCAACCCGATGCTGCCGATCAGTTCAAATGCGTCGGAAACGCCTGCCCCACTAAGTAGACGTGCCCGTTCCAAGTCTCAATTGCGTTTTTTTCTAGCTATGGATTCGGCATGCGATGCCTGGTGGGGCAGGCATTTCCGCCTGCCAACCAATTACGCGCCCATCTCGCGGCGGATGGTCTCGGCGATGCTCGCGCTGTAACTTTCTACCTGCTGCGAGTCCAGACCCTCTACCATCACGCGCGCCAGTGGCTCGGTGCCCGAAAAGCGCACCAGGACTCTTCCTGTGCCTGCAAAGGCGTCTTCGACACGGCGAATTTCGGCAGCCACTGCGGGACGTTCCAGGAGTCCCTTCTTTTCGCGCACCCGGACGTTGATCAACTTCTGCGGATAGACATTCAGATCGGCTGTCAGCTCATCCAGGCCCACGCCGGCAGTGCGGGCAATTTCGAAGAGCCGGAGAGCCGTGAGCAGGCCGTCGCCGGTGGTGGCATATTCGCGGAAGATGATGTGGCCCGATTGCTCTCCGCCCAGAACAGCGCCGCGGCGTTCCATTTCTTCCAGCACGTACTTATCGCCGACGGGTGTGCGCACCATCTCGATGCCCGCGGCCTCGAGCGCCTTTTCGAGTCCCAGATTGGCCATCACCGTGGATACTACGACATTGCCCTTCAGATGGCCGGAAGCCTTGAGGGCACGCGCCGAGGCGAGTAGCACAGCGTCGCCGTCCACGATCTTTCCGCTGCGTGCTACAAAAATGGCGCGGTCTGCATCGCCATCGAAGGCCACCCCGAAATCGGCGCCCTCCGCCACTACGCATTCCTGCAGGCCTTCCAGGTGGAGCGCGCCGCAGTTGAGATTGATGTTGCGGCCATCGGGCGATACACCGCATGCCTTCACCTCGGCACCCAGCCGCGTGAATAACTCGGGGGCGAGTTGATAGGAAGCACCGTTGCCGCAGTCGATGGCCAGTTTCATACCATCGAAACGTATGGCGACGGTCGAGAGTAAAAATTCCAGGTACTGACGCGTCAGATCGGCGTCCACCGTGATGGCGGTGCTCGCAGCCTCGCGCGACTCCTGCGCCACCTTGAAAATGTCCTGCTCGATGAGATGTTCTTCTTCATCGGGGAGCTTGAAGCCGGAATGGCTAAAAACCTTCAGCCCATTGTCACCGTAAGGATTGTGCGAGGCGGAAATCATGACGCCGGCCTGGAAAGGACCGGTGCGCGTGAGCCAGGCGACGCCCGGGGTGGTGATGATGCCCGCGTAACGGACACGCACGCCGCAGCTTTGCAGGCCTCCGGCAACCAATTCGGCAATCCACGTGCCCGATTCCCGCGTGTCGGCGCCAATCACTACTTCGGCATTCGCGTGCCGAACCGCGATGTCGCGCCCCAGAGCAACTCCAAACGCGTAGACCGTCGGACGGTCGAGCGGATACTCGCCCGCGACTCCTCGAATTCCATCCGTCCCAAAAAGTTGTTTACCCACAGAAATCTCCTCCGTTATCCTTATTTCTTTTTCATCGTTACGGTGACGACCACTTGCGGTGTGGCTTTGAAGCGCACATACGGGTCGTCCACAAACGCGTTCACGCGAAACTCCGACGAGCCCACTACGCCCGAAACGTCCACCGGGTCTGTCACTACATCGTTGATTCGCGACACGCGTTTTGCCGGACCTTCAATCTGCAAAGTCGGGGGCTCCACTTCCTGTTTTTCTACGACATAACCGTCTTGTCCCTGCCCGATCAGTCGCACTCTTACCGGTACGGCGTGCGACAGACGCCGATCGAATTCGAAGCGTGCTTCGGAAGGATTGGTGCGCACGAGGCGAACACCGCGCGGCAATTTCACATTCTTACCAACGATAGGGAACGTATGCACGCCCGGCTGGATACCGGACATGTCCAGAATCACAGCTGGATGCATGCCGGTCAGACTGCGCAGTTCACCCGAAGGTCCTCGCAATTCCAGCACGACCTGGCTGATGGGCTCTGAACTGATCTCCAGGTCGTCCGGCAGGTTGCGATATTCCAGCGGAACGGTCGCGAGGGTACCGAGTTCCGGCTCGCTAGCTACCATCGCCCACACCACCACCGCAATCACCAGGGAAAGCAACTTCCAGCCGAAGTGCTCGAAAACCAGGCCGCGTAGCAATCGGAAGGCTTTGCTCATGGATGCACCCGATCGCCAGGGTGGGTTTCGGGGTTGCCTGCGTGTTGTTCCTTGGCCAGCGGAATGTCTGCGGCGAATTCGTCGATTTGCATGGGCGAGGGACGATTTACCTCGAAATGGCGGTTGATGCGATCGGAGGCCTCTTGCAGGGAGAGCCCTTGGATCAACTCGCCGAATGACGCCACGGAAATGCGGCCTGTCTCTTCGGACACCACCAGCGACAGGCAGTCGGTCTCTTCGGTGATTCCGATAGCGGCGCGATGGCGCGTGCCGAGCTTACTGGAGAGTGTTGGATTGGTGGTGAGCGGAAGGAAGCAGGCGGCCGCGGCGATGCGATTTTTTTGGACGATGGCGGCACCATCGTGTAAGGGCAGCCCTGGTTGAAAAATCGAAATCAGCAGGTCGCGCGAGATGACGGCCTCCATGCGTACGCCGCTCTCGATAAAGGTACGCAAGCCGATGTCGCGTTCCATGACGATGAGGGCGCCGATTTTCTGCGCCGAGAGTTGCTCCACCGCGAGTAGAATTTCGCTGGCCGATTCGTGTGTACGGAATCCGTCGCCGAGGCCCAACCAGCGTTTACGGCCTAATCGCGCCAGGGTCCGCCGGATTTCCGACTGAAAAAGGACGATGACTGCCAGCCCCAGGTAAGGCACGATGTAGGCGAGGATGGATCGGAGCGCTTCCAGGCCCATCCAGACGGCGGCGGCGTAAAGCACGACCATCGTGAGAATGCCAAGCAGGATGTGGAATGCGCGCGTGCCGCGTACGACCATCAGCGCCTGATAGACCAGAAACGCGACGACCAGGATATCGATAATCCCGTTCAGCGTCAGTTCCGGCAGATTGGTCAGCAAGCGCGGCATCTCGAAACCCCATCTTAACTTAGGGCACGCCAAAAGCAGTGTTTTGACGGGTTTGCGAAAGTGATATTACGGTCTGTCAAACCCGGGATCCGGCTGTCGTTAAGCAGGTGTGGAACTCAGTTACGAAGAAACGGCGATGACCAAGGCGATCGAGGAGCAGGACCGAAGCTTTGAGGCGCTTTTCGCCGCCCACTATCATCACCTGGCAAGATCGATTTACCGCGTGGTCGGCGACACGGGCTACGCGGAGGAACTGGCGTCGGAGGTATTTTGCAAATTGCATCGCAACCCTCCGGCGTTCCGTCGCAATCTGGCCGGCTGGCTGTACCGCACCGGGCTGCGCCTGGCGCTGGACGGCCTCAAAATGCGGAAGCGGCGCACCCACTACGAGGGCTCAATTGAGGCGTCTGCCCCGGTCGAAACCCCCGAGCAGGAACTGGCGCGCCGGCAGGAGCAGGCACGGGTACGTGAGGTACTTGGGGCGCTCAAACCGGACTCGGCCCTGCTACTCATTCTGCGCAGTGAAGGCTTCACCTTGAGAGAGGTGGCGGCTGCGCGCTGAAGGTACCACGCGTGGAAGCGGAACGGCTAGGTGCGCGAATGGCATCCGCCCCGGCGTGGATGCTGCCGATCAGTCCTGGTGAGAAGGTGGGAATTCGAGAGGTATCGCTCAATAGAGGGACGGGAACGCTGATTTACGATTACGACGAGGCAAAGCCCGATCGGGTGGAACGACTGACCCTGGTTTGGAACACTGCGGATCGGGTTTACATTTTGAGCGGACCGCTGGGTGAGAGGCTGGCTGTCGCGGTCGCCAACGCAATTGAATAGTGTTAAAGCCGGGCGATCAACGCCCGGCCTTACAATAAAATTATGCCTTTTGTCTCGGTCCCCGAAGCAGTGGAGGAGATCCGCTCCGGACGCATCCTGGTAGTAGTTGACGACGAGGACCGCGAGAACGAAGGCGACCTGACGATTGCGGCCGAGAAGACAACTCCCGAGATCATTAACTTCATGGCGACGCACGGGCGGGGCCTGATTTGCCTGGCTTTGACCGCGGAACGCTGCGATTATTTGCATCTGCCGCTGATGAGCCCGCGCAATACTTCGAATTTCGGTACAGCGTTCTGCGAATCGATCGATGCGATGGAAGGCGTAACTACCGGCATTTCGGCCGCCGACCGCACGCGCACCATCTTAAAGACGATCGACCCGGATTGCCGCCCCTCCGACCTTGCTCGCCCAGGTCATATTTTCCCGCTGCGGGCGCGCGAAGGCGGAGTGCTGGTACGTGCGGGGCAAACGGAAGCTTCGGTAGACCTGGCGCACATGGCGGGCTTGGCGCCGGCCGGCGTGATCTGCGAAATCATGAATGATGACGGCACGATGGCGCGTGTCCCGGAATTGAAGGAGTTCTGCGCGCGTCACGGTCTGAAGATGATTTCAGTGGCCGACATCATTCGCTACCGCATGAAGAACGAAAAATTCGTGCGGCGGATGGCAGAAGGATGCATTCAGACCGAATTCGGGGAGTTCCGGACGATCGCGTATTCGAGCGATCTGAATCCCGAATATCACCTGGCTTTGATTCGCGGGCAGGTTGCGGGCAAGGAAAACGTGCTGGTTCGGATGCATTCGCGCTGCATTTACGGCGACGTGTTCGGCTCGACTACCTGCCAGTGCAACTCGATCGTGCGAAATTCGATGCGCACGATTGCGGAGGCGGGCGAAGGGGTGCTGGTTTACCTGCATGAGACGGGGCCCGGGTTTCGGTTGGAGCGCGACCCTTCGGGAGCGCAGAAAATGGTCTCCCATGCCCGGGATTTTATGCATTACAAAGGAGATGACGGCCAGCGCCAGTTGCAGCATGAGCACGGGATCGGCGCCCAGATCCTCTCCGACCTCGGGCTGCACACGATCCGGCTCTTGACCAACCACCCACGGAAAATCGTGGCGCTGGAAGGGTTCGGTATCGAAATCGTAGATCAGCTTCCAGTAGGCGAAAGAGCTTAGCTGGAACTTTGCCTTGCAGGAGCTCGTTAATATTACTGCAGGCACAACGTCCTGAATAATATGAACGCCAGAATTCTTACCACCGCGACATTCGCTCTTTCGATCACGGCGATCCTGCCCGCTAAGGCTGCCGATCCCCAATTACTGAACCTGGTGATGCCCGACGCCAAGGTTTTGGCGGGTGTCAACGTGGACCAGGCTAAGGCCACGCCGTTTGGCGTGTACGTCCTGTCGCAAATGCAGACACAGGACGCCGAGTTGAAGAAGCTGGAGACCATGACGGGGTTTGACCCCACCCGTGACGTTAGGGAGTTGCTGGTAGCCTCGAATGCCGCCGCGGCAACGGGCACGACGGCCGGGCCGCAAGGGCAGCAGACCGGGCTGTTTTTGGCGCGCGGCACGTTCGATCCGGTGCGGATCGCAGCCGTTGCCACCGCGGAACATGGCATTACGGAAATCTATAAGGGCGTGACGATTATCGAAGATCCCAAGGCCACGCACGGCGTCGCATTCCTGAGCACCACCCTGGTGGTTGCGGGCGATCTGGCGAACGTGAAGGGTGCGATTGACCGGCAGAACGCCGCAAGCTCGCTGCCGGCTGCCATCGCAGCGCAGGTGAATCAGTGGAGCACGAGCCAGGATGCCTGGGCAATTTCTACGATTTCTCCCGCCTCTCTCAAGGCTCCGGCCACCGCTCCGCAACTTCCGGGAGTGAACGCCAATGGGTTCCAATCGATTCAGTCGGCTGCCGGCGGCGTGAAGTTCGGCGCGCTGGTGGTCGTGACGGCGCAGGCACAGGCCGCGACGGCACAGGATGCCACGCAGATGAGCGACGCGCTCAAGATGCTGGTGATGCTGGCTCAGATGCAGGCTGCCAAGGATCCCGTCGCTGCTTCGCTGGCGCAGTCGCTACAAATCAGCGCATCGGGCAACAACGTCAACGTCTCGGCGAGCTTGCCGGAAGATCAGTTGCAGCAGGTGCTGAAGCCGCACAATAAGACTGCGCCGCGTAAAGTCGAACGGGCTATCCGGCAACAGTAGGGAAGTACCGCTCCCTTGCATTGCGGTCGCGGCTCTGAAACGGCGCGCACGTTTCGGAAATGACGCGAATGTTACCGGTACTTCCTACGCGCCGTTTGGGCAAAGGCCTTTGTAGAACTGGCAGCGGCGACAGTGTTCTCCCACGTTTAACGGAAACTGCATCTTCGACTGGGCTTCCCGGAACTCACGAATGAGGGGTTCGGGAGCATCGAAAAGCGAAGGTGCAGGGTCCACCTCCACTGCAACATTGGGGCGTAAGAAATAGAGCCAGGCACGGTCTGGCATACGCCCCACCACCTTCTCCACCGCCATCGCGTATAGCCGGACTTGCATGGCGTAATCTCCGGCGCGTTGCCGGGCTTCGGCGGCGCTGACTGTGTCAGTCTTGTAGTCCACGATCACCAACTCCCCGCCTTCTTCAAACCACAAGTCAATCTGCCCGCGAATGACCAGGCCTTCGAGTGCCATCAGGAAGTCGAACTCGCGCTCGATGCGTGTGGCGCGGGAGGCCCGTTTGCCGAGGGCACTTTGGCGGAAGGTGTCGGCCAGGCGCTCCGCTTGCGGATCGGGATTTTCGACGGGAGTTCCGGCGAGCAGCTCGTGGACTTGGGTGCCGAATTCGCCGGCAGAGAGGTCGGTGTCGGGTTCGTCAGTAGGATCGAAGGCCCGGGCGCCGCCTTCAAAGCCGAGATAGCGGGCGAGATAGTATTGGCGCGGACAGTGGGCGAATTGCGAAAGCGCGGTCACCGTGGCGTTGGCATCGTGCTGGTCGGTGATCGGTGGCGGCGGGATCTCCTCGGAAGTGGCGGTGGCGATGGGCGATTCGGTGGAAAATGGGCCGAGGTCGGGCAGGCCTTCGGGAATTCGCACGCGGAGATTCCAGGGCTTGCCATCGGGCGCGTTGTAAGTGACGACTTCATCGCGGGGAGTCAGGTCGAGCTGGAGGCTTTCTGTCACGACCCTTGCCCATTCCTTCGGTTTGTTGCCGTTGAGGGAAAAGCTCAAGATCAGGCGATGTTCGGCGCGCGTCATCGCGACATAGAGCAGGCGGTTGGATTCTTCGGCTTCGCGTTGCTTTCGCTCGATGCGTATGGCGTGTTCGTAAAGGTCGTCCTTGTCTTCGCGTTTGGCGGGGTTGCGCCAGCGTGCGCCCAGCCCGATGCGCGGCGAAAAGGCCACCACCGAAAGTTTATTCTCGATTCCCTTGGTCATCGCGGCCAGGAAAACGATGGGGAACTCCAGGCCCTTCGCCGAATGCACGGTCATCACCTGGACTGCGTTTGCGGAGTCTTCGGGCGGCGCATCGGGTTCGCGCGGATTCGATTTACGGACCAGGGCCAATTCCTCGACGAACTCGTCGAGGGACATCTTCTGCGAGGCTGCCCGCGCTTGTCCAAAGAATTTGTCGAGATTGGGCGACTCGGGATATCCACAATCGTCGATCGCGGACATCAGCAAGCGATCGAATGTGACCGACTCACGCCGAACGCGCCATTCATGCAGGCGCGCGGCGAAGTGATGCAGGCGTTCGTCATCCTCGGGTGCGAGCCTGGTGAGGACCTCGCCGAGATTCTGGTTGGTCATCTTGAGGCGCAGCAGCATCTCATCGGAGGCACCCACTAACGGCGAACGCAACACCACCGCCATGCTGATCTCGTCGCGCGGGTTGGCGATCACGCGCAGCAGGTGAGTCAGGTCGTTGACCTCGCGGCTTTCGTAGAAGCCTTTACCGCGGTTTACCAGGTATGGGATGCCGGAGCGATCAAAGGCCGATGTGAACTCCGCCAGTACTTCGGTGTTGCGCACCAGTAGCGCGATGTCCCTGAAGTTGAACTCTGGTTCCGCCGCGAGAACCTCTTGAATTCGTTGCGCGACCCAGGCAGCTTCGTCCGGTTCTTCACCGGGGACCGCGAGCAGTTCAACCGAGTAAGGCACGGACTGCTCAAACTTGCGGCCGGCGACCAGGCTGCGCGGCTCGATTCCCGCCGCGCCCGCGGTGATTGTCTCGACTGCGCTCAGAATTTCGGCACGGCTGCGGAAGTTATCGATCAGTTCAACGAGGCGCTTGCCCCCGGCCTGGACTTCATCACGATACTCTTGAAAGCCGCGCGGCTCGGCGTGACGAAAGCCGAAGATCGATTGGTTGATGTCACCGACCGCGTAGAAGCGATCGGGTGTGCGGACCAGGCGCAAAAGCTTGGCCTGCTGGCCGTTGGTGTCCTGGAACTCGTCCATCAGGATGTGGTCGAACTGGCCTTGCAGACGGACGCGCGTCTCGGAGTGGTCTTCAAGAAGGCGAACGGTAAACTCTTCGAGATCGGAGAAATCGAGGGCGCCAGCCTGGCTTTTGCGCTCGCGATAGATGCGATCGAAGGAGGCGAGAATCTCCAGTAGCAGGCGACGCTGCGGCTCGTAGTAGGCGGTGATGAGCGAGTAGCGAGCATCATGTAGCAGCTCATCTTTCACTTGTTGTAAAAGCAGTCTCCCTGGCGCGCCCTTCTTCAGCTTGCCAATGTTGCATGAGAATTCCTCAATGGCGATTAACGTCTCTTTCGTGCTTCGAGCGCTAACCATGCGCTCCAGGCATTCCAGTGCACCGGCGAACTCTTCCCGCTGGGAGGGCTTCCAGGATCCTAGCGGCTCGTTCCGCAACTCGGAAAGGACCTGTGCAATCTGTGTAATCGAGACGCCCGGCGGCAGGGGGAAATCTGCGAGCTGTTCGACGCGTACGCCGGCGCCGCGCATCGCATCGTACGACGACAGCACGGACTCTTCGAAATCGATCGACGACAAGCCGCGGATCAGCGAGCGTACGGCGATGGGCTGCTCGCGGAAGATGTCGTCCATCGCGCTGGCCATCGACTCCTGCTGCATGCGCCAAGCCTCGGTCGCGTCGGCCACGTAGAATTCGGGGTCCACTCCGGCGAAGATGGCGTTCTCGCGCAGGACGCGTGTGCAGAAGCCGTGCACGGTAGAGACCCAGGCGCGTTCCAGGCGTGCGCGCAGCATGGGGTCGTCTGCGAAGGCCTCGGCCAGGCGGCTGCGCATGTTGCCGGCAGCCTTTTCCGTAAACGTGATCGCGAGAATGCGGAGGGGATCGACTTTCTGCTCGACGAGTTGCCGGAAGTATTCCACCAGCACGGTGGTCTTGCCGGAACCGGGGCCGGCCACCACGCATGCATCCAGGTGCCGCTTCGAAATATCGATCGCGTCGAGCTGATCCGGAGTGAAATTGACCTCTCTCATGCGCCCTCCGCCTCGTCGATTTCGACTGTCGAGAAATCGTAGCGGCAGGCATCGCGCACATCGCAGAAGCGGCAGTTGCCGGTGTCGGCGGGGTTTACCTCAATGCGGCCCTCGCGGATATTTTCGATTACCTGCAGCGTGCGGGTGGTTGAGGTCTCGGTCCAGTCCTGGGGCAGGATTTGCGAATCAATAGCGAGTTGCGCTTGTTGGTTCGTCCAACCCGCATAGATGATCTCTTTCTTCAGGCCGACATAAAACATCCCCGCAGGCTTGAGGCCGAAATACTTCTCGGCAGCCATGAAGTAGAGCGGCGCCTGTAGAAGGTTTTCGTTGGTGAGCTTATCTTTTGTTCGTGCTTTGGCGCTGTACTTGTAATCGATCACGTAAGCAGTGCCGTCGGGGGCGACATCGAGGCGATCCATCTTGCCGGAGATTTGCACCGTGTCCGAAAGCGCAAAGGTGAACTTCTCCTCCATGCGCGATTCGAAGGCGCCGCGCGGCCATTTGTCGTGGGCCGCGAAGGCTTGGAGGTCGAGCAGCATGGAGTTGCGTAAGCGCTCGGTGTGATAGCCCGATGGGATGTTCTTTTCCTTGACGAAGCGCTCGAAGGTCTCCTCGA
>Ga0105237_10007151_pt1 | contig 12265 bp, 11 predicted proteins | sample KBSC24metaG_FD_81520 | JGI IMG/M metagenome (GOLD analysis project Ga0105237, IMG submission 81520) | Corn rhizosphere microbial communities from Kellogg Biological Station, Michigan, USA - KBS C2-4 metaG | ecosystem: Host-associated > Plants > Roots > Rhizosphere > Soil | place: Michigan, USA...
GGGAATAGATATTCCCGACAGTCACATAGGTGAACGTTAACTGTCTCGTCTCAGCATAGACCGAGTAGACCTTATTGAGAATCCCCGCAAATGCTTTGGAAAAGGGACTACTTAGTATGCTAGCGCCCAGAACGTTCAGCTGAAAGTTGCGCTCGGAAACTTGTACTTCCGAGAAGTACGGAGTACCTAGGTAACTTTTGCAACGAAGAAGCCGCAAGGAAACCGGTGACCCGCTTGATCTCACTATTACATACACACTTCTCTTCTCAAGCGCTGATAATGTCCCTCGTAGCTTCACGCTCTATTTAACGTGGAGCCTCTGCTTGTGGCTGCATCCCCACATGCACCCCGCCTTGGTATGCCCTTTGCCACTTATACACTGGATATATAGAGGTTCACCATACCAAACTTAGAAAGACGACATGACCGTCGACTGTTCTCGAGCTTGACCTTAGTGCCAGGGCTCAGTTATACTCTTTCAGAGTTTCCAAGAGCCCAAAATTTGGAGGTAGATATCCTGATCGTACTTGGGTCTATCCATCCACACCTTCGTGACATAGCCATGGAAAAAGATACTCAGCCGGAGACTGAAACCTTGGAGTTTGTCACAGTTGATCCCCCAAAAGAGACCACCTGGGAGAGTGCCAAGCAGAATCCACACGCTCTTGGCTGGTGCTGCTACTTACTATTCACATGCATCATGTATGGATACGATGCTATGGCTGGTGGCATCGTCATTTCGATTCACAAGTTTCGTGAAGACTATGGCTATCAATATAACGGACAGTATGTGATTCCTGCAAACTGGCAACTCGCCTTTACAGCAGGGCCTCTTGTGGGCGTTATCTTCGGAGCACTTGCCACCGCCATCCTCTCGAAACGATACGGGCACAGAATATGCATTGGCTCGGCATACCTGCTCACAATTGCGGGCGTCTTCCTTCAGTATTTCTCCCCTGGGAATCTCCCCATGCTGCTGGGTGGCAAGATCTTAACTGGAACTCCCCTTGGTATTTTTGTCACAGTGGCTCCCGTCTACTGCTCTGAGGTAGCGCCAACACCTCTGCGTGGAACCATGATCGCAGCTGTGAATTGGAGTCAAGTAGTAGGCCAATTGCTTGGCTATGGCGTGATGCGAGAGACAAAAGCTATACCTAGTACCATGTCTTATCGCATCGTGTTTGCAGTACAATGGGGATTCGCAGGGGTTGGTTTGCTTATCCTCCCCTTTCTACCTGAGTCTCCGTACATCCAGCTGGCCCGATCCAGAGTCCCGGCAGCTAGAAAGAGTATCTCGAGACTCTATCCCAGCGTCAACATTGATGATAAGCTGCGGGAGATAGAGGTCGCTCTGTTGCATGACGCCGAACAGACGAAAGACATATCCAGCTTCAAAACTTGTTTCAACAAAAAGAACCGACTTCGGACTTTCATCGCCCTATCTGTTTTCTTCTTTCAAGCGAACTCCGGCCTAGTCTGGATACTTGGATATATGTCATATTTTCTGATTTTGGGGGGTATGAAGTATCAGACTTCATTCGATATTTCCGTTGCCATCGCGGGAATGATGGCCATTGGCAATATGATTGGCTGGGTGTTAATTGAGAGGCTTGGTCGAAGAGGCACTATCTTCTATGGTATATGTCGCTCTGTTTCTCAAAAGCTTCAGCTTCAGCTAATATGGGATTTCAGGAATGGTGACCATGACGATTTGTCTTCTGCTGATCGCGGTCCTTACTCTCTTCACTGAGAGGAACAGTACGATCATTTTCACACAATCGGCATTCATGGCGGTTTGGGGGTTTGCATACCAGGCATCCATCGGTGGTGCTGGGTATACGCTGGTTGCCGAAACGCCGACATCATCCCTCCGTAACCCTACCCAAGCTATGGCCACTTTCACTAATGCGCTCTTCAATAGCATGTGGGCATTTGCATTGCCATACATGATCAACCCTGACGAGGCAAATATGGGAGGCAGGGTTGCTTTCATTTTTTTTGGTCTAAACCTTATCGCTTGCGTGGTCATCTTCTTTTACTATCCAGAGACCAAGGTTAGCTACTCCAGCGTTTCCTCAAAGCTAAGATAAATGCTCACTTTTGATAACAAGGGCCGTTCATTCGACGAGATTGACCAGCTTTTTGACCAGGGTGTAGAGCCAAGGCATTTTGCAAAGACAAGGCTGAATTGACGTGATGAAATCCATTTGTTGACGTACATGAGAAGGACTTGGGGTATGATACTACCGACTTCCATTCTTCATGCGTTCATAGCGATGCATGTTTCTGGGAAGAGGACCAAGCATCGTTTGAAAAGCTCTGATAGGGTGATAAATGGTTCAGGGCTAAGATGCACGGAAAGAGTCCTGGAGAACTATTAGCGAGATGGGATTAACCGATGATTAATAAGGACGTTTGCGGTAAGACTGTCGAACTGTTCGCCACAATATGCATTTTCATAGATCCGGTAGCGGATAAAAGTTAGCAGTAATATCGTCCCCAAACTGGAAATCAAAATCGAGCCAGTCTGTCCAAATATTCGAGGAAGTCATGTTTGGTTGGAAAGGGTCCATCAAACTGTCTGTTAGCTTCATTCCTATGACTTCGGTTGATGCTGAGCTTGGTTCTCCGTACGCGGCTCCTTGTCCTTCTTGCCTGAGCGCCATGACTCCTCCGTACAGCGCTTCGATAATATCGCCGTATCGGTCTACTGGTCTCTTGTAAGGCGCCATATCGTTGAACGTGCGGATTGCTCTTTCGAGGCTCTGCACCCATTCGCAAATTTCTCTGTTGCTGAATCGCTCCAGCCTTTTTGCGAGGGTAGTGGAGAACAATAAGACCAAACACGCCTGGAAAAGTTGAAAAGTGGAATGCCACACTGAGACCCTGTTATGAGAGGAACGAGAAGTGGCATCTTCGATAATCATGCTTGCTGTATCAAGGCAAAGTGAGACAACTTTCCAGTCTTCACTTGTGAAGGCATGGGATGTGGCACTATTCATCAAATTCAACAGATGTGGCCGAGAAATACAAAGAAGAGAGGTGAGGAAAAAACATCTCCTGAGGTCTCTGTTGTGACGCAATTCCTTCGGGCATGATCGCCCGGACTGGAAACCCAAAGGTTGCGACTTGTTCCATAGCTGAAGCTGATTTTCGAAAGATAGCACCTCTTTAGCTGAGAGGGGAGACAGCCGGGCTGTTCGGTCTTGTATCTTGTAGACAATTTTGCAAAGTTCCACCTTACTCCGAAGTGAAGCTCCGTGCCAGTCCGCTAACTCCGAGCCACTGGGAAGGGACTCGCCGAACCCACTAGGTTGAATAGACGGATCGGAGTACTTTTTGGGCAGAGGAGTAACCGTTACTAAAGCATCCCAATTGATAAATTTTGGACGATCTGACATCATCCCTTGCCAGGAATCAGTGGAGACAAGGCTCCACCAGATTCGATTTCTGACTTCAGCGTGAGACGCTGACCCAGGGTATATCCGGTCTGACGAACTCCGGTGAAGACCCATTACTATGGCCATTCGGAACGCTGTACCCATGATCAGATATGCGGTATTTGGTGAATTGATGTAGTGGAGGTACACTCCCGCCAGAAGGATTAGAGCCTGAAGCAATTCGAGACTACCAGAGGCAAATGTTTGGTATCCAATGGCCTCACGCGCACGGTTGTAGTAGACGGGATGCGATTCATCGTCCCCATTAGCGATAGAACCTAGAGCAAATACTATATTTGATAGTGCTTTCCAGCCATCGTCTGTGCGTTCTTCATTTGACAAGGTGGTTCGAAACCAAGTCTCGTCAAGTATCGGAATTAATGAATGGATTTGTTCAAAGTATCCATCAGCAGCGGCCTGTTGAGTAGATAATAAGGGTGGAATCGACGGACTCCCACCTGAGCCACCTTGCGGGGAGACTTTCAGCGCATCTGGCTCTCGTGAGGGCTGCCTCTGCTTCTGTGGGAATGATCTGCTCAGATCCAAGAACGCATCCTTCGCTGGAGGACAGAGGATTAGAAGTGCGCCTAGCATGACACTGATTGAAGAGTTTCCCTGGGGTGAGGGCGATTGCTCCAATGTGAGGCCATTCACAGCATCTCCGACGGCAGGTTGTGAGTCCTTTCCATCAGGCTCTTCATTCCACTCATGAACACCTTCTTCGATGTCCCCAAAGACTTCGGCCGCTTTAAGATTCTCCTGGGCTACGTCGCTGTCGAGGGTTGGAGAAGTGAACGTATCATCCCATTCCTCACTGATAAGATGAATGACATGCTCCCTCTGTAAACCAGGCACCTTGGAGAAATCGACAGCTGGCAAAAGCTGCCTTAGTACAATATTCCGAGAATCCAGCGCTTCTGACAATTGCTTTATTGTTCTAAAGCCGGACTGTTAGAGCCCATTACTATCAACAGTGGTGTAGTAAGTGGAATACGTACCCCCAAGAAGGGTTTATTCGCCTATTTCGCTTTCGGTAGCTACATCTGTCTTCCACAGAATGATTTTCGCAGTTTTTGCACGGCTGGGTACCATCGCAACGAACCTTTCGTCTGGTACACTCGAAGCAAGCGCGATTAGTTTTGCGCGACTCGGTCCTGTCCTTGATCTCTCGACGGTCAAGATGTTGGGAAGACCGAGGCATGATCATAGAGAATCTCTAGAAGCCTAGCGATTGAGTACAGCTACATGGAAGCATTCGCCAAGGATATGCCTCGCCGTGATTAAGTGAATCTGACCAGATAGGATGGATTGAAGTGGTTGAAAAAGAGTTGCAACTTAGTTGAGGCGCGAATTATCTATCCACTTCAAACTTGGCGTTATTACTGTGCGCCGAGGGAGCTTGCAACTGGGCCGCTGAGTCAAAAAGCAGAAGGCCGGCAGCTTCTTGGTCGGACCGAGGCTGTTGCATAAAACTGTCGCAAGGGTACTTATCAGTGGTGCTAAGAAGCAATCCTCATCACAGCATTTACGATAGTATGCTGCCGGTTGTTAAGTTGTATTTAGTTCGAAACGAATACTAGCAATGGGCGGATGCACTTCAGAAATGAGAACAATATCACCTTGTTTCACTACCCGTGCCTGAAAGATCCATCGACTCGATAAATGATTGGCTCCGCCGAGTTTGCCTGGGGATAGTAACCCTCTCTTTGCTGCTTGCGACGAGGGTCATTCAGCCATCACCGAGCTCCTTCCGCATGCTGGTGCGGATTATAGGGAAGAAGACATCCGAGGATGGTCAATCACAGGACATAATCCCTTCAGAAGATGCCCGGAGTTAGTCACAATGCTTCACTCATAGACAAGGCCGACTTCAGTCAGGCGATTCTCCAGGAACAAATCGCAGGCCTGGCGCAGTTGCCAATCAATGTTATTCTAAAAGCCCAAAGCTACATTTTTCTCCGTCTCGCCACTGTACAAACCGGCTGGTTTCTTGACCCGGTGAAGTCGATGCCTTCCGTCGAAGGAGACGGGGGATTGAGATTGAAGCTCTACGCCAGGCACCGTATGTAATTGCCCTTATTGGATGCAATAGCAAACGAACCGTTGCGGCTTGAAACAAGGCTGTCTGCCTTTTCGAATCTTTCACTGCATGCAGTTCCCTTGTTTTTAGTCTTATTGGTCTTGTCGGTCTTTGCTATATCGCCATGACATTTGGTCCCAATTCTTCTTGCAGTTTTAAATGATTCATAAATAAAACCGTCGGACTCAATGCGCACCGCAACCCTCATAAGAACCGCAAGGAGTCAAAATTCTTCTCAAAACTTCAATTTCCCAGCTTGTACCTGATTCCATTCTTCATCCCCGAAGCGTTTATATTCGTCCCCCCCAGACCTCAAGTAGAAGATCCTATCACCACCGCTGATCATTCTAGGCTCTACACCTTCCTTTCTCAGAATATGTTTCTGCTGTTTATTATTCCCCGTTGCCATGACGGAAGTCACGACCCTTAGGAATATAGGTACCGCGTATCTCGGGAGACCATGGTATGCAAGTCCTGCAATGCTCCTCAACACTTTGTCGGGTACTGCTATATCAGGGCTCGGTATATCTTTCAATAAGACGGCGGCACATCCGGCACGGCCATCATGGTTAGGTATTTGAACTCCGTAGACGTTTGCTTCGATAACACTCGGGTGTAGACCTAATACTTCTGCGACTTCCGTAGTAGCGACATTCTCGCTACGCCATCGAAATGTATCACCAATACGATCAGAGAACCACATCCTACCTTGTTTATCAAACCTTACCAGATCACCTGACCTAAACCACGCATCGCCTTTTTGATGAACATCCCGCAAGATCTTTGAGTCTGACGCCTCCTTATTACCAAAATACCCCTGATACCTCGCTCTAATATCCTTTGGATCAATAGCGTAGAGTAATTCTCCGGGCTCCCCTCTCAGGACTTTAAAGCAAAAGCCTGTTTTCAAATCTCTGCGCGGAGCTTCCGTTTCCCAATCGACCTCAACAATAGATTGCATTTTAGAATAATACAAATCCCCAAGTAATCCTACTTGGCCAATTGCTCCTGAGGCGTATGAATTTTGACTAAGGTTCCAACTCGCAAATACAGATTCTGTGGCGCCGTAGAATTCTGCAATTGTTTCAACACCAAACCGTTGCTGGAAGCGCTCCCAGATATCAGGGCGTAGGCCATTACCCACGGCAAGCCGGACGTGGTGTTTTACACTGTCGTCGGGAGGAGCAGAGAGAAGGTAGCGGAGTGTTTCGCCCACGTATTGAATTACTGTCGCTTCACCGGTTGTAACTTCCTCCCAGAAGTTTGAGACAGAGAACTTGCGACTTAATATGAGTGTCGCAGGACAGATAAGACATACATGAAAGCCTATCTGAAAAGCCGCCGAGTGATATAAAGGCATGGCAGTGTAGAGTCGGTCAGGCCTTTTTGATGCTGCCGCGCCAAGGTCTATCCATTTCGCCATTGCTGCTGCCCCAAAAACTGCCCGGTCCCAAGGTACAACAGCGGCTTTAGGAAGTCCAGTAGTTCCAGAAGTAAAGATAAGAACACACGGTGAACGAGTAGTAGTGCCGGATCTTGCTGTATCAGGGGCCCGAAATGGTGAGTATCGTTCGATCGACGACTCTAGATCTGAAGAGAAGGTAATAATGCCTAGTGCCAGACTTGATCTTATCTCCTCGGTGAGGACTTTCTGCTCGACTTCTGGCTCAATGATTAATAGTCTAGCACTCGATACTCGAACACTGTTAACTAAGGCCTCCGAAGTTAGGTTGTAGTTGATTAAAGCGGGTAAAGCACCTAAGGACCAGATTGCGAGAACAAGGAACAGGTACTGAGGACAATTCATAAAATTCAATGCGATAATGTCTCCAGGCTGTACAGAGTATTCGGACTGTAGGTATCCTGCGTATCGTAATGCAAGATCGTAGGTTTGTTTGAAAGTCCATGATGTTCCCTGGTACATGATGAAAGTTTTGAACGCAATCTTCGGGTCATGGGCATGTTCCTCGATCAAATAGAAGGAATTAATTCGATTGGCTCGTTCACGTTGATTGAAGAAAAGCCGAGCCTTGATCATAACCATAAAAAACTTGAGGTCGACCGGGAGTCTCCACCGAGCATTAAGATAAGCCAACCCTGCAAATACTGCAGGTATGGAGAAAGCTGTAGTTGTTGAGATAGCTGTAGGGAAACGGTCAGCTAAATGTATTCTGTAAATAATTTGTAGCTTACCATCCATTTTGATATTTCCAATTGCTGTACAAGACCGCTAGAAGATATCAGTCCCAAAGAATTGAATGGAGCAAAAACTAGGGGGCGGTCCGATATATTAACTATGCTACATCTACCTATACCGCTCTCGTTCGGTTTCTTGCAAAAACAATAAGGCCGAGGCAGAAGAAGAGTGTCCGTGAATGAATTCACTGCATGTCGAGTCGAAAGTCCACAGGGCCAGGAGGAACGCGTCAAAACCCCCCTAAAACTTACGCCCACATTATTCAGATTATTTCACAAGATCAATCGTTCTCTTATTTCAATAAAACTAACCATAGTCTATGTTCACGGATAGCAAGATGGAGACAAAGAGACGTTATTCTACAGTTTCAATTTAGGCCCACCCAGCAGCTCAACTCCTGCATTAGCAATGCATAATTTTCCCGTCTCCTTGACCTTGGTCTGGAAAATCACTTGATTTCCCTGGCCTTCCTTCCACATCTCTGTAACAAGCGTTTCTCCAGGGATAACAGTGCCGGCAAATCGAACTTTAATATTCTTGAATGATCCATAGGTTTGTAAGATGTGTTTACCGCTGATCCCAAAGAAGCAAAGCCCGTGGAGTATAGGATCTTTGAAGCCTCCCATCTTACTAAATTTAGGGTCAATATGCAACGGGAGACGATCACCCGTAAGACGGTACAGGGCAGCTTGTTCTTCAGTGGTCTTTTCCTCGACAATCGCATCGGGTGTCCGGTTTGGCGGCGTGTAGACTGTACTGGCTGACCCACGGTAGGCTCCATCCTTCCTCACACCTCCAAATCCACCAGCACCCCTAACAAAAAGCGTTGACTGATTGTAGAATAGGTCTTCTCCAGTCTTTGCATGTTTGATTTCGACACCTTGAATGATTAAGCTAGCGTTGCCTTTATCAATAACTTCCAGTAGTCGTGGTAAAATCACGACTTTCGCAGCAGTAGGTATTGGGAATTTCCGGATTTCGAGGTATTGCTCGCCATGTAGGATCATTGTTGGACTGAAGTTTGGTACAAGTTTATCCAGCGCATAAGCTGTTTTTGCGAAGAAAACTGGGATAACACCATAAGTAGGCAAGACTTGGAAATCAGTATCATTTTCGTAGACCAGAGGTAGTTGTGTTCTCTTTGCATTAAGCGAAAGGTTGTATAAAAGGACATCCTTGTTGTCGTAGCTGAATTCTGTACTCATTGGTGGTTTGCTCTTTGCTTCTTCAATGATTTTCAACCAATCCTGATCAGCCGTAGGACTTTTGCTCTGCTTTTGCGCAGGACCACTAGCTCTACTCGAGCCATCTTGAATAGTCACCGGATAATCAGCACGGCCGTCGTTGAAATTGATAATCTCAGTCCACTTATCAAGGACGGCCTCAGGGGTGAGCTTGATTGTTACTGGAAATCTATGACCGCCAGATCGTTGCCACCTTAACACAGCTTGCCAGCCTCCTCCGACTTCAAACAGCAAGCCTGATGAATGTGGGGGCAGCTTGTCGGAACTGAGAAGCAACACTAGAGGAGCGACATAGTCAGGTTTAACTGCTTGAAAGAGCTCCTCAGGAATGTATGGTTGTGTAAGTCCGGTTCCAGCGCCTGGTGCAATTGTATTGACTATTATATTGTTCTTTCGGCCTTCTAGGGCTAACGCCTGAGAGAATCCAATAATACCCGCTTTCTAATAAGAGTTAGTCAAAATAAATATTAAACTTAATTGTACTTATACTTACAGCCGCCGCGTAGTTAGCCTGTCCAGCCTGGCCGTAAATGCCTGTTGTGCTAGATGTGTTGATGATTCGGCCGTATTTTTGCTTGAGCATATATGGATAAGCCGCTTTTGTAACTTTATAAGTACCGCGGAGATGGACATTCAAAGCATCATGCCATTGCTCATCGGTCATGTTAGAAAAGAGTCCATTTCTGAGGATTCCAGCGTTGTTGACGAGAATGTCGACTCTACCATAAGCCTTGATCGCACTCCTTACCACGGCATCGCCCTGTTCAACTGAATCTTGATTGCCTTCAGCCTGGCCTCCTAAGGCTCTGATTTCAGCAACGACGCCATGTGGATTGGCCACGTCGTTAACGAGGACCTTGGCACCAAGCCTGGCAAATGCTAAGGCATACGCTCGACCGAGGCTTTGGTGAGTATTAGTGGAAGAATAGTAAGATAGTTGCATGATTGACCTACCCAGCACCGCCGCCTGTAATCAAAACAACCTTGTCATCGAATCGAATATGTGGACCCCCTTCATCACTTGCTAGGTATTCGGAAGTCTTGCGCTTTACCAAGAAGTCAATTGGACCCATGGGATGTTCCGGTTCCGAGAAGTCGTTGAGCTTCGACCATTCTTTGAGGATAGTAGTAGGACTATACCCCTCTTCAGGGTTGAATATAACGCCCTTGGAACGCTCCCGTCTCAGTGTGGCAATGCTCCCGCCACCCACTTCGAAAATAGAGCCATTCTCACGACTTGAAGAATGGGTTAGAACCGCCACCAAGGGGATCACCCAATCTGGCTTTAGTAGTTCAAGAGCTTCAGGGGGAAGGACCGTGGCGGTCATTCGACTAGCAGCAATAGGAGCAATAACGTTGGACAAAATATTACGTTTCGCTCCCTCCTTTGCTAAGGTCAATGTGAGACCTACTAGAGCCAATTTCGCAGCCGAATAGTTGCATTGTCCGAAATTTCCAAAGATTCCTGCTGCAGAGGTAGTGTTAATTATTCGACCGTACTTCTGTTTCTCGAAATATGGCCTGTAAGTGCGGCGTAAACTTGTATCGGTGCTGGTGCAGAACATTGGCCTTCTGAGAAACCAATATCTTCCCAAAGATGCCGATAAGTTTACACGCTCGAATTAGTAGCCATTCCGATATTAGGATGTTGACAACATACCAAGCAGCTCTTGTGCATTTGTACGTACCAGTGATATGAACGTCGGTGATTAGATCCCAATCTGAGTCCTTCATGTTTTTAAAGCTTATATCGCGGAGGATGCCCGCATTATTAATGAGAATGTCGATACGACCATAGGTTTTAATGGCCGTTTCGATGATCTTGTCGCCATTAATGACGTCGTCATAATTGGCAACGGCCTCTCCTCCGGTAGCTTTGATTTTATTGACGACCAGATCTGCTGCCTATAATTGCAGGTCAGCATTTTGCGGCTCCGGTGTATTAAAAGTAGAGACCTTTGTACTAGCACCTTCGCCCTTGAAGCTGCCACCCAAATCGTTGACGACCACATTTGCACCTCTTGAAGCGAAAAACAGAGCATATTCTTTTCCAAGGCCGGCCCCAGCTCCAGTAACAACGACCGTTTGTTCGTCAAATCGTAACGTTTGAGCCATGTTGGCCGATCGATGCCGAGCTAGGAAAAAGGGTTAGAAGCCACGGAAAGCTCTATTGGATATTTGAAAAATGCTGTTTGATCTGGAGACTAGAGGATAAAGACGAATATGAAGGACGTGCTAGGTATACCGAGATATCGATTGTAGTAGCCGATAATAAATAAGGATATAGAACCTTTGAGTGGCTTATTGAATTAAAGGAGACAGGCCATGAGCATCTCCAAGATCGGCTGCAAACCGAGGCATAAGTCTAGTTGCCGATTAACGATCACAATCCTTATGGACTGCCGTTTCAAAGAATTGAGAATTGTTCTCGATATTAGAGGAACCAAGTGAGCGGTGGAATTGCCTATTTGAAAAATTACTAAGTAGCCAGGTCTGCCAGATGGGACTTCCCTGACTTGATCGACCCTGAGCTAAGATATGCCCAAAAGACAATTTCTCGAAAATGTCACCTTAGCTTCTAGGTAGAATAGATTATAGATCCGAGGTCTGAGAGCTCCAATACTGTCTTTTAAAGCCGGTAGAATAGCCGTTAGGTCAACAACCAATGTTGTCACTAGTCAAACGTATAGATTCTCGGCATTCTAATCGGCAGATAGACAAAGGCTAATTTTCCGATTGCATGCGTGGAAGAAGAGGTCGATTCAAACGCTCAGAATAGGTAACTTGTTGCCTCCCTGTTTACTATTGCAAAGTGGTGACCTTCGGAATTATGGAGGCCCGGCCGAGCTACAAGTACGCTAGCTACAGGGACCAGTATGTATTGAAGGCCTTAGCCATATGGGTGGTATTGCATTCCAACCGTCCAGGTACGCGTAAAGATTACCATTTCGAAGAAACCAGCAGCCATGGCAGGCGATGCTGCCGAGGATAAGGCTCTACACCCAGCAATTTTGCTGGGAATGAAAGCGAGAACCTCAATCAAAACTGGTATAATTGATGAATCTGCGTCCAAGGCAGAACGGATATCTCTCCAAATAAAGGAGTTGGATATCAATGGATTCGTCTCTGAGAATGGCTTAGTCGCAAACTTTCGCAACATTCAATACGGCAGAATTACTGGTCGATGGCGTCAAGCTGTTCCTGTTGATCCAACCAAAGAGAAAGGAGTGCTCGATGCTACTCAATGGGGCCCTCGACCACCTCAGCCAGTAGATGTGCTCCACGACTCTACCAGGCACCTATA